>JGI24702J35022_10003065_pt1 | contig 10106 bp, 11 predicted proteins | sample TergutTh196P4_FD_35022 | JGI IMG/M metagenome (IMG submission 35022)
ACCCACTGCCGCCGCAAGGCGGCCTGCCTATTCCCATTCTATCGTAGCCGGCGGTTTCGGCGTCACATCCAACAAAACCCGATTGACGCCTTTAACTTCAGTGGTTATCCTCCGCGCGGCAGTTTCGATTAGTTCATACGGCAGCCGGATAGAATCCGCTATTACAAAATCCTTTGTGCTTATGGCGCGAAGAACTATTGTTTCTTCATAACACCGTTCATTATTACGCACGCCGACAGTTTGTATGCCGGGAAGGATGGCAAAATACTGCTGCGTATATTTTTGCTGTCCAGCTTTTTCAATTTCCTCTCGGAAGATAGCGTCGGCTTCACGCAAGAGGTCAAGACGCGGTTTTGTCAGCTCGCCCAAACAGCGCACGGCAAGCCCAGGACCAGGAAAGGGCTGGCGGTTCGCGACAGCCTCCGGCAAGCCAAGTTTCCGGCCACATTCACGGACTTCTTCTTTGTATAATAATTTTATCGGTTCAATCAGAGCTTCAAATTCAATGTGGAGCGGCATACCGCCTACATTATGATGCGATTTCACTTGCTTATGACCAAAAGCGCCGCTTTCGATGATATCAGGGTAGATCGTCCCCTGAACAAGGCAACCGAGCCGTCCAAGCTTTTTAGCCTCTTCCTCAAATACGCGTATAAATTCTTCGCCGATGATTTTACGTTTGCGTTCCGGATCGGTTACTCCACTCAGTTTAGTTAAAAACCGGTCTTCGGCGTCAACCCGAATGAAGTTTATAGCGTATGTGTCACGGAACAGCGCCGTTACTTGATCGCCTTCGTTTTTACGCATAAGACCGGTATCGACAAACAGGCAAGTGAGATTATTCCCGACGGCATGATGCGCCAATATGGCGCACACGGTGGAATCTACGCCGCCTGAGAGCGCGCACAGCACTGGTCGTCCGGCTGCCTCATTGCGGATATTTTCACAAGCTTCCCGGATAAACGCTTCCATTGTGCCGTTAAGATTTGACATGAGCGTTTTTTATAAACTCCTCTAGAACATCCTCAAGGTTCGGCTTTCCGATTTCCTGCAGAGAATATGCTACGCGGGTGCAAGGCTTGTTTATTTTTATCACGCGCCCAAGGTCAATGGGCGTTGCAATGATTACAGAATCGCAATCTGTACGATTTATGGTTTCAGATAAATCATTGATTTGCTGTTGACCATATCCCATTGCCGGCAGCAAGATGCCAATGTTCGGGTAATCGCGGTATGTATCGGCTAATCTGCCGACAGCGTAAGGCCGCGGGTCTATGATTTCAGCGGCGCCAAAGCGGTGTGCCGCAACGATGCCCGCGCCGATTTTCATCTCGCCGTGAGTGAGTGTGGGGCCGTCTTCGACAACCAGCACACGCTTGCCTTTCACAACTTCGGGCTTTGAAACCTCTATCGTTGACGCAGCGTCAATAATAACGGCATTTGGATTTACAGCGGCAATATTTTTCCTGACCGTTTGAATGTCCGCAAAATCCGCGCTGTCTATTTTGTTAATAACAACAACATTCGCAATGCGCAGGGTTATTTCGCCGGGGTAATATGAAAGCTCGTGTCCCGGGCGGTGCGGGTCAGCGACTGTTACCATCAAGTCCGGTCGGTAGAATGGGAAATCGTTGTTGCCGCCGTCCCAAAGTATGACATCACAGCCATTCGGGTCATTTTCCGCAGCGCGTATAATCGCTTCGTAATCAACGCCTGCGTAAATTACGTTTCCGCGCGCTACGTGAGGTTCGTATTCTTCCATTTCTTCAATGGTACACTTCTGTTTTTCCAAATCTTCAATTGTCGCAAAACGCTGAACCTTTTGAGCTTCCAGGTCTCCGTAGGGCATTGGGTGACGAACGGCTATAACTTTAAGTCCGTGTGACATAAGCGCTTCAATGATTCGCCGCGATGTCTGGCTCTTGCCGCAGCCCGTGCGTATCGCGCCAACGGCTATTACAGGTTTTGTGCTTTTGATCATAGTGTTTTTGTAGCCCAAAAGAGAAAAATCCGCGCCCGCCGCGTTTACCCGCGCGCCTATGCCCATAACGAAGGCATAGGGAACATCGCTGTATGAAAAAATACATTCGTCCGCGTCGAAGCGTTTAATCAATGATTCCAATTCATTTTGGTGGAAAATCGGGATGCCATCGGGGTATAGCTTGCCCGCAAGCGACGCGGGATATTTACGCCCGGCAATATCGGGAATTTGCGCCGCCGTAAACGCCACGACGTTATACGCATCGTTATCTCTGTAAAATGTATTAAAGTTGTGAAAATCGCGGCCGGCCGCGCCTATAATTATTATTTTTCTCTGTTTCATCAGTCTAGCTCCATTGTCAGTTATCAGTTATCAGTTGTCAGATGCGGGCGGCAAGCCGCCGCGCGGCGGCTTGTCTATAAAATACTAAACCCATCCGCGCAATTTGACTGCGTCGGCTACCCGTTTGACGGCAATGATATACGCGGCGTCCCGCATATAAATGCCGCCGCGTTCTTTCGATAGATTATAAACGGCGCGGAATGCGCCGCTCATTGCGCGGTCAAGCTTATCCAGCGCTTCCTCGCGGCTCCAGAAATAGTTCATATTGCATTGCACCTGCTCAAGATAGCTGCAAGTCACGCCGCCGGCGTTGCAAAGGAAGTCGGGAATCATAAAAATGCCATTTCTGTGAATAAGTTCGTCGCAGTCCGGCGTGGTAGGCCCATTGGCGCCTTCGCAGATAAATTTTACCTTTTTTGATATTTTGGGAAACACATCGGGTGTGATCTGGTTTTCCAGCGCTGCGGGAATCAATATGTCCACATCTTCGGACAACCATGCGTCGCCAGGCAACACCTCATATCCAAGCGCCCTTGCCTTATCTTTATTAATGCTGCCAAAGGAATCTTTGATGCCTACGAGTTCAGGCACGTTGCAACCGTCTTTTTTGCGGAATGTGTAGGAGGCGGCGTCAGTCTGATTCCATGAGGAAACGCATATCACACTGCCGCCCATTTCAGTGTAAAGCCGCGCGGCGTATTCGGCGACATTCCCAAAGCCCTGAATGCTTGCCGTAGTGTTTTTAACATCAACATTTTCGGCGTTTAACAGGTCCCTGAGCGTATAGACAACGCCAAACCCGGTCGCTTCAGTACGGCCAAGCGAGCCGCCCATACCAACGGGCTTGCCGGTTATTACGCTGGGGTAACGCCCGCCCGCGATGGTTTCATATTCGTCGAGCATCCACAACATATGCTGGCCGTTGGACATCACATCGGGCGCGGGCACGTCGAGATTGGGTCCCATCTGGCTGTAAAGCGCGCGTATGTATCCGCGGCACATCCTTTCCTGTTCCGCCATGGACATTGTGGGCGGATCGCAAACCACGCCGCCCTTTCCGCCGCCTAGCGGAATATCCACCACGGCGCACTTCCACGTCATCCACATCGCCAGGGCGCGTACAGTGTCAGCCGTTTCATGCGGGTGGAAGCGGATGCCTCCTTTTGCCGGTCCCCTGGCGTCGTTGTGTCTTATGCGATATGCCTGAAATACCTTTGTTGTGCCGTCATCCATTTTCACCGGAAAGATGAAATGAAATTCCCTCATCGGGCGCCGCAGCAAATCACGAATCCCCTGTTCCAGTCCTAAAGCCTGAGCTGTTTTGTCAAACTGAATTTGTGCGTTTTCAAATGGATTATATACCGTCTTTGTCATAAACAACCTCTTTAATTATAATTATATCGTTTAACATTTATCGGGTTAGGGGGTATACGCGCCGTTATCCCTCAAATACCCCTTTAGTGTCCCAATATCTATCGTCCCGAAATGAAATACCGACGCGGCGAGCAGGATTGAAGCTCCCGCGTCCACCGCTTCCTTAAAATGTTTTAGCGTTCCCGCGCCCCCCGACGCGATTACATCCACTCCCGATGATACCATGTCTCGCGTCATCCTTATCAACTGGAGATCATACCCGCATTTCATGCCGTCTGCCGTCTTGCTTGTCGGCAAGACAGTTCCCGCGCCATAACCGTCAATCTTCTTTATCCACTCTGCGGCATCGACACCCGTCCCTGTCGTCCCACCGTCAATAAACACCTCATACCCCGATGGCAAGGACGCATTCACGGCGGCATCTACTGCTGCAATCACTTTATCCGACCCGAACGCCTTAACCATTTCAGCAATGATATGCGGCTTATGAAACGCGGCGCTGCTGATGGAGATTTTGTCTGCTCCGGCGTTTAGGATGACTTCCGCCGACGCCGTGTCTCGTATCCCGCCGCCTACGGAGAACGGAATTGTCACTACTTTAGAGACTCTCTTTACCACATCAACCATCGTCGGGCGGTTCTCTATAGTTGCGGTTATGTCGAGCATGGCGAGTTCGTCCGCCCCTGCCTTGCAATATGCTGCGGCGCATTCGACAGGATCCCCCGCGTCGCGGATGTTGACGAATTGAACGCCTTTAACCACCCGGCCGTCGCGCATATCAAGGCAGGGCATTATCTTTATTAAGCTGTCTGCTTTTATAGTCACATTAAGCTCCGATGTATGGAATTGCCCCATAACTTACTTTGTAATTGGATCCAGGAACTGTTTCATAACCTGATATGTGGGCAGCACGCTTTTAACTTCCTGCTCCTTGCCGCCGTGTGTAATAAACAAGGTGGGCGTGGAATTGACGCCTTTGCTCATTCCGTACCGCACGCTCTTCTCTACGGTTTCGTCTATTTCCCTCAGGTAAGCCGTATCGCGCATAATTTGTCTAATTCTCTGGAAATCTTCGCCTGAAAGCGCTTTTGCGACTGAATATTCAAGATTACCGTCCGATGACCAATATGCCTGATCGCTAAAAATCGCCTCATACACGGACAAAGCCTTTTGTTGTCCCAACTTGTCAGCCGCTACAACGTATCGCGCCGCCTGACGGGCGTATTGGTGTCCACTGAGCGGAAATTCATAATAAATAACGCTGACTTTATCCTGGTAATCCCTCATAACCGGCTGAAGGACTTTAATGAAAAGTTCGCGGCAGCCCGGACATTGTAAATCGGAAAACACTTCTATTTTGACCGGAGAATCGGGCGATCCATTCAATAAATTCCCCGTAATATCGAACGATTCACGCGACTGCCCATCGCGGGACGCGTCTCTTTGACACGCGGCGGAACACAGCGCCAACAATAACGCAACCGCAAAAACAATTTTTTTCATACCTGCTGTCTTTAACATAATTTGTCCTTATTCTTACGAAACAGCGGACTCGCCGTTTTCAGACGAATTTTTCGGAGTTTCGGGTATTTCATATTTTGCCGGACTGCGGCGCTCAAACAACAAATAAAGCGCGGGAATCAGAATAATGCTGTCGCGAAGAATCGTCAGCGGAGTTATTTTGCTGTTGAAATCAAAGCAGCCGCAGTTGGCGTCAATGCCGCGCAAGTATGTGATGGTAAGAAGTACAGTAAAAAACAATAACAGCGACGTCGCGGCAGCGGCGACATAACGCATTTTCCAGCCGATAAGGAGAAAAACGCCCAGAGCGATTTCCACCCAGGGAAACCATTGCGCAATAAATGGAATAACCCACTCCGGATTTTCGGGAAGCAGTTCGTATCCGGTGAGAGTGATGGCGAATTGAAGATTGTATTTCCAACTGAAAGATTCCGGCAGTTTTATATAACCGGTATAAAAAAACATCGCCGCCAGTAAAACGCGGCAGGTCCAATTCAGTATGGTTTTCGTTCTTTCAGACATTTTCAGTTTTTTCAGCAGTTCGCTTATCCGCGCTTTCATTTCAATAATCCGTTCAGCCGCCCTGACAGCAGCGAATAAATATTCCGGATATTGGACGGCATGGAGACTCTTTCTTCTTTATCTCCATGAGTAATGATTATTGTGGGCGTCACATACACCGCCCTTTTTTCTCCGATCTGGATATCCCTGTCGATTTCCTGTTCAATGTCAACTCTCTCGGTTTCCATGATGCCCTTCACTTTTTCCAAATCTTCTGGAGAAAGCGCTTTTGAAATGGAAGCATCCAGGTTGCCGGTTTTTGCCCATTCATCTTGATCGGTAAAGAGCGTTTTAAATATGGCAACTAATTTTTCCCGATCTCCAAGCCTTGCGGCGGCGTTGACATAACGCGCGGCCGTGCGCGCGTATGGGTGCTGGGGGAGAGGAAATTCGTAATAAATTACGCAGACGCGGTCTTTAAAATTCTCCAGAATCTGAGGGATGGCGTTAAGAAAGAAAAAACCGCAAGCGGGGCATTCAAAATCCGAAAACACCTCAAGTTTGACAGGCGATTTGTCGGAGCCTCCGAGAATCAGCCCTGCGCCGCTTTCGGCGGAATATGCCGTTGTCGCGCATGCCGCAAGGCATAGAAAAAATAAAATCGCCGCTAATGGTTTACGCATATTAAATACCTCCATTAAAACATCCTGGATCATGCTAAAAATTGATTTTACAACGAAATTTTGTAAAATGGTAGGGTTTTTGGTTTTATTGGCGTATGTAGATTAAGGAGGAAATATGCGTAAATCCATACCGGCCGTGCCGGTTGCGGCGCTGGCGCTAGTCGCCTTTATGGCCGCGTTCACCGCGTGTTCCAGCGCGTCTGGTCCGCAAAACGCGGTTGAGTACCATGTTATTAGTCCGTGGGCGGAGGCCGATCCGATTCCGCTCAGGGGAATTTCGCCCAGGATTGACTCTATAGACGGTAAGAAGATCGGAGTGTTCGCCAATTTCAAACGTTCCGCCGTACCCCAGGGCAGAATGGTGGAAAAGAAACTCAAGGAGGTATTTCCCACAATTCAGACAAACCTCTATCATTCGACGGAAGAAAACGTTAATGAAATGGAAACCGCAAACAGGGAAAAATTCACCGCCTGGATAAACAGTGTTGACGCCGTAGTCGCCATGGTGGGAGATTGAGGGTCCTGCACAAAGTTCCTCGTCTATAATGGCATTGAGATTGAGGATCTTGGCAAGCCGGTCGTGTTACTGGCAAATTACGGATTTGTTACCGACGCCCATTCCGCGGCTTCGGGTAAAGGAGTCCCTGGCGTAAGAGTTGTTGGAACTACCATTGCGTGTGAATCTACCGTTGAAGCCGACATTGAAGCCGGCATTGACGGCGCCCTCGACGATATTATCGCGGGGCTGACGAAACCTTTGACTCAGGATGAGGCTTCGCCGAAAATCAACAACGAACCGGAACCGAGGATCGCGTTTAAGGGCGGCATCCAGGATGTAAATAATTTCTTCTACAGAAAAGGCTGGAGCGATGGCCTGCCCATCATACCGCCGACAGAGGCCGCGGTTGCGGAGATGTTGACCGGAACCGATCTTCCGGCGGATAGCGTCGTTGCAAAACTTATCCCACGCAACGGTAAAGCGACGGTTGAGAAAATTGCCGTAAACGCGGTGATGGCCGGCGCGCTCCCCGTTCACATGCCTGTGATTATCGCGGCAGTTGAAGCGTTGGCCGACGAAGGAACCAGGTTTGATACTTTTGAAGTCAGCACCGGTTCGTGGGCGCCGTTCTTTCTCATCAACGGCCCCATTCGCAAGGATATTCACATCAACGGTTCTTCCGGCGCGCTTAGTCCCGGAAACATCGCCAATGCCGCCATCGGGCGCGCCGTCGGACTGATCGTCAAAAACATAGGCGGCGTAAGAAAAGGCATCGAAGATATGGGAACGCTTGGAAACCCGGCTAAATGGTCGCTTGTTCTTGGCGAGAACGAGGAAGAAAGCCCCTGGCCGCCCTGGCACACTGACAACGGTTACAAAAATGAGGACAACATCCTTACGGTGTTTTTTCCCAACAGTTATACGATGACTATTCCCGCTCAGACCAACGCGGAGGGAATAGCAACGAGCATTGCCGGCATGAAACCCGGATCGTTATCCGCTCTGCTTGTCATTCCAGACCATGCCAAAATTCTTGCTTCCGAGGGCTGGAATAAGCAACGGGTCAGGGATTTCATAATAAAGCAAAATTCAGGCCCGACGGCGACCGGTATTCTGGACAGCAACCGAGACGAAAGCGGCAGCGTAGGCAGAAGGCTGCAAAATGAAGATTTCATGCTCATCGTCGCGGGCGGTCCCGGCGTATGGCATGGATTGCTGCAAAGCGCGGGCGGATTTAAAAACAGCTTCGTCAGCAAAGAAATCAGGCTGCCAAAAAATTGGGAAAAACTGGCCGCAAAGTACAGAAACATGGTTCCGAACCATGTAAAATATTAATTTTGAGGTAATTTCAGGCTAGGATTTACGCTAATGCTAAATGTAAGAACTATTTGCATGATGTCGGCAGTTCTGTTTGTTGCGATGGTCGCGTTCATTACATTTTCAGGATGGGCGGTACAGGACGGCGAGGCAAAGATTGTCGTAATGAATCCGCGGGGAATTCAGCCTGAAATCCGCAAAATTCCCATGGCGGAGCGGCAGTCCTCACTGGACGGCAAAACGGTATACATCGTTGATACGAAGTATCCCAATACCAAACCTTTCGTCCACGAGCTTCAGGCTTCACTACAGGCAAAATACCCGAAAACGACCTGGCTTATCCGCGAAAAATACGGAATGTATATGGACGACGATCCTGAACTCTGGAAAGAGGCTAAAGATAAGGCTGACGGAGGAGCGCTTGTCGCTATCGGGCATTGAAGCAGTTGCTCGCCGGCAGTTGTCGGCCATACGGTGACACTGGAAAGAATCGGCATCCCCGCTGTGGCGATAGTCACTTCGAGGTTTGTTGAACTTGCGGAAACAACCGCTTTCAAAAAGGGAATACCAAATCTGCGGATTACCTTTACTCCGCATCCCATAACGGATCGTCCGGCGGAACTTTGCCGGAAATATATAGCGGGCAGCGATCCGGTAACAGGCAAGCCTATGATGGAACAGATTTACGACAGTCTTACCGCAAAGCTTTCCGAGGAAGATTCAAGAGGCGGGTATCTCAAGCGGGAACCGCGCCCGCGCCTGCTGCCTCCGGATACGCCGGATAATCTTTTGGCATATTTCCACGAGCAGAATTTTACGGACGGCAATCCGGTAATTCTTCCGACCGAAAAAAAAGTGGCCGAAATGTTGAAAGGTACGAGCCGCGCGCCTGATGAGTGGGTCGGCCAGATGCGTCCCTCGCCCCCGCACGAAGCCTGGTATTACACGGTAGAGATGGTGGCGGTAAACGCGGTGATGGCCGGCGTAAAACCTGAACATTTTCCGCTTGTCCTGGCGATGGCGTCAAAAGGCGTCACCTCGCTTATCAGCTCAACTTCGTCTTTCGCCAGGATGGCCGTGGTTAACGGCCCGATAGTTGATGAAATCGGCATGAATAAAGGAATAGGCGCGCTTGGTCCCTTCAGTCAGGTCAATTCGTCAATCGGGCGCTGCTGGACGCTGATTTCCAAAAACCTTGGCGGTTCCGGCAAGCCGGGAGAAACCTATCTGGGAACTCTCGGAAATCCCGTTAATTTTAACAATCTCCTTATGCCTGAAAACGAAGAAGGTCTGCCGCCGGGCTGGGATCCTTATCATGTACAGAAAGGTTTCAGGGAAAGCGATAGTGTCGTCAGTTTCCTCAACGGCTGGAGCTACAGCAATATAGCCTGGTATTCCCCGCTTCCGCAGCACGAAGTCATAAGAGGCTGGCTTGAGAATTTCTTTTCTTTCGGCACAAGGCAGGCCGCGCTGGTTCTTGACCCGATAGTCGCGGCGGATGTCGCGGAGAACGGTTTCAAATCAAAGGAGGCATTTGCAAGATACCTTGCCGACAACACCGGGACTCCGGCCTGGCTGTACTGGTCGGACAACCCGGATGCTTTGAAACGCGCTGAATCTGGAGAGGAACCGTATGCCGGCTGGTTGAAAAAAGGAATGGACGCTGTCGTTCCTTCTTCGCGTTATGGAGGCCGCGCCGGAATGGCCGGCGGTAACGCCGACGGTCTCGGCAATAGCGGGTTTACCTCTCTCGGAGAAAACGCCCCCCGCGTCACAATCGAAATCATTGTCACCGGCGGCAGTACGAACACCTTCTGGGGCGGCGGAGATTTCGGGTATATCGGCAGCGCCTCAATAGATCAATGGCGGTGAGCAAGCTCCCCCCCTG
>JGI24702J35022_10003066_pt1 | contig 10106 bp, 5 predicted proteins | sample TergutTh196P4_FD_35022 | JGI IMG/M metagenome (IMG submission 35022)
GCGGGCGAGCCTGTTGACGGAGCGGCCGAGCCAATCGAGCAGGCGGCGGCGACGGAAGAAACCGGGGCGGCCGGGGAAGCTGCGTCGCCGGAAGGTGACGCGACGATCGAGCAGGCGCCACCAGACGAGCCTTCTACCGCGCCAGCCGAGCAAGCGCCGGAAGCGACGTATCTCGATACATAGCGGATATTGTCGAAGTGCGTGGCATCCGGGATGCGGAGCGAAGTCCATATATCAGGATGATTGCATGGTGTTTTTCCGGAAGTAGAGATACACGGTGCAGAAGGAATCCCGCGACTTTTGTCATGGAATGTTTAAGTAATCTGAATACAAGGTGACCGCGCGTTTAAGTTGCGAGCGAACGGAAGACCCCATTGCTTTATACTCAGGAGTCTGCTCAAGCGTAAATAAATAAAACGCATCAGGCTCGCTATTGATTGGGCAAATTGAGTTTGCGCGTTTAAGCCGCGAGACTACATCGCCTTGGGTTTTCTCCGATACTATCTGTGTATCTTGTAACCAACCAAAAAATGGAGCATAATCAATAATGAAAGGCTCTGCGGAAATGTGGTGTGCAAGCGCTTTTGCTACAAACTCCGCAAGTTTTACCGGCACGGCATTCCCAATCATCTGCTCTGTCTCGGTTTTATTGCCAAGCCATTTGTAGTCAGGGGGGAACGTTTGCACGAGAGAACGTTCAAGTGTGGTCATTGACCGTATGGAAGGGTTTAGCTGACATGCATCATTGGCATGCCCTGGATATCCCAATGGGACGGGTCTGTTAACGCCTCTGATAGTAGCGCTGGGCTCGTCTATGGAGTATATCGCGCGGCGGCAGTAGTTTCGTGGATGTCTATAATAGTATTCAAAATCAAGCGAGTTCCCAAAGTAATCACGAAGCGTCATTTCTTTCTCGCTCCGGGAGTTTTCAATGTAGTCAAGCAAAAAACCATCCGGCGCACCAAGTGAGCCAATGCAAAAGAACCTTTTCCGTCTTTGAGGCACCCCATAAAGAGCAGCATTAAGAAGGACTTCCGTGAGACCATAACCAGCAGTTTTAAATATATGCCTAGCTGCAGCATATGATTTGCTGTTATGCGCTCTGTCGACGTTTTCCATAAGAAACCATTGTGTGTTGAGCGTTGTGATGATGGACGCAAAGCATTCTGTGAGAGCAGCGCGCTCATTTTCGATGCGCTTACCTGCATGAGAAAAGTCTTGGCAGGGAGGACCGCCTATGATTATTTCGGGGTTTAGTTGTTTAATCTTTTTGACAGATTGTTCGACATTCGATAAATCATCTGAGTAGACCGGGTGTGAAAAATTTGCAGCATAGCACTTTGCTGCAGTATCCCAGTACTCAAACGCGCCGACAATGTCGAAACCGGCATATTCAAATCCTTGAGACAATCCCCCGCAACCGGCGAATAAATCAACAACACGTTTCATTCTTGTTCTCCTTAAAAAACGAGTATACCATGGAAGCCAAAATTGCTTGTGCGAGTGCGCCCGTCTTATAAAATGGATGGCAAAGAGGATAGCAGGGCATTGGGAGAAGCTACCCGCAAGGGTGGGTGGGCGCAAAAGAGAGCTGGTATGGTAAGAGTTTGTGGGGCGGGTAGCCGCAGCGGTGGATTTGTGGGTCAAGGGAGGGTTGAACCCCCACGGTGGAGGTTTAAATTCGGACAGTTGCAGTATAGCATATAAACAATACGACGTCAATAGATTGACGTCAAATGCTTTAAATATTATTGGGGGTATGATGTTGTGCAATCAGGACTATTTGGTATAACTCACTCAAATCGCAGTGTTGATGATCATTGGGGGAAAAATAGTTTCAACTCTAGTTTCCCTACAGCTGTTGCATGTTATATGCTTTCACATGATATTCCGGCAATATATAATAGGCTCGAATTTGTTAATGGAAAGCCAAAAGTTATATCAACAGAAATATCTCTACGGGATGTGTTCAGTTCCAATGCTAGGAGTCTTGAGGAGTTTTATTTTGACTTTGAGGGTCGTTTTGAGCCATACCAGCAATATGCATTTGACAATATTGGGAATATTGATCTTGTGATCAAGTCACATTCAGAGAAGAGTTATCTTGCTTGTCTTGAGATAAAGCTTACCGTGTTACCAACATCTCAGACAAGTCATCTTCCAGAGGATAAGTGGGGATGCGAACTCGTTATCCGCTCTGCTACTACATCATACTGTGCATTAGGCATGTATGACTCTATCAAAAATCTTGCGCCTGATGTACGCGAGATTTTTGAAACGGCATGTTTGAGCGTAGAATCATGGACAAACGGTTTTGAAATGAATCAGAAAACACCTATCCTTACAGATAGAATCAATGAGTTTGAAAAAGTATATCTTGATCACCAAAAACCATTATTGATGCAAGCAATATGGAAGACGCAAGGACAATCTCCGTTATTGGCACATAACGCATTTGATATAATTATTTGGAGCGATTATGCGTTCTCACGACTATTTCTAGACAATGCAAATAAACCTAATAAAGATGGGATGAGCCGTCCCATGAGAGCCACCGCACGCCTTGCACAGTGCCTCTGGGAACTCAGTAAGTCAGGTAAAACAAACCTCAACTCAATATACAAACAGATATCCTTTACAAGGCAAAACGATAAGGAATTTGCAATTGGCGGAAGAAAATGGAGCAAATATGTAACTTCGAGCAGGCTGGCAAACCCTATTTTGGAAAGTAGTATTATAAACGAGATAATTGAACCTGGATATATCGAGAAACTGAAGCCGGAACGAAGGTTCGATCAGACATTATACTTCACAAGGATTTTTCAATGATAAACTCAATTATACTTACTAGGTTTGAAAATGATGAAATATAATATATCGGAGGGTTAAGTTATGGCAAGCATTAAGGCAGACATCGCGATTATGGGTTCCGGGTTGTGCGGGCTGTCGGCGGCTATTACGGCGGCGCAGGCAGGAGCAAAGGTTGTTTTGTTTGAGAAGCAGAAGTCGCCGGGAGGGTCATCGAATTTTTTTAATGGCATTTTCGCGGTCGAGAGCAGATGGCAGAGGGAAAAATTCATCATGTATACCCGCGATGAGGCATTTCAGGCAATCATGGAATATTCGCACTGGAAGGCAAATACGCGGCTTGTGAGGGCGATTGTGGATGAGTCCGCAACTTCGATCGATTGGATGGAGCAGCAGGGAGTGGAAATATCTGATGTCATCACGAATATGCCATACGCGCAGCATACGTACCATTACGTTAAAGGGCATGGAGCGGCTGTGATAAAGCAGCTTGCTTTGAGGGCAAAGGAGAGCGGCGTGGACATCCACCTTGGCGCTCCGGTGATTGAGCTTATCATGGATGGCGGGCGCATCGCAGGGCTCATCGCAGAGGAGGACGGCGAGGAAGTCGAAGTCGAAGCGAATGCCGTGATAATCGGGAGCGGAGGCTATGCCAACAACAAAGAGTGGATCAAGAAATATCATGGTTATGATCTCGGAACCAACCTTATCCCTTATGGCAACGTCGACAAAATGGGGGACGGCATCAGGCTTGCCTGGGAAGCCGGCGCCGCTGCGGAGGGAATGAATGCGCTGGAGTTAATCGCCGTCGGGCCTGTCAGCGATGAATTCGACATGATGAACGATTTGGAGGTCGCGGCTTCGCAGCCGGATTTGTGGGTGGACCCAAGGGGCAGGCGTTTTTGCGACGAGGGGATTTGTTTTTACGACACGAGCGGGGGCAACGTGAACACGCGATATTCCGAGGGCTATACCTATCGCATTATCGACGATTCCATTATCCACAGGCTTGAGACATACGGAGTCGAAAAAGAAGGAAGCATGGAGAGGAAACCGGGCGCGAGACTCTTTGACATCCGCAAGATTATCGATGCGTCCATGCAACACGGAAGCACGGAAGTTTTTGCCGGAGATTCTGTGGAGGAGCTCGCGGAGAATATGGGCATCGATCCGGCTGTCTTGAAGGCGACGATTGACGAATATAACGGTTTCTGCGCAAAGCGCCATGACGACCTTTTTGCAAAAAAACCTATCTATCTCAGAGCGTTGGAGGGGCCAAGGTTCTATGCTGTTAAAGCTCATACGACGATGCTGGGGACGAAGGGCGGCATCCGCGTCAACGAGAAGATGGAAGCCGTGGACAAGAAGGATTCTCCGATTAAAGGCCTATATGCCGGGGGATTTGATGCCGCTGGAATCCAGACAGACAGCTATCCTATCAATGCCGCAACGGGCTTGTCTTCCGCGTTTGCAATGAATTCGGGGCGCATCGCCGCGCGTAACGCTGTTGAGTACATCGGGCGTGATGGATAGGGATGGAAAGTACCTTAAAGGATAAAAGCAGCGGAATGTCGGAAGTTTTAAAGATATGCGTATCTGCGCGTTTTGATAATATAGATGCTGCGGAAACATTCGAGCTTCTTGGCAGGGCATTGTCAGAAGGCAATGTGATCGCTGCTGTTGCCCGCACGGGATCAACGGGCTATTATGGTTTTGAACCGCTTGTCATTATCATTAAGCATGGTTTGCCTGCCGGTTGCTTTGCGAATGTCAATGCTGAAAGAGCCGCGATGATTGCGGAGCAGATTGTTGCTGCGGAGGGTTCATTCTACAGCGCGCTCGGAGAATTGCCGTTATGGAATTTACAGCGGCGTGTTGCGACGCGCCGCTGCGGCTTGACCGATCCACATAGCATTGACGATTTCATCGGCTGTTTTGATGGATATAAAGGCTTGACTGAGGCTGAAAATATGCCGCCTTCTGCTGCTTTAGAACGGCTTGGCGTGTTGAACGTCACAGAGCATGGCGGACTCGGAAAGCCGATATATGATGCGTGGAAGGCATTTGGCGAGAAGGTCGATTTGGAAAAGACAGTCATATGCAAAGCGCTTGACAATGATATTGAAGCGCATATGGCTGTTCTTTTGCTCGAAGGCGATCCGCATGGTGTTTTGGAAGGATTGCTCATTGCTGCGCACGCTGTCGGGGCTTCGCGCGCAATTATCGCGTTGCCGAAAGACTTGGGAGATACGTTCCCGATGTTGATAAATGCCTTGGCGGCGTTGAAAGACAAATGCCTTTCAGAGGACGTTTCCGATATTGCGCGGAAATGCGACATCGTTATAAGGGAAGTACCGCGCGCGCTTGTGGCTTCTGAGGATTCCGCGTTGCTGCGGTTTCTTGACGGATATGAGGCAATCCCTGTACTGCCGGGAGAAGCCGACGGCCTGCTCGGTGGCTCTCCTGCGCTCGTTGTAGATATTGAGACGATTGCCGGACTGGGCGCGGCCTTTTTTAATGATGGTGCGGCGTCCGGTGGGGCGGCGTCCGGTGGAGATGTGCCCGGTGAGGCAGCGTCCGATGGTGCGGCGTCAGAGAGTTTTCCGAAGACAAAAATTCTAACGTTGAACGGCGTTATGGGAGACGTTCAAAATCATAGCGCCGCGTATCCGTCAGTTACCATTGAAGTGCCTGTCGGTACGGCAATCCAGGATATTTTTGGCGAAATCGGAAGTCTTGATGATATATTTGCTTTTCAGTTTGGCGGCCCGACAAGTCTGTTATTCGGGAGCGAAGACGCTTCAATGCTTATCACAAACGACACTGCGGCAGCTGCGTCTGCAGCATTCGGAACGTCGCTCTTGAGTTTTATTACCCGCAACTCGAATCTGTCTGAAACGCTTGAAACCTTGGCGCGTTTTTTGCATTCGGAATCGTGCGGGAAATGCGTTTTCTGCAGAGAGGGGCTTTTGCATCTCAGCAAGATGATCGCTGATTGCAACATCGGGCGGAGTCTTCCAGGTGATGACGAATTGGCCGAGAGACTTGGACGATTGATGCGTGACAATTGTTTGTGCAATTTCGGGGCAACGGCGGGGGATGCGATTTTGAGTTTGCGCAGAGTGCACCGTAAAGCGGATTAGCCGGAGCGCGCGGGGTCCGGGCTGCGGGGCGGAGCCTCAAGCTAGATTGTTGGTTGAAGGTTGAATGTGAGGTTGTAATGCCAAGAGTAGAAATCAACGGAAATGCATATGAGACGGAGCAGGGGCAGAGCATCTTGGATGCGTGCCTTCAAAACGGCATTTACGTACCCCATCTTTGCAGCCACAACGAGCTGCACCCGATAGGCGCATGCAGATTGTGCGTCGTCGAGATTGCCGGAGAGGATGGCTTGTTTCCCTCATGCGCCACTCTTGCGGAAGATGGGATGGAAATATTAACGGCAAGCGAAGCCGTCGAAGAGACCCGCAAGATGGCAATCGAGCTCATGCTTTCGGGACATCAAGCGGACTGCGGGACTTGCATCAAATATCTTAATTGCGAGCTGCAGTCGTTGAAACAATATTTGATCGAAGACGATTTAAGCGTGAGGCGGAGGTCAAGGCTGTTTCCCGTGACGGAAAGCAACCCGATATTCAGCCATGAACCGAACAAATGCGTGCTTTGCGGGCGATGCGTCAGAGCGTGCAGGGACTTGCGGGGAATAGGCGTTCTATATTACAAGCATGACCATGGCGAGGCATACATCGGCGTCGGCCCGGATGCGGACGAGGACATATCGCTCGCGGAAGCCGGATGCAGGTTTTGCGGCGCTTGCGCGGAGGTGTGCCCCACCGGAGCTGTGCTCGATAGGGACGAATTTGGGCAGAACAAAAGCCGGAAGGAGGCCCTACTGCCATGCAGCAACGCTTGTCCGGCTGAGATCGATGTCCCCGGCTATATTAGGTTTATTCGCGAAGGGCAGATTTCGGAGGCCGCCGCGCTAATTCGGGAGAGGGTTCCGTTTCCGCTCATATTAGGCCACATTTGCTCCCACCCTTGCGAATCCTCGTGCCGCCGCGGGCAGATTGACAAAGCTATGTCGATATGCATGCTGAAGCGTTTCGCTGCCGAAAATGACGCGGAGCAAATATGGGAGGGCGCTATTCAAAAGAAAGCTGAAACGGGCAAACGAGTCGCCGTGATCGGAGCGGGCCCGGCAGGGCTATCGGCGGGGTATTATCTGACGCTGATGGGCCATGCCGTTACGGTTTATGAAGAAATGGCGGAGCCCGGAGGGATGCTGCGGTATGGGATTCCTGAGTATAGGCTGCCGCTCGATGTCCTTAGACGTGAGCTTGAGGATATTATGAACCTGGGCGTTGATATCAGGACAAACGCCAGAATCGAATCAGTTGAGGCGCTGCTTTCCGAGGGATATGATGCTGTTCTTGTAGCTATCGGCGCCCATCGTGGATTAAAGCTGAAAATCCCCGGGAGCAGGGGAGACGGTGTTTTGGCAGCGGTGGAATTTCTGCGAAGCGTGCGAATGGGCGAGGCGCCTGATTTGGGAGATAGGGTGATGGTGCTGGGAGGCGGCAGCGTCGCTTTTGATTGCGCACGGACCGCGATCAGATGTGGATCGCAGTCCGTGATGGTTGCTTGCCTCGAGCCGAGGTCGGGGATGCTTGCAACGGAAGAGGAAATCAACGCGGCGGAGCAGGAGAACGTCGCGATTTATCCCTCGAGGTCGTTCAAACGCATAATCAGAGACGAAGGCAGAGTGGCCGGCGTCGAGCTTATGGATGTCAAGTCGTTTTATTATGATGAAGAAAGGAAGCTGAATGTGGAAACGGATGATGAATCTTCGCATGTTATTGACGCAGATATGGTCATATTTGCCGTCGGGCAGTTGCCTGACGTCCCGGACGATTTTGGCATTGAGCTGACCGACAGGGGTCTTGTCGATGCGGACGCTATGTCTTTTGCGACGGGGGTGGAGGGCGTGTATGCTGTCGCCGATGCGGTCACGGGGACCGACAAGGCGATTTCAGCTATCGCGGCCGGAAGGAAGGCGGCGCTGGCTATTGACAAGCGCCTTGGGGGGCGGGGAAGGCTTGCGCTTAAACTTGCCTCGGAGGTGCAGTATCCGGCACGCCTGGGGAGGCGCGATGGCTTCGCGGAGCTGGCGCGAGCCGATGTTTCGCGAGAGCTTCCGCAGGACAGGGTTTGCGATTTTCGCCTTGTCGAACATGGCTTCGACGCGGAGCGGGCGGCGTATGAGTCCGGGCGTTGCTTGCAATGCGACCTCAGGCTAAAAATGAAGGCGGAAAAGTTTTGGAGCAGTTATTGAGGTTTATGCCCTAAATGCGCGACCGCCCACGGTTTCTTTTGTATATGGAAAGCTATGAGCGGCTCCACCCGACACATGACGTGCTATATCAGGTGCTCGCTTCGCTGGATGACGTCGTCCTGGATCGCAGGGGAGAGCTGGACGAAGTATGCGGAAAAGCCGCCTATGCGGACAATCAGGTCGGAATGCTCTTCCGGAGCGGACTTCGCATCTTTGAGTTGTTCTGAGTCGATAATGTTGAATTGGATATGCGAGCCGCCTTCGGACATGTATGCCTCCGTATATGCGATGAGCTTATCGAGGCTTGCTTCGCTGGAAAAAATCGAAGCGGAGAATTTTTGGTTGAGAACCGATGCGTGTGACACGTCGCTGAAACGGGCGGAGCACGCGGAATTTAATACGGCAATCGGCCCGTTTTGATCGGCCCCGCGCATTGGGGAAAGCGCGCCGTCGTTGAGGGGGTCGAGCGCCTTGCGGCCATTTGGGAGGGCGGCGACGCCCAGCCCGCCATAATAGTGCCAGGCAAGGCCTTCGCGCGAGACCATATAAGGCATAAACGGGGAGTTGTCGTATGAACGGATGATTTTGACGGAATCCTCGCTGATGCGGCGGACCCTGTCGTCGGCGTCATGAATGTCGTTGCCGTATTTTGGCTGGCTCAGGCACATTTGCCTGATTGCCTCGCCATTGGGGCCTTCAAAGTTGCTGTCTAGCGCATCGAGAAGCGTATCCATCGTGAGAGATTTATTCTTGAAAACCAATTCTTGGATCGCCGTCAGCGAATCTGCGACGTCGACGATTGCGCGGTCGGAGATGCCATACATTGAATAGTCCGGGTGCGGGAAGAGGAGATCCTGCCCCAGCTCCATGCTCGCTTCAATGCCGAGGATCGACAACAGAGGCGTCCGGAAGTATTGAGGCTGGACTTGGCGCGCGACAGCCCCGAGCCAGAAAATCCGATGGCAGAAGAACTCGTGCTGCTTGAGAAACGCGGCGTATATCTCATCGGTCGATTTGAAATCGCGGGGATCGCCCGTTTGCAAGCCGGTCTGCCGGCCGTTGATGTCGATGCCGTTGTGGAGGACGAGGTGCAAGAGCCCCGCAAGGTTGAACGCGGCGATGCCTTCCGCGCCGTAGTGTTCCGCTCTGTTTGGCAAGCAGGGATACACGCAACCGAGGCTGGCCCATTCGACGGCTTCATTGAACGGAATGCCGTCGCGGACATAGCTTGCCACCACGACCTCGTCGTTCTCAAACAGCGGAATGCCGCCTTTCGTTTCCATGTTTGTCCTCATGGCTTTGCGCATCAGCCAGTGGGGAGTTTTTTTATTCCAACGGAGGCAAACCGTCGGAGAAGAGAGCTTGAGCAGGGCGACAAGATGCAGCGCCAGATAGCTGAGCTCATTGGATTTGTCTTCGTTGTCCTGGCCGAGACCGCCAATCATGATGCTGTTGATTCCAAAGTTGATTTGATGCGATTCTTTTTGCGAGGTGCCCGAAATGAATGTTTGGGTACCCCAACGGCCGATGAGGTCGGCGAATTGCGAGGACATTTCATCAAGGCTAACGCCGTTTTCAAGGTCGCGCGTGAAATATGGGTATAGGAACTGGTCGGCGCGACCCCAGTGGCAGTTATTCTGCGAAGGGTTCTCAAGCATTTTGGCAAGGTTGCAAAACTGCATCGACTGCAAGGCCTCGTGGAAGGTCCTTGCGGGGTTTTCAGGGACATACTCGCAGACATCGGCGATACGCAGCAGTCTTGCGCTTTCACCACGGTCCGTTGCGGTCTTTGCGGTCTCCCGCGCGAGCATGGCATAGCGTTTCGCGTGCCTGACGACGGCCTCGAGCGCGATGACCGCAGAGTTCCAGAAGTAGACTTTGTTGATATCCGTTTCTTTGTTTTCAATGGCATTTTTGATGCGGTCGTTGCACTCGTCGATGTATCCTCGCAGCCCGACCCGCAGTA
>JGI24702J35022_10003067_pt1 | contig 10105 bp, 7 predicted proteins | sample TergutTh196P4_FD_35022 | JGI IMG/M metagenome (IMG submission 35022)
ACACTTCCAATACCATAAATCGCTCCACCTTCTTTTGCAACATTAGACACAAACTGAGAACAAGAAATAGTATTAGTACCACCACGACTGTAAATAGCACCACCAAGATACTTAGGATTATCACAAGTACAAGCCATACAAGTTAAATAAGCTTGATTATTAGAAAATTCACAATCCTTAATTGTAAACTTACCTTCATTATAAATAGCTCCACCATACTCAGCTCTATTATCAACAAATTTACTTTTGAGGAAAGTCACATTACCAGCATAATTGTGTATAGCTCCACCTCTCTCACCAGTATTCTTTTTAAACTCACAACTTGTAATAGTAAGGGATCCACCATTATTATTAATAGCTCCACCTTCACCATAACGATAAGCATTCTGCACAACAACATTTTCCAAATTAACTGTTACACCATTAGCTACATCAAAAATAAAATTCTTACCTTCACCATCAATAACAGCCTTAGAACAANTANTTTTACTCTTAATAGTAACACTTTTACTAATAGTTAAATTAGTATTATCTAAACCTTTAAAAGTACCATCTAAAATAACAGTCCCACCAGAACCAGCAGCAGTCAAACCCTTTTGAATGTTGCTATTTTTCGAATCCACATTAACTGTAGCTGCAGAAACTGCAGAAACAGTCAAAACCAATAAACCAATTATTAACAATGCAGAAAAAACAATTGACCTCTTATTAAAATTCATTTAAACACCTAAACATTAATTTCATTTTCATTTTTCACCTTTCAAACTTCTGTTATAATGAAATAATATTGGAAAATTTTTTTTTCTAAATATGTATTTGTTAAAAAAATTTCCTTTATTAATTATATAACCATGAGAATATTATAAATATGAATTATAATGATATTTTTTTATTATTAATATGATTTATTTCAATACTTTCTTATTTTATTACTAGAATATATAAACATTTCTTTTTCATGAAAACATTTCATTTTCATGAAAACTTTTCTTTTTTCTAAAAACATTTCATTTTCATGAAAACATTTCATTTTTCTAAAAACTTTTCTTTTTTCTAAAAACATTTCATTTTTCAGCGAATAATCTTTATAATATGATACTATTGCAAATATTCAAATAATATTTGAGAATGATTTTTCATGCTGTATCTACCACACAGGTATGTTCTGTTTTTACCCAATGCTGTTCATTTCTTTTAATAATTCCTTTAAAAATTGGAACATAATATGTTAAGGAATAAATTAGTAAAATAGGAGTCCACAGTATATACTTATATTTTCCAGCTCTGTGTAAGATAACTGAATATAATATCATATAAAATACTAACAAACTCACTAAAAATTCCCATGTAAATATTGGGAATGGTGTAATTGCATTGGGCAGAAGAATGGTTGTAGCTATTAATATTATGTAACCTAAAAACAGGAACAAATTTAGTATTGGTTTTATTAAATAGAAAGCTACGTCAAATTGACGGAAACTTTTGTTTTTAAATGAACTAAATAAAAGCGGAACAAAATATTTCATACATGTATCTACATGTCCTTGCATCCACCTTGTTCTTTGTTTTATTGATTTTCCAATTTCTAATGGTTTTTCATCCAGTATTTTAGCTTCACTTTCCCAGCAGCAAGATTTATTTTTCTCAAGAACATATTTAGTAGTGAACAACAAGTCTTCTGTTAAAGATTCTCCTGATAAACCAATTTCTTCAAGTATGGATCTTTTAAATACCATACCTGTTCCTCCAAGCTGAGCACTTAATCCTAAAGGATTATGGGCCCTTTGAAAAATATCATTGGTTATCCAGTATGAAAGAGAGTATGAACGTGAAACCCATGTGTCATCAGGGTTTTTACATCCTAAGTATGCTTGGATTACTTCTTCACCATTGTTTAACTGAAAATTCATTTTGGTTAAAAACTCTTTATTGATTAAATTGTCTGCATCTAAGACTACATATGCATCATAATATTCTCCTTTATTTAAATCATATTTTAAAGAGTTAAAAAACCATTCTAAAGCATATCCTTTTCCTATATTTATTTTATCATAACGCACCATTTTGATTGCATCGAATGATTCTACTACTTTGTCTGTTTCATCAGTACAATTGTCACAAATTACATAGGTGTCGTAAAATTCTTTACTATAATCCAAATCACTAATTGATTTTAATAGGTTTCCTACAACCTGTTCTTCATTATGGGCACAAATGATAACAGCAAACTTATTAAAATTCTTTCCAACTTCTATATTATTTTCATTGAATTTGTTTATATGCTTGATTTTATTTTTTATTTGAGAAAAAACATATAATAACGGATCATAAAACCAAAATACAAGGCTTATAACTTGTATTATTGTTAAAAACAGTGATAATATTAACATAAATTCTTTTTGAGTTGTACAATATATTAAATAAGTTATTCCAATTAGAACAGATGATACTCCAATAATTCCCCACATTTGACTATAATTTAACCCACTATTTAAATCAGGTTCTTTTGAGGATAGTGAATGCCCAATATAGCTAATTATTGCGAAAGAAAATATTATAAATAATATTATTAATTGAATTGGAGGATGAACTATTATTGGAATTGAAGGAACTATTAATGTTTGAATTAAAGGCTTAGTAATTGATTGGAATATATGTAAAAAAGGAACGATGGTATGAATTAAAGGCTTAGTGATTGATTGAACTATATAAATAGAAAAAGTAATTATCCTTTGAATCATAGGTTCAATAATTGAATGAGATATATAAATAGAAGAAACAATAACCCTTTGAATCATAGGTTCAATAATTGATTGAGATATATAAATAGAAAAAACAATAACCCTTTGAATCATAGGCTTAATAACTGATTGAGATATATAAATAGAAGAAACAATAACCCTTTGAATCATAGGCTTAATAATTGAATGAGATATATAAATAGAAGAAACAATAACCCTTTGAATCATAGGTTTAGCAATTGATTGAAATGTTTGGATAGAAGGAATAATTATTTTGATAGAAGGAGTGATTATCATTCGATTTAAATGATAAATTATAATTTGAATTAATACAACATATTCCATTCTAATACCCCTCACCAATATAACTTTTTTCAGATTTTATCTGCTTTGAATTTCTTCAATAACTACCTTACATTTTTACTTCACTTTGCTAAGAATTAAATTATTGAAATTTCTAATAAGTTTACGATAATAACATTTGAGACCTAAATAATAAAAAAAGAACTGTTTCTAGCATACAATTTGGCATTACTCAAATAATTAGAACATTTCCTAACTAACTCTTAACGTTACTATAGTATCATTATGGCATAATATAAATGTTTTGGTTGAACATTCGTTTTAATATTAATTTTGATAATTTTATATTACTTTGATAAAAAATATTGTTAAAAAATTTGAAAAATAATTAAAATTTTTAAAAAAAATTAAAAAAAAATAGAAAAAATTACAAAAAATAGATAAAATTATTAAAAAAAATAGAAAAAATTAATAAAAAATAGATAAAATTATTAAAAAAAATAAGAAATAAAAAGTGAAAAACACCTTTTATTTTTTAGTTGGTGAATTTGTATTAATATCTCTTTTCAAGTCTTTATCAGTAATTACTGTAAACTGTGAAACTATTACGTTTATACCAGCTTCATTTATAAGAATTTCTGCAAGACTTGGTCCATTATGAAAGACTAATGGAATGATAATAGAAACATCATTTGCATAAAAGTTGTATATATTGTTAGCAGCAACTTTAGCAGTATTTTTATCAAATACACATTCTGAAACTATTAAGTAATCACCATGATCATTGAAAATGGCACCAGCATGAAGACCTGCACTATTAAAAGTAAAGTATGTATCATGGATAACGGTTCTATCACCATGGAAAGTATAGAGAGCACCAGCACGAATACCTGCTTCATTTTTGTTAAAGTTACATTCAGTTACATGGAAATCATCCCCATGATCATTGAAAACTGCGCCAGCATCATTAACAGCACTGTTAAAAGCAAATATACTATTATTTAAAAGAACTCTATCACCATGGAAAGTGAAAAGTGCTCCAGCACGGTAGTCGGCAGTATTTTTATCAAAACTACAAAGATTTACTATGAAATCATCACCATGTTCATTGTAGACAGCACCACCAGAATCTTTAGCTTTATTCATAGTGAAACGACTTGTGCTTATAGTACACTTATCACCATGGAAAGTATGTACTGCACCACCAAATTTAACAGCTGTATTTTTAGTAAAGTAACAATCGACTATTTGGAATGAGTCTGAATGTTCATTGAAAATAGCTCCACCACGATATTCGGCAGAATTAGTATCAAAAGTGGAGGATGCAATATTAAAATTGTATCCATAGAAATTATAAACTGCTCCACCATCATTAGCTTTGTTAACAACGAATTCAGAGGATTTTATTTTAAAATCATGTCCAAAAGCGCTGAAAATAGCTCCACCACGATTAGTAGCTTTATTATTATCAAATGTACATTGATTTATAGAAACAGTAGCTCCATTATTATAGATGGCTCCACCATCACCAGTTACCGCACCGTTTAAAAACATTATATTAGTAAAAGTCACTGTGCATCCTGGGAGAATGGTAAAAATTCTTCCTTTTGCTTCAGCATCAATTTTTGAAGATTGTTTATTGTTTTTCCCAATAAAATTTAAATCTTTATCAATAATTATATTCCTATTTTTATCTCCTTTAAACATTCCAGTGGCCAAATAAATAGTATCACCAGAATTAGCTGTTGCTGTTACATTTAAAAGAGATTGTTTTTGACTTGCTTCAGTAGTTCCGATATTATTATCATTACCATTGGTGGCAACATAATAATCTGTAGCTGAAACAGCTGATGTAACTACGGTCATTATAGCTAAAGTTAAGACAATAATTGTCAACAAAGTATATTTACTTTTATTAACTTCCATTAACTTCATTTTTTCACACTCTATTTAAATTATTTTATAATTGTTCACACTAATAAGTACCCAACAGTGATTTCATCAGGAATGGTAGTATAAATATCGATATAAATTAATCTATACAAATCAGGGAAAATGATTGTTACATCACGAGACCATTCATTAAAGAGAAATTCTCCTGCACTCCACATCGCAATATTTCCAGATACTGTAGGTAAGATTATATTAGCTCCAATTCCATGGAAGTTATAAAAAGCGCCTCCATAAAAAGCTTTATTTTTAGTGAATTCACATTTTTCGATAGTAATATCATTACCATGTTCATTGAAAATAGCTCCACCAAAACCAGCTGTATTTTCTATGAAAATGTTGTTGAAAAAGGTAACTCTGTCCCCCCAGAACGTATCAACAGCTCCTCCATAAATTTCAGCAAAATTTTCTTCAAATTTACAGTTAGCTACTGTGAAGTCATTCCCATGTTCATTAAAAATAGCTCCACCAGAAGTGATAATAGCTTTGTTTAATTTGAATACACTATTAGATACAATAATTCTATCTGCGTAGAAAGTATAGAGAGCTCCACCACAGTTATTTGCAGTGTTTTCTGCAAATTCACAGGTACATAGCGTCAGATCGTCACCATGATCATTGAAAACAGCACCACCAGAATTAGCAGCGTAATTTTTAGTAAATTGAGATTGTTCTATACTGAAGTGATTACCGTAGAAATAGTAAACAGCTCCACCACTGCCTCCAGCAGTGTTTCCTTCGAATAGGGAGTTTTCTACTTTAACTCCATAAGTCCATTCATTGAAAACTGCTCCCCCACGATAATTTGCAGTATTTTTTTCAAATATACAATTATTGATTGTTAAGTATCCTCCTTGATTATAGATAGCCCCGCCATCATCAGCAAGTCCATTTTTAAATGTAATGTTTACAAAACTTACTGTGAAATCAGGAAGGATTTTAAATATTCTTCCATTTTTTTCTGCATCAATTATTGTATTTTTCTTACTTTCACCAACAAAAGTTAAGCTTTTGTCTATAGTAATACCTTTGTTCTTCAAACCTTTATAAACCCCATCGGATAAATAAATTGTGTCACCAGAGCTAGCTGTGGTTGTTACATCACTAATTGATTGTTTAGATAGAGATGTATTTGAACCATCATTAGCATCGTTACCAGTAGGACTAACATAATAGTCAGTCGCTGCAACGGCAGATACAGCTATTGCCATTGTAAGAAAAGCTACAATAAATATAGCTAAAAATGAATAATGACTTTTTTTAACAGTTTTTTTCACTTTTATCCCTCGTAATTATAATTTATTAATAGTGCAAGTATTTAACTTAATAATCCATTTAACGAATATTCATTTTAGTGAATATTTCTATTATTCCTCTTTTAACTTATTAAAATCGAATAAAAAAACTAAATACTTGCCTTAAAATTCAAACTGTTTCTAAATTTCTTTTTTAAAATTATTTTAAAATTTATTTATTTAAATTTTAAGGCAAATATTTAATAATTATTCATGTTCATATTAATTATCCTCATATTAAATAGTGAATTAACCTCCTTTAATGGTTTAATTAGTATTAACTGTGACAATATGCTCTGTTTTTTCCCATTTTCTCTCACCAGTTATGAATCTTGCAATTGCTCTGTAACAAACAGGTATCATTAACATACTATATAATGGAATTGTAGCACCCATGCCCAGTCCTTTTAATATGCCATATTCTGTTCTTCGACCATAAATAGTTCCAAAAATAATACTAATCACAACAGAAAGAGTTAAAATAATGGCTAATACCATGTTTACTGGATCTTTTACTACGAAAACTATGTAAATATTATATAGAAGTGAAAAGAAATGGCCTACTACGCCTATTGATGTGATAATAGGTAACATCATGTAGAAAAACATTTCAAATTTAGCTGAAATTTTAATAAATGGGCTTTCAAATATTAATTTACCATATTTAGGAATACATTCTATTCCCCCTTGAGACCATCTAGTTCTTTGGACAATGAGAGGTTTAATTTTTCCTACTGGTTCTTGATAAACTACAATATGGTTTAAAAAGCATGTTTTTTTACCTTCTAATAAGAGACGAGTGCTTATTTCGAAATCTTCTAAAAGAGAATTTCCCCAAACATCATCCTGATCTTTGAAAGTATTTAATCTAAAAAATTGACCGTTTCCACCCCCAGCAGCATTTCCAAGGAAGTTTCTAACATTAGAAATTAGAGTGATACATGATTGGAATTCAAGATCTTGCATTCGGTGTAACCAGTTATCTACTACATTCATGCCAACAGAAGTTTGTATCATGGTTAACTCATCATCAGCATTGAAAGCAGCGAGGATTTTAATATAATCTTCGTTTTTTATAAATGCATCTGCATCTATAACTCCTATTATGACTTTTTCACTGTTTGCACCTTCAAGGTTTTTAATATATCTTAGCCCTTCATTAAGAGCTTCGCCTTTACCTTTTTGTGCATTTGGAAAAGTTCGTGTGATTATATGTAAATTTTTATATTGAGGAGCTATTTTTTCTAACACTTCTCCAGTTCCATCATCTGATCCATCGTCTAATACAACTAAGCGATAGTTCTCATTGTGATTTTCAAAAAATTTATGAACAGTATTTTCGATAACATTTACTTCATTTAAACAAGGAACCATTACATACAGATGGAATTTTTCGATATTCGTATAATCACTTTTAATTTTTTTCATTGGAAACAATGCCAGAATCCCAGTCCAAACAAAATAGATTAAAATGGCTCCCATAGAAATAGCTAACATAAATGTAATAATTTCCATTGGAAGGCCTAATGTATAATCGGATTTGTCACCACCTAAGCTAGGTCTATTATCACTTAAGCCTGCGATATCGGAATCAATGCTTCCAAGTCTCTGTGAAAGATATAGATTTTGAGGACCGGATTTTTCAGATATTAAAAAATTCTCTGGAACTTGCCCATTATTTAAAGAACGTTTCTGATTCTTATTTGGATTCTTTTTGTTCTTTTTATTTTTATTTTTTTTAATGAGATTAAAGTTTTTTAATTTTAGCTTTTGACTAATGTTAGCACCGTTAAAATCATTAGGTATATGATTTTCATCTGAACTATCAGTTTGAGAAATGTGCTCATTAATGTTCATTGATTCTAGATTTGATCCACTTTGTGGATTTGAAGAATTAGTATAAATATTTGAATCAATTTGTAAGCTTGTATTAGCATCTGCAGCTACAGCTGAAGGAATGATAATTAACATTAATAAAATTAGTATATAAGAAATTATTAATTTCCTATTTTGTAGTTTCCTAACTATCCTCTTCGAAAGCTGCCCCTTCATTTTTTCCCCTAATGCCTGCTAACATATTCACTAATAACTTGTGAATAATAAAATAATCTTCTAAAATTTTTAAATTTTGAAAAAATTCAATCAAAAAATTTTCATTTTTTTTTAAAAAATATTTCTAAATTATATATTAGAAAAAATATTTTTTATCGTCAACATACCTGTCCTCTTAATATGTCAAAAACTCTTTTAGTTCACTATAATAAATGATAAATGTCTTTAATACTAACAACAAATTCCCATACTAATATATATTTTAATTTTTTTAGAATTGAAAACTCTATTAAAATTGTAAACTCTATTTAGATTTGTAAACTCTTTTAAAATAGATCCTATTCCAGATGTAAAATATTAATAAAAGTATATAGAATATTTTTAGTATAATGAATAAATCTTGAAAAGCCTTGAGATTTTAATTTAGCAAAAATTTCTAAATTTAATCTACTAAAATCTACAAATTATAATTTTTATATAGAATTTAGGCGAAAGATTAGATAATAACAATTTGACTTGTTTTTTATTTTATCTCTCAATTAAAATAAAAATTTTTTATTTTATCCTCTCATTTAAAATAAAAATAAGTATTTAATTACATAGCTATATCATGATTAAATGTTCTTTATAATTAGTATTATAAGAACAGATTGTTCCTAAATTATATTATAATAGAACAAACATGCTAATAATTGATAATTATTGCATCTAAAAAGCTTAACATTTTAACTAGTTAACATGAATACTGTGAATCATATTCTCTCTAGTTATAATTAAACTATTAAAACCATCAGCTATAGCGACTACTTTAACGAACACTCTATATAAACTTTACTATTGTTCTTTTTATGATACATCTACAATTAAAGAATATAGTCAGTGCAAATACGGTTAAAAAAAGGATGAAAATAAAAATAAGAAATTTTCCACAAGATATTTTTATGAAAAAAAATTATTATTCGAAAGAATCCATTTATAATCCGAATTTACTTAATTAAATTTTAAAAAGAAAATAAATTTTTTCTTTTAAGATAATCTAATTATGTTAAAAAAAAAAATTATACATCTACAATTAAGAAGAATATTTTTTGAATATATAGCTAAAGGAAGAATCAAAATAATAATTAAAAATTTTTCATCTTTTATTATTATAATAAAGAATGATTATTCTTCTGAATCATTTTACAATCCAAATTATATAAAATTAATTTTTTTTTTTAAAAAAAAAAATATACATCTACAATTATGATGAATATTCCTTTAAAATAAGATTGAATAAACCTTCAAATCAAAAAAATGCTATTTTTAAAACTAAGTTTTTGAGATAAAAATCAATGATGAAAAATAAAAGTGAAAAAAACACTTTAATAATATATATTAAAAAAATTTTTTTTTAAAAATATTCTTCATGTGCAAATTAAAATATTTATTATAAAACTCACTTAAAAAAAAAGAAAAATATCACTTTTTTGAATTTAATCAGCGGAAAACATCACTTGTTTGATTTAAAAAAAAAATGTCAAATAAAATATAAAAATTTTCTACATACAAAAAAAATTCAAAATATTGTGAATAAAATAAAAAAAATTACAAAAAAATAATTCCCGAAAATATAGCAAAAAATATCTAAAATAAAATTTCTAAAAATAAGATCTAATAATATGTAATAATAATATAAAATAAAATTTCTAAAAAAAATCTAATAATAATATATAATAATAATATATAAAAAAATTTCTAAAAAAATCTAATAATAATATATAA
>JGI24702J35022_10003069_pt1 | contig 10102 bp, 8 predicted proteins | sample TergutTh196P4_FD_35022 | JGI IMG/M metagenome (IMG submission 35022)
TGCCCACTATCTGGCATCCAGCTATCCGGAAAGTTATGACGCTGCTTTGCCCGGCGAATTGGTTTATTCGGGCACACTGAAATTGACCGATTTTATAAAGGATGTTCCCGTCAATGCAGGCCGGCTTGTACTTTCGCCTACCCGTACATATTCACCAGTCATCAAAAAGATACTGGATGTGATGCGGCCACAGATTCACGGGATGGTTCACTGTTCAGGTGGGGCGCAGACCAAAATCCTTCATTTTGCAGATAAAATGCGCATTGTAAAAGACAATCTTTTCCCTGCTCCTCCTTTGTTCCGTTTGATTCAGGAACAAAGCGGAACGGACTGGGCGGAGATGTATAAGGTGTTTAATATGGGGCATCGGATGGAAATCTATCTTGCACCTGAATATGCAGAGGAGGTGATGGCAATATCGAAATCGTTTCGGATTGATGCCCAAATTGTTGGAAGAGTAGAAAAGAGTGATGTGAAGGAATTGATTATTCATTCCGAATACGGCACATTTATGTATTAACACAGGCAGGTATGATTGAAAAAAACGTACTTTTAGAAAAATTGGATGGGATTGCTGACCGTTTTGAAGAGGTTTCAACACTTATTAGCGAACCTGAAGTGATTGCAGATCAGAGACGTTATGTGCGTCTTTCGAAAGAATACAAAGAATTAGGGAATCTGGTAAAAGCAAGAGACAGGTATGTACAAACACTACGCGGCATCGAAGAATCCGAAGATATGTTGTCTGTTGAAACCGATCCTGAAATGAAAGAAATGGCGCAGGAAGAGTTGAAGGCATGTCAGGAGCGGTTGCCTGAAATAGAAGAAGAAATCAAATTATTACTGACACCCGCTGATCCGCAGGACAGCAAAAATGCCATTGTAGAGATTCGAGGCGGCACAGGAGGGGATGAGGCAGCCATTTTTGCAGGCGATTTATTTAAAATGTATGCAAAATATTGCGAGTCGAAAGGCTGGAGCATACAGGTCACTAATTATAATGAAGGCACCATCGGGGGGTATAAGGAAATTATTTTTTCCGTTACAGGAGATGGCGTCTACGGGATTTTAAAATATGAATCGGGCGTTCACCGTGTGCAGCGCGTTCCTCAAACCGAAACACAGGGACGGATACATACCTCGGCAGCCACAGTAGCCGTTTTGCCTGAAGCCGACGAATTTGATATTGAGATCAATGAGAAGGATATTCGACGGGATGAGTTTTGTTCGTCGGGCGCCGGGGGGCAGTCGGTTAATACCACGTATTCGGCGATTCGTCTGACGCATATCCCGTCCGGCATCGTCGTTCAATGTCAGGACGAGCGTTCCAAACTGAAAAACTACGACAAGGCATTAGCCGAATTAAGAACAAGGTTATACAATCTGGAATATCAGAAATATTTAGACGACATAGCCTCGAAACGTAAAACAATGGTTTCGACCGGTGACCGTTCTGCCAAAATCCGTACCTATAATTATCCGCAAGGACGAATCACCGACCACCGGATTAACTATACATTATATAATCTGTCCGCATTTATGGAAGGCGACATTCAGACTTGCATCAATCATTTGATTGTGGCAGAAAACGCGGAGAGGTTGAAGGAGAGTGAACTGTGATAGTTATCAGGGAAATAAAGCAAAAATAATAATTATATGACAAAACAAGAACTAATTGACAATATCAAACGAAAACGTTCTTTTTTATGTATCGGGTTAGATACGGACATCAACAAAATTCCGCCCCATTTACAAAAAGAAGAAGATCCGGTTTTTGCCTTTAACAAAGCGATAATTGATGCGACAGCCCCGTATTGTGTAGCTTACAAGCCGAATATGGCTTTTTATGAAAGTCTGGGCGTTAAAGGAATGATGGCGTTTGAAAAGACGGTGGCTTATATACGCAAACAATTCCCCGACCAGTTTATTATTGCTGATGCGAAACGCGGAGATATCGGCAATACATCCGAACTGTATGCGCGTTCATTTTTTGAGCATGCCAGAGTGGATGCCGTAACCGTCGCCCCCTATATGGGAGAAGACAGCGTAACGCCTTTTCTCNCGTATGGGGGATGGGTGATTTTGCTGGCGCTGACATCCAATAAAGGTGCGATGGATTTTCAATTGACCGAAGACGCCAAAGGAATCCGTTTGTTTGAAAAGGTGTTGATCCAATCGAAGGAATGGGCATCGGACGAACAAATGATGTATGTAGTTGGCGCCACACAGGGAAAGATGTTTCTGGAGATACGCAAATTAGTCCCTCACCATTTTTTATTGGTGCCAGGCGTTGGAGCGCAGGGAGGTTCATTAGAAGAGGTCTGCAGATATGGTATGAATGAACAATGTGGATTATTGGTAAATTCTTCCCGGACAATCATTTATGCAGACAGAACCGAATCTTTTGCAGAAACGGCGTGTCGTGAAGCAAAAAAAATACAGGAAGAGATGAAACGTTATTTACAGTATATATATCTAAAATAATCCTAAAAAATAGGCATATCCAAAATTTATTACCACCTTTGCAACATTTCTTTACAAAACAATGTAACATGAAGCTTTCAGCTCAACAGATAGCAGACATACTCAATGGTACTATTGAAGGAAATCCTGCTGTAGAAGTAAACAGTTTTTCAAGGATAGAAGAAGGGAAATCCGGTACTGTCACGTTTCTGTCAAATCAGAAATATGAGCCGTACATATATACTACTCAGGCTGATATTGTATTGGTAAATAATGATTTTATTCCAACCGCACCCATCCGGTCGACATTGATAAAGGTTCAAAATGCCTATACAGCATTGGCAACGTTACTGAACATAGTGGAACAATCGAAAACGCAAAAGAGTGGAATTGATTCAACAGCATTTATTGCCGCATCAGCTACAATCGGAGAAAACTGTTATGTCGGAAACATGGTTTATATCGGTGAAAATACGATGATCGGCTCGAACTGTTTGATATACCCGCATGTGTATATCGGCGATAACGTTACAATCGGCGACTATACCATTGTTTACCCCCATGCGACTATTTATGACGATTGTATCATTGGAAATCATTGTATCTTACAGGCTGGGGCTATTATCGGCGCAGATGGATTCGGTTTCGCTTCAGAAGGCGATGTCTATATGAAAATTCCGCAATTAGGAAATGTGGTGTTGGAAGACGAAGTAGAAGTGGGCGCCAATACCACCATNGACNGGGCTGTGATAGGCTCTACNATTATCCGGCGAGGGGTGAAATTAGACAATTTGATTCAGATTGCCCATAACGTGGAAGTGGGCGAACATACAGTCATGGCGGCACAAACAGGTATTGCCGGTTCAACCAAAGTGGGAAGCAACTGTATGTTTGGCGGACAAGTCGGCATAATCGGTCATTTAAAAATAGCCAGTCAGGTGAATATTGGTGCACAATCAGGTGTGATGAGGAACATTGAAAAACCGGGCGCATACATGGGCTATCCATTACAAAATGCGAGGGATTTTTTCCGGGATATAGTATACATCAAGAAACTGCCGGAAATAATACAAACGATACAGCAGTTGCAAAAAGAACTTGATCAATTAAAAAAAGAAAAACAACAAATATAAATCACAATGCACAAACAAAAAACTCTTGCCTCTGAATTTTCACTTGAAGGGAAAGGCTTGCATACGGGACTTAACATTCATATTACATTCCGTCCTGCACCTGAGAATCATGGATACAAGATACAACGTGTTGATATGGAAGGAAAACCGGTCATTGATGCAGTAGCAGAAAATGTCAATAACACCCAACGGGGTACGGTTCTATCAAAGAATGAAGTAAAGGTCGGCACCATCGAACATGCTATGGCTGCATTGTATGCATGGGAGATAGATAATTGTTTGATTGAAGTGGATGCGCCGGAGTTTCCTATTTTAGACGGAAGCTCCCGTTTCTATTCCGAGGCGATTCAAAAAGTCGGCGTGGTGGAACAACATGCGTCGAAAGATTATTATATTGTGCGACGTAAAATCGAGATAAAAGATGAAAAGTCAGGTTCGTCTCTTGTCGTATTGCCGGATGATAAATTCAGTATGAATGTGTTGATTTCGTTCGATTCACCTGTACTCTCGAATCAATTTGCTACCATGACGGATATAAGCGAATTTCCATCTGAATTAGCGGCATCACGCACATTTGTATTTGTTCACGAGGTCAAAATGCTTTTACATAACAATCTGATCAAAGGAGGTGACTTGGACAATGCGATTGTCATCTACGACCGGAAAATACCGCAGAAGGCATTAAACCAGTTGGCAGATGAACTCGGGTTGCCTCATAAAGATGTGAAAGAACTGGGCTATATCAATAACAAACCGCTGGTATATATCAATGAGCCTGCCCGTCATAAACTGATCGATGTAATCGGTGATCTGGCATTAATCGGAAAACCGATTCGGGGGCATGTCATAGCGACCCGTCCGGGACACAAGATCAACAATCAGTTAGCCCGTCTCATCCGCAAAGACATTAAAATAAATGAAATACAAGCCCCAATTTACCAGACTGAAAAAGCGCCGGTAATGGATATCAATCATATCCGGGAATTACTTCCACACAGGTATCCGTTTTTACTTGTAGATAAAATCATTGAAATTGGAGATAATTTCATTGTTGGCATTAAAAACGTAACTGTCAACGAACCTTTCTTTCAGGGACATTTTCCGCAAGAACCTGTCATGCCGGGCGTGCTGTTGTTAGAAGCCATGGCGCAAACAGGAGGTTTGCTTGTACTCAGCTCCGTAAAAGACCCGGAACGCTATTCTACCTATTTTCTGAAAATAGATGGTGTCAAATTCCGTCAAAAAGTTGTACCCGGCGACACGCTGATATTCCGTCTCGAACTGTTAGCCCCCATGCGTCGGGGTATTTCCACGATGAAAGGACATGTCTTTGTCGGAGAAAAAATTGTCTGTGAAGCAGAATTTATGGCACAAATCATAAAAAACAAATAAATAAAATCAACTCAATATGCACTCTACTTTAGCTGTCATTCATTCCGGAGCAACAATCGGAGAAAATGTTTCAATCGGTCCATTTGCCATTATTGAAAAAGACGTGATCATCGGAGATAATTGCCGTATCCACCCTCATGCCATACTCTATGATGGCGCACGGATCGGAAAGAATTGCGAAATCTTTCCAGGCGCTGTCATCGCAGGTATTCCGCAGGATTTAAAATTCAAAGGCGAAATAACAACAGCAGCAATCGGAGATAACACTACGATACGCGAATGTACAACGGTTAACCGGGGAACTGTTTCCAAAGGGAAAACCATTGTAGGAAGCAATTGCCTGATCATGGCTTATTCGCATATCGCCCATGATTGTGTTGTCAACAATCATGTAATCATCGGAAATGCTTCCCAGATAGCAGGTGAAGTCGAAATCGACGATTATGCCATTATTAGCGGAGGAACGCTGGTTCATCAGTTTGTGAAGATTTCCAAACACGTCATGATCCAGGGCGGCTCACGCGTTGGAAAGGATATTCCCCCGTACATATTGATCGGGCGCGATCCGATTGTGTATTGTGGAATTAACATCGTAGGATTGCGCAGGCGCGGTTTTACGAACGATCAGGTTTATCTGATTCAGGATATCTACCGCACGCTTTACACAAGAGGCCTGAATAATTCAGACGCACTTCAGTGTATCGAAACTGAATATGAAGCTTGTGATGAACGCAATTTGATTCTTAACTTTCTCAAATCGTCCAAACGAGGGATAGTGAGGGGATCGATTGATGAATAGACCCTCGTTCTTAGTCCCCATTTGAAGGGGGTTAGGGAGATGTATTCAATTCGCAGTTACCCCTTGCTGGCGCAAGGGGAGGTACGAAGCAATCCATATCCATAACATTTGTTGAGAGGTAACAAAAAAAAATGATGCTTATAAAGATATTTTGATAATAATTGTGTATTTTTGAGCCGTTAAAAATAATTATGTTATGGTATATCGTTTTTTGATTCTTTCGGATGAAGTAGCTAACTTTAAACGTGAAATTCAGATAAGTTCAGAAGCTACATTTTTAGATTTGCATCGTGCGATTTTGGATGCAACTCAATTCACACGCGACGAAATGTGTTCGTTTTTTATCTGTGATGATGATTGGAGAAAAAAGATCGAGATCACGCTGGTTGATATGGGTGCTTCGACCGAAGTAGATATCTATCTGATGGAAGATACGATGCTGGAAGAATTGCTGGAAGATGAACAGCAGAAACTGTTATATGTCTTCGATTATTTGTACGAACGCGCCTTCTTCATGGAATTGAGCGAAATCATTACAGGGAAAAAAATGGAGAACCCGGTTTGTTCACTCTCCATAGGCCAGCCGCCTGTACAGACATTATCAATCAATGAAGTGGAAAAAAGTGTAGAACATTTCGACCTTGGCGAAGATTTCTATGGAGATTCCGATTTTAACGACGACGAATTGGATGTGCTGGATGATGATTATGATCGGGAATCAATTGATAATATTTTTGACGAACGGTTTTAAATGAACACACTGCTGGTGCTGCTTGGGCCGACAGGCGTCGGAAAGACAGCATTAAGTATTGAGATTGCACAACGGCTTAATGCACCCATCATTTCAGCCGATTCGCGACAACTATATAAAGATCTGATCATTGGTACGGCTGCACCTGATTCAAACCAGATGGAGCAAGTCAGGCATTATCTTGTCGGAGCGCTCGAATTGACAGACTATTACAGCGCCAGCCAATATGAAAAAGAGGTGCTGGCACTTTTGCACGAATTATTTCAAAAGCATCAAACAGTACTATTGACAGGCGGTTCGATGATGTATATTGATGCCATATGTAAGGGAATCGACGAGATGCCGACCGTAACATCCGCAATCAGAAATGCCGTATGGGAACAATATGAAAAAGAAGGATTATCCTCATTACTCGAAGAGTTAAAAGCAAAAGACCCTGTTCACTACGAAGAAGTCGACCGATCGAATCATAAACGTGTTATTCATGCCGTCGAAATTTGCCGGATGACCCATCTGCCTTATTCTTCGTTCCGTACCCGCCAAGTCAAACAAAGACCATTTCAAATCATCAAAACAGGACTTGCACGTCCGCGCGAAGAACTGTATGCACAGATCAACGAACGGGTCGAACAAATGATGGAAGCGGGTTTGTTGGATGAAGCCTGCCAACTCTATCCATTCCGTCACTGCAATGCGCTGAATACGGTAGGGTATAAGGAATTATTCCATTATTTTGATGGAGTATGGTCGCTGGAACAGGCTGTTGAAAAAATAAAACGAAACACCCGTGTCTATGCCCGCAAACAAATGACCTGGTTTAAACGGGATCATGCTATCCACTGGTTTCATCCAGATGACAGAGAGGCGATATGGGAGTTTATTGTTCAAGGCTTGAATCAGGAACCTTGAACTTTTTTAAACTAAATTCAACGCTTTCGCATTTTGCACTAACTGAACGGTATTGTGTGCATCAAGTTTGATGTTCAGTTTTTGACGGTAACTGCGTACGGTATGATACCCCAAACACATTTTGTCGGCTTGTTCGGGCAGTGTATATCCTGCTACGATTAACTGCAGCAGTTCCATTTCACGCCGGGTAAGTTCCAGTGTATTGTTTTCGTTGTTTTGGAGTGTTACATTCACTTCTTCACACAGAAAGTGTTCGCCGGATGCAACCGTCTGAATGCCTTCAAGCAGTTCCTCCGGCAGCGAATTTTTCAAGAGATAACCATCAGCGCCCGCATCCAAAGCACGGGTGATGGTGGTGAGTTCGCCATAACTTGTTAACATCAACACCTTGACTTGCGGATATTTCTGTTTTACCTTCGAGCACAGGTTGATGCCGCTATCGTCAGGCAATCCGATGTCGAGCAGCAGTACGTCGGGTTGTTCATTTTCCAGCACTTCCATGCATCCGGCGGCTGAATATGCCTTACCGGCAACACAGGCTGTTTCCGATTCATCAATCAAACGTACCAGCCCGTCAACAATTAGTTTGTGGTCGTCCACAATCGCTACCTTTATCATATTTATTAAGAATTACGATTTAAAATATCCGGCAATGCCGAAATCATATAAAATACAAAAATGTTTCATTGCTGATGACAAATGCTTAACTCCACATTGATTTCCGTTCCAACTCCAGACTTTGAATCCACGAACAGATTGCCATTATAGGCTGCTACGCGTGCACGGATATTAGCCAAACCCATGCCTTCGGATGCAGGTGAGGGTTCAAAACCGCTTCCGTCATCCTGTACAGTGAGGTCGATACGGTCTGCAGTCTGTACAATCTGCACAAGGATATGCGATGCACCGGAATGCTTCAGCGCATTGCTCACCAGTTCGTGCATGATACGGTAGACCATCACCTCCATTTTCGGGTCTAAGCGCGTTTCGTCGCCATAATAGCTGAATTTTACATGCGGAACGCTGTGGCAGAAATCGGCAATTGACTGTTTCAAGCCATAATGGCTGAGCGATTCGGGCATCAGATGATGGGCTATGCGGCGCATTTCGTTGATTGAATCGTCCAGCAAACCCATTGCCCTGTCGAAACGTTCCTTATGGATGACATCCTGAACAGATAATTGACGGATATCAGCCAGATTATATTTGGTTGCTGCCAGCATACTGCCCAATCCGTCGTGCAGATCGCGGGCAAGGCGGGTGCGTTCCTGCACTTCACCGTCGAGCACAGACTGTGTGGCGATCAACTGTTTTTCCTGTTGTAACTGGATGATTTGCTGTTCGGCTAACAGCCTTTCCTGTTCGGCTAATTCCCTTCGTTTTTCGGAAAGACTGCGTTTTTGAACCGTCCAGCGCCACAGGAAAAAGAATGCTGCCAAAGCAAGAAACAATATACCGCCGACTGCGATGCCCAGCCATGTGATCAGACGCTTTTCTTCTTCAAATTCAGCAATACGCATTTCCTTTTTCTCAGTTTCGTATCTCACTTCCATTTCCGACAAAGAAGACTGGTAATTCTTATTGGAATAATCATTACTCAATGTCAGTAAGCGAGTCAGGTATTCACTGGCTTTTTCTTTGTTACGAAGATTGATATTTGCTTTTGTCAGGTATTCATACAGGTCGACATTCGTAGCCATATCTGACGAATCCGTTTCCAGTGCACGAAGCGCCGTTTTTTCCGCTTCTGCGTATTTTCCCATGCTCAGTTCAACGAATGAGACTGTATGCAATGCCCAGCAAATATAAAGCGTACTGTTGATGGTTTTGGCTGCCTGTAATGCATTGTCCGCATAATCCAAAGCCATGTCCAATTCGTCCATTCCTTCATAAATCCGTGCAAGTGTCAGAAACATAAAGAATTTATCTACGATCATTGTCTCATTGTTCTGGATAATATGATAAGCCAGGGTGGCTTGTTCCAGCGCCTTTGCATAATTTTTTTGTCGATAGTTGATATTGCTCAAACCGTTCAAATGATAGTACAGTTTGAGGGAGTCATTCAACGCTACACAGATTTGTTCACCTTTGGTGAAGTACAGTTCAGCCATATTGTCGTTCTCTAAATTGAGGTAGGCGCTACCGATATTGCCGTATAACTTCTGCATATTGTCTTTGTCGTTAATGGCTTCAGCAATTTTCAATGCCCTGAAATAGTAGTCGATTTCTTCATTGAGGCGACCGTATGCATTCGAAACAACGCCCCTGTTGATATAGGCCCTTATCATCAAATAGTCTTTATCTTCTTTAGACGCAGTACGTTCGGCAACTTCTAATATCCTGTCGAAACAGACCATGGCAGAGTCGTACTGATTTCTGCAGAAATAGGCATACCCCATGGTTCTGTAAAATTCGCCCACTGTGCGCCATTGGTTTAATCTTTCGGCAAGAGTTATGCCTTCCCGACAATACAAAAGCGCCTGATCATGGTCTGTCTCTTCATATTCCAAACTCAAAGCCTCATAGAGAGGCAATAAATCGGCTGGTTTCAATTGTCCGGAAGTCAATAAATTTTTCAGAGAGTCGGCTCTCTGACTGCCTCTGTCCGCATCCTGTGCATGGAGGAGTGGACTGTAAAGAAATACCCAGGCAATC
>JGI24702J35022_10003070_pt1 | contig 10098 bp, 11 predicted proteins | sample TergutTh196P4_FD_35022 | JGI IMG/M metagenome (IMG submission 35022)
TCCCAACCCGTCAAGTTGCTGTTCATCACGCATAGAGCCAAGAGTGGTAACGGTGAGAGCCTGTGTTTCCCCACGAGTGAATAATCCCGAGCCATGTACGCGCGGGAGCAACCCAACATCGCAGGAAAGCGGGCGTATTTGAGTAAGCGGACGGTTATTTGCGCGGGTTCCATTTTTTAGTATGTGTTCGCGTAGCGTGCGGCGGACAGCGTTATCAAATGAGGCAAGGATGTCACTCTCGCCATAGCTATCGCGCAGTTTATCAAGGAGCTCTGTTTTGAGAATGTTTAAAAACGGTTCACGCTCGGCTTTGGTAGCAAAATTGAGGGCATCCCAAAGCCTGCCCGCTAAGATATGTTCTGTTTCAGCCACAAGTTCATCGCCAAGGGATGATTGCGGGGCTTTGACCTTGGGTTTTCCGGTTGCGGCAATGAAGGACTCCTGTAAAGCGATTAACTGTTGGTTGGCGTCATGGGCAAACTTTATAGCGCCGGTGATGATATCTTCAGGGACTTCGCTTGCGCCGGCTTCAACCATGACCACCGCTTTTTTTGTGGAGGCAACGACAAGGTCGAGAGAACTGTTGCTCATTTCAGAAAGCGGAGGATTGATTACGTACTGTTCGTTGATGTACCCAACCCTACAGGCGCCCACCGGCCCGTCAAAAGGGACTTCCGACATGCCCAATACACAAGAACCGCCGATAATGGCTAAGGTATCAGGATCGTTTTCGCGATCGGCTGACAGCACAGTGATAATTACCTGAATCTCGCGCCGCCAAGTCTTGGGAAGTAAGGGGCGCAAAGGGCGGTCGGTCAGACGCCCGGAGAGAACAGCCTCCTCGGTTGGCCGCCCTTCCCTGCGGATGAAACCGCCTGGTATTTTACCGGCGGCATAAAGTCTTTCTTCATAATCAACCATAAGCGGTAAAAAATCAACACCTTCGCGAGGTTGCGGGCTGACACATGCGGTTACCAAAACAACGGTGTCTCCGTAACGTAAAGTAACGGCGGCGTTGGCTTGAGCGGCTAATTTTCCTGTCTCAATACTCAGCTTGCGGGCGCCAAAAACATCCTCAGCAACAAATGGTTGTGCCATTTGTATCCTCCTTGTCAAATATTTGGAAACGTGGGGGAGCTATTTGCGCAACCCGAGAGCTTTAACAAGTTTCTTGTAGCGGTTGATATCTTCCTTGCTTAGATAAGCCAATAACCGTCTGCGTTGCCCGACAAGGCGGAGAAGACTACGTTTGGAGTGATAATCATGTCCGTAGGCTGTCATATGACGAGTTAATTGGCTGATGCGAGCGGTGAGTAAAGCAATTTGCACTTCTGCTGAGCCAGTATCACCGTCATGGAGCGCGTATTTCTGAACAATTTCAGTCTTTTTCTGTAGGTCTAACAAGTTTTTCTCCCAATTTTTCCTTCAATTAGTGGGCTGAGTATATCATATTAAGCCCAGCAGTGTAAATGAATCGCCTGAAAGCGGACGCAGACAAGATTATGGGGGGTTGTTTCTGCTATACTTCAGTTAGCTTTCTCTTGAGTCTAGGCATCTATGAATATTGGAATAATCAAGTGTCGTTTGCGTCTTGCGGAGAACCTTTCGCTCAAAGGCAAACGGCAAGTATTGAAATCAATCATCGCTCAACTTAGGAACCGATTCAATGTCTCAGCCGCTGAGGTGGCGGATAATGACCTTTGGCAACTGGCGACGATTGCTGTGTGTACACTGTCCAACAATCAACGTTTTACAAACGAGGTAATCTCAAAAGTGGTGAATTTCGTTGAGAGCGGACGTTTCGAGGCGGAGGTTCTCGATTTCGAGACCGAAATAATCCATTTGTAGTGTGAGATATGGCCACTATCGCTGACTTTATCATTCGCCTCAAAAAGAAGAAGTTCTATGACGGACAGATTGTTCATTGTGAAAATTTGCCGCCCAGTTTGGCTCGATACGGAGAATTGGAGACTGCTCTTTCCCCGATTTTGCAAAGAATACTCTCTGTTCATCGTTTGGGGCCGCTTTATACTCACCAGACACAAGCAGTTAATCTAATCCGTAGCGGAGATAATGTTGTGGTTTGCACATCTTCCGCTTCCGGGAAAAGTATGTGCTACAATCTTCCGGTTATGCAGAGCATGCTTGAGGAAAAGCAAGCCTGTGCTTTCTATCTGTTTCCCACCAAAGCTTTGGCACAAGATCAACTTGGCAAAATCAAGCATTTGTTTTCGCCTGATGTACTGCCAGTAAACGAATTTGATACTTACGACGGGGACACGCCAACCGAAGATCGCGCTGGTATACGTCGTACAGCGCGTTTAATTCTTACCAATCCCGATATGCTTCATGTGAGTATTTTGCAAAACCATCGCACTTGGTCACGCTTTTTACGCAATCTGCGTTATGTGGTGGTGGATGAAGCCCATATTTATCGTGGTGTTTTCGGTTCCCATGTTGCTTTAATATTGCGTAGATTGCGACGTTTATGCGCCGCCTATGGTTCTGTGCCACAGTTTATACTTTGTTCGGCTACCATCGACAACCCTGAGGAGCATGCCGAAAGCCTGACTGGTCTCTCCTTTTTCGTGGTGGATGATGACGGCTCTCCTAAGGGGGGAAAGGATTTCGTTTTATGGAACCCGCCATTAATTGATACCGCTAATGGGACACGGCGTAGTGCCAATGCCGAATCATCGGACCTTTTCTCCAGCCTAATCGGCGACGGAATCCGCTCCATCTGTTTTACGCGGACTCGTCGTCTGGCAGAGTTAATCGCCGATTATGTCCGCAAAAAACTAAGCGACAATGCTTCGAGCTATGCTTCACGAGTAAAAACCTATCGGGCCGGATATACAGCGGGCGAAAGACGCCGAATTGAACAGGAGCTTTCTTGCGGCGCCTTGATGGGAGTCGTTGCAACCAATGCCTTGGAGTTGGGAGTTGATATTGGAGATCTCGATGCCACGGTAATTACCGGCTACCCCGGCACTATTTCAAGCACATGGCAGCAATCAGGGCGTAGCGGACGCCGTGACACCCGTTCCCTCTCTTTTCTAATTGGGTTGGATAATCCGCTTGACCAATATCTGATGCGTCACCCGCAGTATTTCTTCGGCCAATCGTATGAAAACGTAACGCTTAACCCAACAAACCCCTACATTATGGGTGCCCATTTGTTGTGTGCGGCATGGGAGCGAGCACTGGGTTCATCAGACGCGCGATATTTCGGTAATACGATGTTGGCTGAGGTACAGGCCTTGGCCAAAGATGGGTTGCTATGTGAACGCCGTGAGCACTATTACCTTTCCCCCACATTGTCATATCCAGCCGGCGAAGTAAGTATTCGTTCAGCCTCGGGAACGAATTTTGCCCTGACAGACGGGCGTAATGGAAAAATACTAGAGGTATTGGATAGCTTCCATGCTTTTACCCAAGCCCACTCAGGAGCTGTTTACCTTCATCAGGGTGAAAGTTATGTGGTGGCTGAATTCGATCTATTGGGAAAGACCATTAAGGTGGTACCGAATACAGATGCTTATTATACCGTTTCCAAGGAAATTACCGATGTGCGTGTACTACGGGTCCACAAGGAGAAAGCTCTCGGTGCCATCAAGGTATATTTAGGTGAAGTTGACGTGAGTTTGGATGTGGTGGGTTACAAGAAGAAAAAACTCTATACCGAAGAGATTTTGGGAGAAGAACTGCTGACGTTGCCAACTCAGCGTTTTAGTACCATTGGTTTGTGGTTTGATATCCCTCAGAAAGCAAGGGAACGTATCAGCCTTGGAGAATTGGATTTTGATGGCGGGTTGCATGCTACTGAACATGCAACAATCGGAATATTACCGCTGTTTGCCATGTGTGACAGGAATGATATCGGAGGGCTTTCCACACCATTACATCCAGATACCGGGGCTTCTCAGATCTTTATATACGACGCTTGCCCAGGCGGAGTTGGTATTACCGAAAAAGGATTTGAGTTGATTAGCGAACTGTGGGATGCTACTTTAACGATGGTTAATGAATGTCAATGCCACGATGGATGTCCTTCTTGTATTCAATCTCCCAAATGCGGCAACAACAATCAACCTCTCGATAAACAAGCGGCACTAATATTGCTGGAAGAACTGAAAACTCGCACCAGTACGCTTTAAACAGAGCAGGCAAGGCATAAAAAGGTACCATAATGTATAATTGGTTAGGGAAGTAAAAATATCAAATAGCTGATGGAGTTAACATGAATGCCATTGAAATAAACGTAAGTCCGATTCTTTTTAGTTTTGGTAACGTAGAAGTGCGCTGGTACGGCGCCATGATGGCGCTGGGAGTCACGGCCCTCATGTTTTGGACTTACATGCAAATAAAGCGGGGCGCAAAGATATCGTATGATGATTTATTAAGCGGCGCAATTATTGGGATTATTTGTGGGATAGTATTTTCGCGGCTTTTGCATGTTTTTGACGGAGTGGAGAACATTCGTCGCTATTTTTCTAACCCAACCAGCATTATCGGCGGAGACGGGCTAACGATTTATGGGGCTATTTTAGGGGCTTCTTTGGGGGTGTGGGTTTTTAGCCGAATGCGTAAATTGAGTTTTGCTTACGCGGCAGACGTGGTTACTCCGGGAATCATCATGGCACAGGCAATCGGCAGGGTTGGTTGTTTGTTCAACGGATGTTGCTTTGGTGACGGAATCGAAGGCAATCCTTTCAATATTATGTACACCAATCCGCAGTCATATGCCCCAATCGGTGTAGTTTTTCAACCAACGCAGGTGTATGAAATATTGTTTCTGTTGGCACTGCTGACCATAATAATGGTTTTTCGTAGCAGATTCAAACCGAACGGTGTCCAATTCATGTTCTACTTGGGTATGTACTCGATTTGGCGTATTGGGATAGGTTTTTTGAGAGTAGGGCCTCCAGGGCTTGCACAAGCACAGTTCATTGGTATCATAGTTTCGTCAATCTGCGCCGTTGGTATATACCTTGCCATTCGGCGCGATAGAGCACAAGCGGCAGCGGAAACGTCGAAAGAGAATTTGCCAGAAACTGGCAGTGATGGCTAGAAGGTCAGGTTGAGATTGACATCGGCAGGGAAAGCTTGCTCAAATAATTCACCGGCTTTATAGGAGCTTCTCACCAATGGGGCTGAGGCAACAGCTTTAAAACCGATGTTTAAGCCAATTCTTTCCAACTCGTAGAATTGTTTAGGGGTGATGAACTCCGCAATTTGGTGATGCAATTCGGAGGGCGCCAGGTATTGTCCGATGGACAAAAGCTCGCAACCGACTTTTCGTAAATCTTGCATTACTTCTAGCACTTCTGGTTGTGATTCGCCTAGGCCCAGCATTATGCCGGATTTGGTCACCATTCGAGGGTTTATGTTTTTAGCTTGAGCCAGCACATCAAGCGAACGTTGGTAGTTAGCCATCGGCCTTACAAATTGATAAAGGCCGGGGACAGTTTCAAGGTTATGAGCGAACACTTGCGGTGAAGCGCGAGCGACAATTTCAATGGCTTTCTGATTGCCATTGAAGTCAGAAACTAGCACCTCTATTTTTAAATTAGGAGAAGATTTACGTAGTTCTTTTATTGTTTCGACAAAGTGAGTGGCGCCTCCGTCACTGAGGTCATCACGGGTGACACAGGTTATCACGACATAATTAAGCCCAAGCGCTTTAACCGCATGAGCAATGTTTTGTGGTTCGTCAGCGTCAACGGGGAGAGGCGTACCCTTATCTACCGCACAGAAAGTGCAATTGCGCGAGCAAATATTCCCCAAAATCATGAAAGTGGCAGTTCCCGATGCAAAACACTGCCACATGTTGGGACAATGTGCTCCTTGGCAGACTGTATGCAGTTCAAGACTGGATATAAGCCGCTCAACATGCTTCAGCTCTCCTGCTTTAGGTGGTTTCTGTTTAAACCATTCTGGTAGTTTTGGACTCATTTGTTATTCCAAGGCGTTAGGTCAAATAGTTGAGTAAAAGTTTAATCTGTTTACGACGAGAAACAAAGTTGCTCAAGTTGTTGCGGAGTGATTCGCTTAAGTTTGAAACCAAATATGTTTGAGAATTGCTGTTCAACTTTGGGTATGACTTCGGCAATGGTTATCATAAAGCCCAGTTCTTGGGCAATGGAAGTAGCCATACAATCTTCAATCCCACATAGATGAATTACGTTAAAAAGGCTTAAATCAGGATTTACATTAAGTGATAGCCCGTGAATACTGACGGAAGAGCGTATTTTTAGACCTATAGCCGCTATTTGTTTTCGGTTTACATAAACGCCGGGATGTTCAATTCGCTCAGCAGGAACATTGAAACACTTTACTACTCGCAGTGCTATTTCCTCCATTTTTGAGACATAATCACTGGGGCGTATTCTGCCCAAGTTAATGATTGGATGAATGATTAACTGCCCTGGGCAATTGAATGTGGCATCACCGCCACGGTCGGATTGAAAGAAGGCAATGCCGCGTTTGGTCAATTCCTCAAGCGAAAGCAATACATTCTTTGGATTGCCGTTTTTCCCCAGTGTAACAGTCGGTGGATGCTCAAGAAAAAGGAGCATATCTTCTACCAGTTGATTATGGCGCAACCGAAGAAGAGCCTGTTCGTAGAGCATGGTTTTATCAAATGGAATCAAGCCAAGGTTGCAGACAGTACAGACTGTCATTAGCGGGCTATCATGTTTAGCCATCATATTACTCGACTTTCTCCTTAGCAGTTAAAACCATGCAATGGCGCACTTGTATAGAGGTTTGAAGTCTCCATATTGCTTGAATACATAACTTCACTAAGATGAACACTCCGAAAGCATACTATGGAGGTTTGCCAATTTTCTCTATTGTTAGGAAAGGTATTTTTCGCCATGACCTTCCACTGGTTGATTCAGTTATACTGCAATCTCTTTGATTTTAGTTTATTTTCCTCAACAGAAATCATTCTGGAATTGTCGTTTATTCCAGCCTCCCTTATAGAGTAGAATTATTTTTTAAACGTCTACATAACGAGACTGAACGAGTGGAACTTTTAAGTCTTTGAAGATCTTCACAGGCTTGTTTATTCGTTTTTATTGCGTCACAAATGGCCGTAAGCAAATTGGCAAGATAGCTATTCTGATTTGGCTTGCGTAGTGAATATAATGTATAAAGCCCATCGGTGCGCATTTTAAGAAAGCCTGCGTTATAGAGGATACTAAGATTACGTGAAGCACGTGTTTGTGAAATCTGCAGAGCTTGCATGCATTCACAAACACAACACTCTTGAGAAGATAATACATTCAAGATTCGTAGTCTCGTTTCATCGGAAAGAGCCCGTAACGCTCTGGTAAATTTTTCCATAGGGTGTCCACTCCTGAGGCTGTCGAAAACATTAACTGGTTTGATTACTTCCTATGTGCGAAGTGACATCACTGGACTGTTATTGCAAATTATTCAACATGCCCACTATGATTCAAGAGCTTTTTTCAGCTCCTCATATTGGGGGTAGTTCTTTTCTGAAAAGACTTTCCCATCAATTAGTACTAAAGGCAGAATGCTGACCCCCTTTATTTTGACCAACATCATAACATCCATGTTTTTTCGAAAAATATTTAGCCCAGTTGTCATGTTGGCTCGCAAAATCTCCAGCTCAGGATATTCTTGTTTGAGTTTTCTGAGAGTGCTTGCGAATTCAATCAGCGTGATGTCTGGCTCAGTACCACACACCCCTGTGTCGCAACACATCGCTCCTTCAAAAATTGATATATTTTTATGGTTCATTTATTCTTCCTCTATTCAGAATACATTGGAGGGACCGTCCCTGACCAATTTGGTGATATAAGATAAGCGTAATATTCTGGAGTATATAGCTTAGATAATTCATCTGGATTGCTCAGTCGTACTTTTATCATCCAGCCTCTACCGAAAGTTTCATCAAGGAGAAAGTCCTTAACATAAGGATTAATTTCAGTTACTGTTCCTGAGATAGGAGTGACAATATCAGTACTAATCTTATCGGTTATTATATTTGCAAAGGTGTCTTCCAAATAAGCATCAAGCGTAAGACCAACTTTTGCATAAATTTCACAAATATGCAACTGGCAATCTTTATGAAAGTAATCTGATATTCCAATCTGTGCAATGCTGTCTTCCAATGGAAATACCCATGTGTGATAAGGAGAATACTTTCTATCTGTAGCCACGAAATAGTCACAGGCTGATCCGGGCACTTCCATTAGTGGAACATCAATATATGGAGGGTATTCAACATAATTATTACCTGGTTCTTTGGTTGTATTAACTCCCGTATTGTTAGAAGGCGGTTTTGCGTTGGAAGTGGTAGCTGGTTCGCAGGATGAGGCCACAAGCGAAATCAACGCCCCTCCCCCCACAACTGCACTGGCCTGCTTTAGGAATTCCCTTCGAGAGATGGCATTTTTCTTTTTCCCATTTTTCATTTACTCTACCCCTTGTCTAGTAGCCTGTTTGGGTATTTAAACCCATGGTACTAAGACGCCTTTGTTTTGTCAAGGATTGTTAACTAACATTGCTCACGACAAATAGCAAGTGTTTTGTGCCTTATTTGGCAATGAGTTCATATAATACATCTCAATAATATTTAGAAGCCTGTCAATGTATATTTATACATTGCGCACAACCACAGACCAATGACAATCATAAATACACCCGTAACGATGCGTAACGGTTTGTCGATTCTAGCCATATATTTTGTGGCGCTGGTCATACCAGCGCCTAACATTATGGCAACAAGAGGTGCAACAAAACCAATAGCGAACAGGAAAAGGATTAAAAATCCATCTAGGATTTTGCCACGCAACGCAGCCATTCCTAATACAAGCGGCATTTGCATTGGTGAGCAGGTAGCAGCACAGCCTGCAGTAGCTAATCCAACAGACGACCCCAGCAGTAAAGCACCCAATATACCACTAGGGAGTTTTTCTGTAGAAATTCGAAAACTGGGGAAGCGCATTGGTAGCCAATCGAGCGCTGACAGCCCAAGAATAACCATAACTAGTCCCAGTATCTTTTTTACGATAAACCCAATCATTGAGGTTGAGTCCATGACTGAGCCACTCGCAAAACTTATGATAACTCCTAATAACCCTAAAACCACAATTGTTGATATAGCAAATGCTGCCGCGGCCATGAACAAGGTTCGCTTTCTGCTTGCCGCACTGGTACTACTTGAGTAACCAATAATTACAAGCATTGCAGGGAGCCCGCCACACCCAGCAGTTGTTGCAGCTGAAGATAGCCCAAAAAGGAAAGCTGCGACAAGCATTACTCCACCAGACGCCCCACCTGTGAGGATTTGACTAACCCAATTATCCATAGTTCATCTCTCCAATTTATGAACGCCAAAATTTGCGTTCAAGGAAATTTTTATAAATACTGGAATCAGTTATATTCTCTCTTATAGAAACAGGCATAAACTGAGCTTGCTCTGAGAACAGCCTAAGAGTAACTTGTGGATATAATATTTCGGAGTTTTCTGGCAGAATAAACACTCCAACATATATTTTTTCTGAATTACGAATTCTATTAGCTGCTTTTATAGTAAGGTCAAGTGTTGATTCGTTGAGTGAAGCGTTTGAGCATGGCATGAACACTATAACAAAGTCATTATTTGATTGATAGGCTTCAAAAAAAGTTGATGCAAGTTGGGGTTCTGTCCCTGTATATGTCGGTGGATCATGGTCTAGTAGTTTCATCTTGTATTTTGGATTAAACTCAGTAAAGTAGGATATGGTAGAAGATATAATCAGACTAACTGAAACTAAACCAATGATAGCCACGATTGTGGTTTTCCACCATGTCCATTTAACTTTTGGTTTTGTTATTTGATAAGCATCCGTGGGAGTTTGTGTGAAATTATCACTCATATTATATCCTCCAAAATGTGTCTATTCGCTCAAAACCAGCGTCAGATTAGGTTTTAGCGGTTTCAGTAAACTCATACAATTCTGGCAAAGTTAAATGGATTTCATCACTTGCTAAGCCAAAAAATTCTGCGAAAGTTTTAGCAAATCATCAATCCCGTTTGGCTCATGATCAAATAAGGGAATAAAGAGCAATTGGGTTTGGAAT
>JGI24702J35022_10003071_pt1 | contig 10096 bp, 3 predicted proteins | sample TergutTh196P4_FD_35022 | JGI IMG/M metagenome (IMG submission 35022)
CACAGCAGAAGACACGGCAGACGAGCGGACACGCATCAAACGCGAAAACGAGGAGAGGATGGCACTCGGTGCCCTCTCCTCTGCAGTCGCCTATACAACTAAAGACAAGGACGTCTCGCTTGTCTATGAGCTGTCCTCTGTCACCCTCAAAGAGAGCATCGTGCTTGGCTCTGTGCCCGGGCAACGCTCCTTCTCGTTTTTGATAGACAGCACGGGTCTCACGCCCAAGCTCTCAGAAGACGGCTCGGTCACCTGTACTGGCGAGGACGGCACGCCTGCCCTTGTCATCGCTGCCCCCTGGATGGCAGATGCTAAAGGGGAGTTCAGTGATGCAATCAAAGTCACGCTTGCAGAAACTGAAGAAGGGTCTTGGCGCTATACGCTTATCCCTGACGCCTCATGGCTTGAAGACACTGGGCGCACCTACCCGGTCACGATAGACCCCACCATACAGCCTGCCTACAACTTCGCGAACACGCACGACGCGACCGGCTTCATGTCTTCCACCACCACAACCGTCTACAACGCCTGGGACACCTCGTATGAGCGCCTCATCACCAAGGTGGGCTACCGCGTCTATGGCAGCAGCGCCTATGAGCTAGCAGGGCTTTCCCACATGCCCCTGCCGGCAGAAGTGACTGCGAACTGCCGCATCATCGATGCGGTCATGGTGTACCGCTACCATGACAACGGGTACGTCGTCTGCCCAGAGGATTTGCAGGTAAACGCCTACAAGGTGACCAGCTCATGGGACTGGTCGCAGAACAAGACGCACCGAAGTGACGCAGCACCTTTGATGCCGACCTATGACTCAACGGTGCTTGACTACGAGATCGCGAACTGGTATCAGTACTTAGACGGCTGGCAGGCCGCCTTCAACGTCACGCGCGCCGCCCAGGAGTGGCTCACATCAGGTGCGAACTACGGCATCCTGCTCCGTGCTGGGACACCCTACAGAGGCTATGGCGACCAGCTTACCATGTACTACGACTCCGACTACTCCTCTCTTCCTGCCTACAGCCCGACCCTCATCGTCACGTACCGCAACTCCATCGGGCTTGAAGGCTACTGGACGGCACACACCCAAGGGCTCGGGAGAAGCGGGACAGGATACATCAAGGACTTTTCTACCGACCTTACCTGGGTACACGAAGACGTCTCGCTTGACGCCGGCGTGAACTCGATTGCCCTCTCACATGTCTACAACTCGAACTCGCGCGCCTACTACCCTTCTGCCTCGAACCCGGGGCTCTATGCCGGGCGCGTAGGAGTAGGCTGGAATATGAGCCTTGTGCAGTACCTCATGCCTAACCTAGGGGGAGACCAGGCGTTTAGGGACAAGTACCCCTTTATCTACGTTGACGGCGACGGCACCGAGCACTACATCTACGGCACCGCCTCCTCTGTCCCTGTCGACTTACGCAACAAAGACGAGGACGGGCTTGGCCTTACCTGCAGCTCTCCTAAGACAGACACCGTCTGGGACTACCGGCGCCTTACCGCCAAGGACGGCACCATACTTACCTTTAACACCTCAGGAAACCTTCGAAGGATCATCGACCCAAACGGCAACATCACCACCTTGAACTTCTCTTCCTTGACGAACAACAAGCCCGGAGGGGGAAACAACTACCTCACCAGTGTGGTCACGGCCGCAGGGACAGTAAGCCTTACCTACACGGACTATGTGGACGCCGGGGTGACCCTCAAGCGCCTCAGCTCGGTGAAAGACGCTGCCGGGCGCGTGACCTCATACACCTATACCGGAGACCTCTTGACCAAGATAACCTACCCGGACGCGACGTATACCACCTTTACCTACACCTCAAACCTGCTTGCCCAGGTGACCGGGACAGACAGCTCCAAGGTCATCTATGCCACCTCTGCAAACAAGACCTACACCAAGGCACAGGAGGCGGGGACGACAGGTACCCTAGGCAACGGCTACACCATTGCAACCGACTACCTCCAGACCACCTATACCGACATCAAGAACACCTCCCTTAAGGAGACCTACCAGTTCAATACGTTCGGCAACACGACCTGTGTCTACAACCAAGACGGCATGGCGCTTACCCAGGAGTATACCAACGTGCCCGGGTGGGCAAACAACCGCCTTGCCTCTTCTGCCTCCTCTGGTGCCACGACAGAAAACAAGGTGATGGATGCTGCGTTCGCCTATGGCTTCACCTACTGGTCGGCTCTTGGCTCGGGGACGGTGACCGTAAACGCCACCGAGCGCTACTCGAACGCCCGCTCTGCCAAGGTGGTGGCGACCTCGACAGTCTTAAACAGCACCGCAACGATCGCCCAGGCGGTGCCCTCTTCCCCAGGAAAGACCTATACCTTGTCTGGCTACGTGAAGTGTGTCGGTGTCACGAAAATACCCAACACCGGGGGAGGCGCTGCCCTTGAGGCCATCACGAACAACTACACGACATTCCACTACTCAGACCTTTTGACCGGCACGACCGACACGACGTTAAACGGAGGCTGGAAGAGGGTTTCGGTCACCTTCACGCTCGGGTCAGGCGAGACGATCAACCAGGTCTCAGGGGGGCTGTACAACGCGACCGGCACGGTCTATGTGGCAGGGCTTCGCCTTGAGGAGGGAGCCGTCGCAAACCAGGCAAACCTATGTTCTGACACCGGCTTCGAGCGCACGTTCGGGAACAGCGCAACCGCTCACACCGGCACCAAGAGCCTCATGCTTGCAGGCAACGCAGGCTCGTCTTTCCAAGGATACACCTTAGGTGTCTCAGGCAGCCCAGGAGACGTCTACACCATAGGAGGCTGGGCAAAGGCCGCAAGCGTTCCAGAAGGCGACTTCTGCCTTGCCGCTGCCATCCTATACCCGAATGCGACCACACGCTGGCTGTACTTCGACTTCAACAAGAATGTGCGGACCTGGCAGTATGTGGCCGCGAGCTTTGATACCACCGACCCGGCAAACCCTTCACTAGGCTATAGCGACATACACTTCTATATGCTCTATCACTACAATGCGAACACCGCCTACTTCGACGACGTGTTCGTCTACCGCGACAATGCAAACGCGTACTCGTATGACGCGTCAGGAAACCTCATATCATCTGAGAGTGCAGCGGCAGCTGCCTCGTCGTTTGCCTACAACGGGAGCAGCATCGCAAAGGTTGCAAACCCTGACGGCACAGGATACGAGTACCACTACGACGCCAAGAAGAATGTCACCTCTGCGACCACCTCAGAAGGGCAGGCCTACCGCTTTTCCTACGACGCACGCGGAAACGCCACCTCGGCAGAGGTGCTCTCTGCCTCGCAGCAGACCTCCTCTGTACGCGAAGGAGTGGCCTACTTCATCAGAAACCAGGGGACCGGCCAGTATCTGGATGTGGCAAACCTTTACACCTATTCAGGCGCCCCTGTGGTGCAGGCCCCCTTCAACGGAGGGAAAAACCAGCAGTTCAAGCTTGTATCCACCTCTGACGGCTACTATACCCTCACACCTTTGCACGCGACCTCCATGCGATTGGATGTGGCAGGGGGAAGCACTGCCCAGTGCACCCCCATACAGCTCTACACCCCTAACAACGCCGATGCCCAGCGCTTCAAGGTCATCCCTAACGACGACGGGAGCTACCGGATCGCCACCAAGGTGACCTCAGACGACGGGGTCATAACCATCGAAGGCCCGAGCCTTGCGGTGGGACACCCCGCCACCCAGATCATCTATGTCAACGTCGCACACCAGCGCTGGTACTTCGAGGAGGTAAAGACACCGAGATCCGACGTGCCTAAAGACGGCGACGTCTACCAGATACGCTCTTCAAGAAGCGGGCTGTACCTCAACGTGCAGGGAGGGTCGAGCGCTGCCGGCACGCTTTTGGTGCAGGACTTCTTTACCGGGGACACAAACCAGCGCTTCATGCTCAAAGACGCAGGGGGCGGCTACTTCAAGCTCGTGCCCATGCATGCCAAAGACAAGGTGGTCCAGATAGGGACCACTCTCTCGCCCGGGGAGACCAACATATACATGCCTGACATTGCTGTGTATACCGGGGCTACCTCTCAGCTCTTCAGGTTTGTCGCAAACGCAACGAACACGGCATACACCATCCGCCCCAAATACGACGACAACTACCGGCTGCACCTAAACGGCGCCTTTGTAGGCCAGCAGGCAAACCTCTGTGCGTATCCTGCCTTATACTACGACCCTTACATCGAGGCGCAAGAATGGGTGTTAGAGCGCGTCACGGCCTCTGTCACCTCCTCTGCTGCCTATGACGCAACAGGAAGCTTCCTGACAGGAGCGACCGACGCACGAGGCAACACCTCGACATACTCCTACACCGCAAACAAGGGGCTTCTTGCTAGCGCAACCGATGCCAAGGGCACCAAGACGACCTATTCCTACAACGCAAGCAACGACCGCCTTGCCTCTGTTACAAGCGGGAGCGCTTCGGTAAGCTATTCATACACCTCCTCAGGGCAGCTGCAGGCAGTGGCCCATAACGGATTCTCGTATACCTTTTCATACGACTCGTTCGGAAACATCTTATCCACATCTGTCGGAGGACAGACCCTTGGCACCTCAACGTACGGCTCTGGGAACGGCAACCTCCTCACCTTCACATACGGCAACGGGGCCTCGGTCACCTACGCCTATGACAAGTACGACCGCGTCGTCTCAAGGAAGTGGAACACAAGCACGGCCTCGACGGTTACCTACGACGCGCGGGGAAACATCTACAAGACGACCGACGGGATCACCGGCATTTCCACCACCTACGAGTACGACTTGATCGGTCGCCCCTTGTCGGTTTCTTCCTCCAACGGCGTGAAGGAGTGGGTGTCTTATGACACCAAGGACAGGGTGGCAGAAAGCGCCTACAGCCTAGGCAACGGCGCGACCACCTATAAGACGTCTTACATGTACGGCACTGTGGCATCCGGGCAAAAGGAAAGCCTGGTCTATGGCATCAAGCTCAACGGCACCCAGAAGGTAGGCTATGCCTATGACACGCTCGGGCGCCTTACCACCCGCTCGGTCGGCACGAGCCTTGCCTATAAGACCACCTACCGCTATTTGGACAACGCAGACGGCACAACGACGTATCTGCTTGCCGGCATCAAGAACGGAAGCAGCACAGAGGTCACCTTCACCTATGACGCCCTCGGCAACATCACACACATCTATGAGGGCGCGACCTTGCTAAAGTCCTACACGTACGACGCCTTAGGGCAGCTCACACGTGAGAACAGCACCTACGCAAACGCCACCTACACCTACTCTTACGACAGCGCAGGAAACATCCTTTCAAAGACGACCTACGCCTATACCACAGGAACATTAGGTGGGATCCTGCAAAGCCAGGTATACGTCTATGGGGACGCGAGTTGGAAAGACAAGCTTACCGCTGTCAAGCTCCACGGTGCAGGGACACCCTCCTCAGGAAACCTCATATCTACCCAAAACATTACCTACGACGCGATAGGAAACCCCACCTCGTACATGGGCAAGACGATGGCCTGGACACAAGGGCGGCGCCTTTCTTCTGTCAGCGCCTCGGGACTTTCTGCCACCTACTCCTACAACGACGCAGGCATAAGGGCCTCTAAGACCGTTGCAAGCGCCACCACCACCTACACCTTGTCTGGCTCAACCATACTCCGGCAGCAGAAAGGCTCGACCACTCTTGACTTCTACTACGACGAGAGTGGCCAGGCCTACGGCTTCAAGCACAACTCGACCGAGTACTGGTATGTGCGAAACGGCCAAGGAGACGTCATCGGAATCATCAACAGTGCCGGCACCCAGGTCGTGTCCTATAGATACGACGCGTGGGGGAATCCCATCTCTGTGACTGGCACCCTTGCGACAACCATAGGGGCAGACAACCCGTTAAGGTACCGGGGATACTACTTCGACGTTGAGACAGGCTTCTACTACTGCAACTCACGCTACTACGACCCGGGGACAGGCAGGTGGATAAACGCGGATGGGCTCGTTGACAACCGAGGTCTTATCACCCAAAACCTGTTTGCCTACTGTGCGAACAATCCGGTGACGCACGTTGACACATCCGGACAATTCTTCGTGCCCCTTTTGATTATTGCATTTGTTGCTCTTTGCGTAGCAGCTGTGACATTGACCGGGTGTTCTTCTTCCAGAACCAGTGCTCCAATATCAACCACCCAATTTGATGACATGTCAAATATAACTGACTCTCCTTATAAACCACCAGCATTGGCGCAAGAGCAACAACGAGAGCAACTGGTTATTGCTCAGACAATATATGGTGAAAGTGGAGGAAGATATGCATATCCTAAGGATTGGTTTGATGGACAGCATGCAGTAGCCTCAGTAATATACAATAGAGCTATGAGCGGTTCATTAAACTACAGCGATGTTTGTACAGCACCTAATCAGTTTGATGGTTATTCCCGTGGGAAAAGCATCTACGAAGCTGGAAGCTATGATACTATAATGTGGGATAATGCAATGAGCTTAGCAGGACAAATAATAAGCGGCGAATTTACAATTCATCCTTTGCTAAACTCTCAGTACAAGTATTTTCATTCAGAAACTGAAGGCAACCCAGCGTATATAGCTCAAGTAAGGGCAAAGCCAGAAACAGTTATTCTAGGCGGAAACATGTTCTATATAAATTGGCCTTAGGCGAGGTGAAGAATGAGATTCTATAAGATATGCCTTGTTGTCCTTGTGGCACTTACCATGTCGTCTTGCAGTATAGAAGCAAGTGATGACCTATCTTCTGGCAACAACCAACCGTTAGACAACAATTCGCTTTCAAGCAATCAGGAGAAGCATGCGCACCAGGCTTTGACAGGAGCAATAGTGCCTCAACAATACTTGTGGGCAAACGAGGGTATGACAGTAAGCCTTTTGGATATTGGTTTAGAAAAGCTCCTCGTCAGAAAAAAGTCTGAAGGATACCCTGATGCCTTAAGTGAATATCAGCTCTCAGCATACATACTCAGTGACTACCGCTACAGTGAACCAGCGAGACATGACTCATATTTAGCTGTGGAGACAATGGAAGGTGTGTTGGTCTATGACCTTGGTGATTCCAGTCTTGATGATTTCCTGTATTTATGCGATGTGGATGACGATGGGGTTGACGAGGTCATCGTTCAGCAAACGATAGACATGTCAGGAGGAGCTGGACAACACCTGTCTAGAATCTTCAGGATTGTAGAAGGTGAAATCCGGGAGATATTTAGCTCATACGTACCTGATCCGTCAGGTACTGGAGAAAAGGTGTTTGACACCGGATTTATCAGCGAGTTCCTAAACGGATACAAGCTGAGAATTGATAATACGTTCACTGGATACAGTACTGTCGTAGATATATCGAAACGATACACAAACGAGTTCTTCGATGAGAATGGAAAAGGTAGAAGCACCATCGGCATTTGGTGTGATAGTTTTTGGGGATTCATACCAGAGGATGTTGATGGCGATGGGATTTTCGAGATAGCTTGTCAACAATATGTCTCTTTGACAACACATGCAGACGGCATTGGGACTGCAAAGAGCATTCTTAAATTCAACCCACAAACACAGGAATTCGAGGTTGTTCAGGCTGAATTCGTTACTGGCAAGTAACTTAGTATATGAGCGTGGGTCAACCAGGAGGAACACGGTTTGAAGGCCTTCAGATGTCTATTGGTCGCTTTTCTGCTCTTGTCTAGTAAGACATTTAAGGGCAATAGCCCCTTCAAAAGGCATAGCTTAGGTCCACGTGTATTACAAGAACCATCTGGCGAATCAATGGATGGTAGTGTTATTCAAGTTGAGGACGGCTCATTTGGGGTTTGTATACAGAACATATAATAGGACGTATAGAGGTTGGCCATGAGAGAGTTTTTGGTATTAATACGGCGCTTGTTTACAGACAAGGGGCCCATAATGAAAGCTAAGTTTCTGGTATGCGTTGTCTTTTCCCTCCTGCTATTCTTTTCTTCTTGTACGCTCGTACCAGTAGAAAGCAGAGAACCAACAGACGATCCATCCGGCTCGAGCACAGTAAATACTAACTGCTCTGATTCCCTTATCACACGTTATGATGTGTACCAATTGGGCGTTGAATCTATTGAACCTGGTGAATTCAATGCTGCCATGTCCAATAATCCCATCTCTGCAAATATGCACTATGAATTGCAAGCTCAAGGCGCACCGAGCTCAACATCAGAATTCCAGGCTTTTTATAGCAAGTATCTTCAAATATGGCATGATGAGCTCACGTTTTCAATCGACAACCTTAAAACATACCTTTCTGATGAGGAAACCGCAGAGCTAGATGTCGCACAGGAAGCTTGGGAGGAAAGCCTTTCTATTAATTTGGGCTTTGATCGTTCAGTTATTTCTAACCATGGAATACTATTAGGCACACAATCTTCCTACAGTTTCATTGTTTATTTGGCAGACCAGTACTGCGAGCGCGCTATTCATATTAAGTACATGACCTACCTTATTGAAACGAGCACTGGGCCAGCTGAGGCTCACAAACCAGACCAGTTGTGGAATAGATTCCAATCGTTCTAACGGACAAGGGATCGATTAGAGAAGGGGCTAGAGAAAAAAGCGACAAAGATGGATAAAAGTACAGTCTGAATTGTCTCTTTTGTACAACCAGTACATTGGTAAGTGTTTTGTCTCAAGACATAGGTTGGTTCTTTTATTTCAATGGAAGAGTAAATACAGTCCGGAATGTGACATACGCTTACCTGAGCCACATCTGAAAGGAGGAGGTCGTGGGTCTAATTACATCTGTGGCACGATCCTGGCTTCTCCGCTCATTCAAACCATTCCAATTTACTAACAGTTTTGACAATGAACTGGATTACAACACAGTACCGTCATTGGGTCTGTATGTGCATATCCCGTTCTGCAAAAAAACCTGTTCCTTCTGCCCCTACTGTAAGCAGTTATACGAAAAAGATATAGCAACTACCTATGTGGAAGCTCTCTTGCAGGAAATCGATTTGGTTTGTGCTGCGCAACAAGAGGTCAGGGAGGTAACAAGCCTCTATTTTGGCGGCGGCTCACCAGCTCTGTTGGTCAACGACATAGCTCGGATAATCTCGCAGCTGGAGCGGTATTTCAGTATCACAGACGGTATTGGAGTGGAACTTCACCCTGATGACGTGACAGTAGATGTTCTACAAAAACTAAAACAGGCAGGAGTGACCCGGATCAGCATAGGCATGCAGTCATTCGACAAAACAACCCTGGGTAAACTGGGGCGCACAGAAACCGATTATCAAGGTCTTTTCAATGCGGTTCATGCTGTTTTGTTTGACACGGTTGCGATGGATTTTATATTTGCTCTCGATGGGCAGACCTTTGATTCTGTAAGGGATGATATTGACATTGCATTTGCCAATGGGGCAAACCATATAGCGCTTTACCCGTTTATTGATTTCGCTTTTGCAGACAGTGGGATTCGCAAAATGGGAAGAAAGAATATGAAGCGGCTTCTCTACCAGATATCGCATTACTGCGAAGAACAGGGATACGTGCGTGATTCGATCTGGACATTTGGCAAACCGGGTGTTGGTAAATACTCATCGATGACAAGGGACAATTATTTAGGATTCGGCTGTTCTGCAACAACGTTACTGGAGGATCAGTTTAAGATAAATACGTTTTCAACCAACGCTTATATAGAACGGATAAGATCTAAAATGCTGCCTACCGCACTGACTATTCATTTCACTAAGCGGCAGCGTATGATCTATTGGACGTTCTGGAGGCTATATACGATGAGATTGAGTTCCGGTGATTTTCAAAACACCTTCGACACCTCAGTGAACAGGGTTTACGGATTTGAATTATGGCTTGGGCGTTTATTCGGACTCCTAAAAAGAACAGGCGATGGGCACGAGCTCACACCACGAGGCGTGTTCTTTTATCACTATTTTGAAGGGTACTACACACTCTCTTATATCAACAAAATGTGGCACATCATGAACAAAGAAGACTTTCCTCGTGCCCTGGTTCTCTAATCAGCAGGTGGTCTTATCCCCAGCATTCTCAACGAAGATACCTAGCCAAACCTGATGCTGGCGCGGGGCAGGGACGAATGTCCCT
>JGI24702J35022_10003072_pt1 | contig 10095 bp, 8 predicted proteins | sample TergutTh196P4_FD_35022 | JGI IMG/M metagenome (IMG submission 35022)
TCGCTATGCCGATGATTTCATCGTTACGGCGGAAAACAGGGAGACACTCGAAGATATTAAAACCCTGCTCGTTGATTTTCTTGCCCAAAGAGGTTTGACACTCTCAGAAGAGAAGACCCTGATAACCAATATTTCCGAAGGCTTTGACTTCTTAGGTTTTAATGTTCGTAAATACAGCAGAACATTATTGATTAAACCCTCGAAGAAAAGTCTGAAGAAATTTACAGAGAAACTGCATGAGGTGATATTCAGCAATAAAGCCACCTCACAGTGGTCTTTAATAGAGAAACTTAATCCGGTTATCACCGGATGGGGAAACTATTTCAGGCACGTAGTTTCTAAGGAACTGTTTGCTAAAATCGACCATACGCTGGTCGATATGCTCCAACGATGGGCTTTCAGGCGTCATGGCAACAAATCCAAAGGTTGGGTGATTGACAAGTATTTAACATCTGAAAACAACCGGAAATGGGTCTTTCAAGGCATACGCAAGGTGAAGGACACGAAACAGGTCTTTACACTCAAAAAGTTGGCCGATATTCCCATTGTACTGCATATGAAGATTAAGAAAGACGTCAATCCTTTTGACCCGGAATGGTTTGATTACTTTGATGCAAGAAGCCGGAAGGCTTCTAAGGTTCGATGCGCTTAGCGCATTACTCTTTATCGGATTAAGACTTGTCAAAGTCGATGAGCCGGTTTAGATTTGTGAGATTTAAACTTAGTATTCACATGAGCCGTATGCTGTGAAAGTCGCACGTACGGTTCTTTGAAGGGGACACGGCGGTAACGCCGCCGACCTACTCGGTAAATTTTATGATTATGTTTATCAAGAAAATAGATAAAAGCAGCAAAAAAACAGGCAGGAGTTATTTTACCTACCGACTATGCGAATCATACCGCATTGGCAATCAGGTTCGTCATCGTAACATATTGAATGTCGGCAAGTTGGATGACATCAGGAAGGAAGACTTCAAACTTCTGTGCGACCGTGTAGAACAAAAAGTAATGGGAATAAACCCTTGCTTAACACCCTCCCTGAAAATGTGGAAAAGAAAGCGGAGTTCATCTATCGCCGGATTTTACACGAAAAACTTTTGGACTGTTCAACCGCTTCTGTCCCTCCTGCTCCTACAGTACTTCCTGCCGTCGAAGACAATCCGGGAAATCCCTACATACATCAAGTGGATATAAATTTTATAAATTTTATAACCAATGAAGACAGCCGCAGTTTTGGCGGGGAATGGCTGTCAAAACAAATGATTGATGCCTGCGAACTGTCTGATTTCCTGTCACAAAATATTGATAATGAAGAAATGGCAAAGTTGATATCGGTTGAGATTATTTCCCGGATGGTTCATCCGTCTTCGGAAATGGAAACAAGCCGCTGGTTGGAAAGTGAGAGTTCTCTGTGTGAAATAATGTCGCTTAACAAATCGACCGACCATCGCAAACTTTATAACGCCGCCAACAAACTGTACGCACATAAAGAGAAGGTAGAAGACTTCCTGTATCAATACTTTGCATCGAAATACCCTGACAGGATGCGCCTTTGCATGTAAGATTTGAGCAATTTTTACTTCGTGGGTCGCAAGGATCATTCTGCGCTTGCCCAGTTTGGACACAGCAAGGAAAAGCGCAGTGACGCCAAATTAGTTCCCCTTGCCTTAATGGCTGATTGGTAAACACTGTTGAGATAAAAGAAGTCTATTTGCTGCACTATTCCTTTTTCAACAAGCCATCTTTTTGCGTATTTCCTGACAATGGATTCTACCGGAAGGTCAAAGTCATTGGTCAGTATCACGGCCGGTTTTATTTTACCGTTTCCTTTAATGACAATTTGACGAATCGTTTTGACCTCACCCTTCTTTTCAGTTGTGTACTCGTATTGTTTTCCATGTGGTGATTTGTCCGATTTGCTCAAGCATTTTTCCCCCTCTGCGCCGGATAGTGATAAATTTGATTTGTTGGTCATCCAATCTGAAAAGATTTTGATAGTTCGTGAACTTGCTGTTGAACACCAAATATTTCAATGGATTGGATTTATCCAGGGCAGTACGATAAAAATCAAGGTATTACAATACGACATCCGGATCGCTTCGATGCATAACGTCGCAATTGCCATAATCAATGATACCTCTTTCCGGGTCATGTGGCAAGACAGCCAGCATGCTTGACAGCGCCTTTTCACGCTTGCCACTCCAGTTGTTTTCCAGATGTTCCGATTCGCCCAATACGGAATGGTCGTAAAATCAAGGTTTGAGGTGTCGAACAGTAGACCATGACTTGCCCATACTTTATGTAACTCCTTTAGATTAGAAAGGACAGGTTCATCCCGGAATCTACCCGGCTGGAATAGGAACTGTACCAGGCAGTCTTGAGCAAAACATTCAATCAGGCAAACAGTCCCATCCTGCGATCCATACACCAGAGGTCGTCATGGCTGTAACGGCTGTAACGCTTTACATTGGAAAGTTTCAAGGCAAGGAAACAAAGAATAGAGGACATACTGCCGTCAGTCCGGGTAAAAGGATAAGACGACCTTTCAATGATACGGTGAATACCATACCGAAAAAGTATCTGCAGGAAGGCAAACAGTCCGGTATGGTATGAGAAAAATTTTTCCGCATCCCATCCTAATTTTTCCGCTACAGGCTCTTTTATCGGAGGAAGTTCCAATTGCCTTTTTGTCAGTTTGCACAGTCTGGGCAAGCGTTCAGTCTCCTTATTATACAGACCTTTAGTATCGCCGAAAGTACGAAAAGAAAGTAAAGGGTTATTTTATAAATGTAACCGAAACCTGTAATAACGATGATTCGTTTAATCTTTAATCTTTTTACTTTTTTCGCCGGATATGGCGTCCCTGAAATTTTTAACACCGATCAGGGAAGAAAGTTTACAAGTTCTTTTTTACAGGCTATTTACTTAATACTTAATAAAAAAAATAAATATGAGTATGGATGGTCGTGGAAGAGCAAAGGATAATATCTTCATTGAACGACTTTCTTTTGAGAAGTTTAAACAAGAGAATATTTATCTGAACGCTTACGAAGACGGGCAGGAGCTTTATGCAGGATTTGCAGGATTTATTACGTATTTTGATTTTTATAATCATAAACTTCAACATCAATCACTTAATTATAAACGACTTTTCGAATTATGTGAAAAAAAAATCGTAATTTAGTTGCGTAGTATGAAAAAGATGTGTAATTTTGCATCTGGAAAAAACAAAAATCTTTTCAGGGGGAAGGGGCTAAATCACCCTTTCTCTGAAAAGAAAATAAAATTTATTGTCTAACAATCCTCAACTTGCTGCCCGAACAAAGTAAAATCTTTAAGAATATTTAACATAAAAAAGTGGTCAATTTATTTGTTGTTACGAGAAAAAATCAGTATCTTTGTCCCTTATTTCAAAAGGATTAATAATATGTATCATCGCAGGTCAAAAACTAATCAGCTGGATATATTTTCGATTGCTGATTCCCTATTAAAGGGTAAAGCCTTGAAAGTGTATAATGACTCGAACAAGTGGCACAACCAGTTTTGTGTTCAAGTCACTAATCGTATATACGAGTACCTGTTTCGTCATCTATTCAATGAGGATTTTGGAAATCCTAATTCTCCTATTCGTGTTCTAATAGGCATGATGATCTTGAAGGAGGCTCACGCTTTGGGTTTATTAAATATGGATGATGCCTTTCCGGTGGAATCCACATATTATTCCTTGCGCAGTCGCATTGTAAAAAATGAGGAAGAGACGTATGAAAATCTGATAGAGAAAGCGTTTGCACAAGTAACCAGTTCTCAAGCTATTGAATTTCAGAATAATTTCGCTAAAATAAGAATGGACAGAAAATTGATGGGCTGCAACATTGCCTGGTACAGTCGTTATGAACAGATCCATGAAACGGTTCGTCAGGCTTATCTGTCCATCCCATCCCGGATGGATTGTTTGCTTTCTAAAGAGGAAGTCAGTCTGTTGGTGCGTATAGTGAGTGAAACGAGCGACAAGGTGTCTTATCGCAGTACCTGTGCGGATATTGAAACAAAGTTCTCTCAATTAAGTCGGGTTATCTATAAGATTATCATGGGTATTGATAATGATTCAGTAGCTGCCCTTTCCACCCTTTGGCGTGTATTTAATGACCAGTATCAAGTTGTTAACAAAGTAGTCAGTGTTCGCCCCAGGAAGGAAATCAGCTCTTCAAGCGTTCAGTCTCCTTATTATATTGACTGCCAGTATCGCCGGAAGGACGAACAGAAAGTCAAGAGTTATTCTATCAATGTGACCGAAACCTGTGATAGCGATGATTCGTTTAATCTTGTGACGAATGTATTGTTTGATACTTCCGACGCTGCCGATTGTGATTTTTCACAAACCGCCATCGAAGAAACAAAAGAGATAGTTACCGGAACAATCGCCACCACCAACGCTGATGGAGCATATAACAGTACTGAAAATCAGGATTATTACGAAGAGAATGAAATTGATCTTATTCTTGGCGCTATTCAGGGCAAGCCTTCCCGATACGACCTGTCCCTCAATGAAACCGGTGATTTGGTGGTTAACGATCCAGAGTCCAACACAACAATTTCTACACGAAAGGTAACGACCCGCAAGGAGGATGGCGAACTGAAATGGGCAATCCTCAACGAGAAGAACAAATACCGGTATTTTACGAAGAAAGACATCGATACTTGCTTATTGCGAAAACAGTTCACAGCCCGAACTTCGGATGAACTCAATAGAAGTAACAATGTAGATGCTACCATATTTCAGTTAGGGTATCATTATCCCAATGCTAAAAGTCGTTATCGGGGACTTATCAAACACAAAATGTGGGCGTCCTGTCGTTGTTTTGGGATCAACCTTGTCCGAATAGCCAATTTTTTATCATGTAGTAGCCCGTATTATGCCCTTAAATCAGTAAATCGTCGGATTTTTCCACATCTTTGTGCCCTAAATGTAAAAATAGGACAGACCCCGTCTTGGTTTTTACAATATTTAACCAAATGGAGCGAAGACGTATCGTTATTTTCAGAATGTCTTCTATTTTCCCCATCATTTGACGAAAAATCGAATGAAGTGATGGTTTTTAGAAATGACTTAATGGAGTGGACTCAAGGTTTTAAAATTTAATTATGAACAAAGTAAGTGTTATTATGCCTGTTTTCAATGCGGAAGTTTTCATTAAAGAAACTATTGACAGTGTTCTATCCCAGACTTTCGAGGATTTCGAGCTATTGATATTAGATGATGGCTCTACAGATCAAAGTGTAGATATTGTAAAATCATATATAGATGTTCGCGTACATTATATTAAATGCCCGCACGATTATATTTCTACCATCAATAAAGGTATAGAGTTAGCTAAAGGAAAATATATCGCACGAATGGATCATGATGACCTGATGATGCCAGAAAGACTAAAAGTACAGTACGATTTTATGGAAAAACACCCGGAGATCGCAGCCTGTGGAGGATACATGCAAGCCTTTGGCCTCGATTCACGAACAATCAGAGTCCCTCTTTTTCATGATGACATCATACTGTATATGCTTATCGGTAATCCTATATCTAATCCTACCGGCATTATTCGCAAAAGTATACTAACAGACCACAATATACGTCACCAGGAAGGCTATTCATTTGCCGACGACTTCAAGTTATGGTCGGACATTGCAAAAGTAGGGAGGTTAGCAAATATCCCTAAAGTGTTAACAAAATACAGGACTTCAAACAGACAGGCAAGTGTAGTCAATTACGGCGACATGATGGAAGCTGCAAGTATTGTTCAACAGGAAATGGTGCAGTATTTTCTGAAATCGTTTAAGCCGGTTGAAGAACTGGGAAGCATGGTTTCCACAAAAATGTTACCGTGTGTTGAACAATTGTATGATAGCGGATTTTTCTCGAAAGGACTTTATCTTAAACTCATGTATGAACTGATTAACGGATTGATGCTAAGAGGTAATTTTAGTTTCTAAATAGATTGCACATGGTTTTCGCATACTTGATATTAGTGCATAAAAATCCCTCACAACTTAGCCGGTTAATCAATGCTATTTCCGGCGAAGACATATTTATTTTTATACACGTTGACAGAAAATCAAATATAAAAGATTTCATGGAGGTATTGAAGCCATCAAAACATATCATGTTCTGTACCAGACAAAAACAAGTATCATGGGGTGGTTTTGGAATGATAGAAGCAACGCTTGAATTAATGAATTCTATGTTCACCTCCAACATACAACCCGACTATGTTCATCTGATAAGCGGGCAGGATTTTCCGTTATGCTCAAATACAGAAATACTTCATTTTTTTAATGCTCACAATGGGAAAAACTTTTTAGAAGCTCATACGATTCCTTCACCAAGCTTATACGAACAGGGCTTGAACCGTATAAATTATAAATGGTATATTGAAGACAAAGGATTTCACAGGGCCACCCAATTGGTGCAGTTGCAAAAAAAGCACTGTATTATCCGACCTTATTTTTCGGATATTCAACCTTATAACGGATCTCAATGGTGGTCGCTGACGGGTGAATGCGTGAGATGGATTTATGAAATATGCAAGCCGGGGTATCGTTTGTATGATTTCTACAAATATACTTTTGTCCCGGATGAAATGCTTTTTCAAACAATGCTGAAAAATAATGCATGGAACGATACGATTATCGATGATAATCTTAGAAAAATCGATTGGGCAATCGGTCCTGAATATCCAAGAATATGGAGAAACGAAGATTTTGAACTTTTAACCACTTCAGGAAAATTATTTGCCAGAAAATTTGACGAAAGAATAGATTGTAAAATCATAGAAAGACTTGAGAATCAAATAATCTATTAGGAAGTACGTGGGGAATCAAATTTTACTGAATGATCATTTCTTCATTAAATGCTTCTCATTTATAATTTAGAATCTATTTTATTTTGATTCCGATTGAAATACATTATGACCATGTTTCTAATCTATCTATCTATCAAGCAGTCGGATAAACGAAACTTTACCATTAGTTACCGCTGTTTGTCTGCCAAAAATACTTCATTAAAGGTTATACTGAAAAAAATGGTGTATAACTGCAACTGAACTACCTCCTTCTATTTTTAGTGTTAGTACATAAGGGCAATTTTCATACTGTAAATATTCGATATAAGGAAGAATTTACAAATGAGGTACTTGCTACTCTATTAGATTTATTAGACTAATTACCTGATAGAGGAAATTTTACCGGTGTATTATCTCGGGTCGAACGGTAAATGGCTGCAATAAGTTCCACCGTACGACGACCGGCTTGTCCATCGACCATAGGTTCCCTGTTTTCATCAAGCGCTTGCAGGTACTCTTCAATTTGCCGTTCAAAGTAATATACGGTAGGGTCGATTCGTTCAAACTCGGCGTTATCCTCACGAATCCAACCGTTTAGCAACTGTTCTTCGCCCGGTATAGTCCATAAATCATTCACCGGTGGTTCGAGTACCGACGACATACCGGCGACAAACATGGCGCCCCCATCGGTTTGGACGCCTGCCGAAGCGCCATTACTGCCATGTATGTGCACCTTGCCGTAAATGCCCGGTTTTTGAGAATTGCTTACGATAATATTGCCGATAGCGCCGTTTTTGAACTTCACGATAGCCAGCGCCGTATCGTCAACCTCGATATAGGGGTGGTTCAGGTTACGCCATAAACCATAGACCTCATCTACTTCGCCCATGAACCAGAGCAGAAGGTCAAGCTGATGAGGCGCTTGGTTCACTAATACGCCACCGCCTTCCATGTCCCATGTTCCGCGCCAAGCATCAGCATCATAATAGGCCTTATCGCGCCAACCTAACATATTGACAGTCCCCAGCGCCGGCGTTCCTATTTTGCCTTCGTCAATGGCTTTCCGTATTCGTTGAACCGGAAGATACCAGCGACGCTGGCTTATAACACCTAACCGGACACCCGCTTGCCTACACTCTTCAATAATGGCATCACAGTCTTCGAGGGTAGAAGCAAGCGGTTTCTCTACTAAGATATGAGCGCCAGCACGAGCCGCCTCTACCGCGACCTCCCGGTGGAAAGGATGAGGATTGCATATAATAGCAAGGTCGATAGCGCTTTCACGAATCATGGTTTGGATATCGCTATACTGTTTTACATTATAGGTTGCTGCAAATTTGTCAGCCGATTCCGGGGTGCGGCTCCACACAGCGGCTAAGTTTGCATTAGGCAGGTTGCCGATAGCTTTGGCATGAAGATGAGCTACTTTGCCGCATCCGATGATAGCAAGTTGATATGGTTTCATAAGTATATTGAATAATTGAACGTTCCTTAGTGTTAAAAATCAAAAAATGGGTCTTTTTACGAAGTGAAAAAATAATGTTGGTTCTAACTACACTCGCTAAATGCCATGTGATGTTCGAACTGACTGCTGCATGAACAGAGCGTGGTGCAGGTAGCAGTTTGACAAACCCTTCAATCAACTCGCGTCGAACTTCATCCATCCAAGTCAGATAATCGGCGTAGGTATAACATTTATTCAAATCAAGTTCAAGCTCCATATTTATGTTTTTTGTGAAAACTACCGGCAAAGATAGATGAAAAAAATGAAAGCACAAATAATTCTTTTCAAAACACAGCAAAGAATTTTTCTTTGAACATAGTGCGGGAAATCGTTTTTTTTATGTATTTTTGCGGCTTAGTTTTGGGGAATATGACCATCTATGATCAAAATAAAGTAATTGTTTCACTATTAATAAAATAAAAAAATGACAAAAAATCAAAATTTAATTCAGTGGGTACAGGAATGGGCTGATTGGTGCCAACCTGAACGTGTTTATTGGTGCGACGGTTCGGAAGCCGAAAATCAACGTCTGCTTGACGAAATGGTTGCTTGCGGGATGGGTGTGAAGCTGAACGAATCAAAGCGTCCTAACTCGTACTATTTTCAATCGGACCCCAGCGATGTAGCCCGCGTAGAAGACCGTACTTTCATCTGTTCGAAGACAAAGGACGAAGCAGGACCCACCAATAACTGGGCTGACCCCGACGAAATGAGACAAATCATGCGTGATCTGTACAAAGGATGTATGCAAGGACGTACGATGTACGTGATTCCTTTCAGTATGGGGCCGCTCGGTTCGAACATCGCCCACATCGGTATCGAAATCACTGATTCTCCTTATGTGGTTGTCAACATGCGTATTATGACCCGCATGGGACAAAAAGTATTGGATGTGCTGGGCGAAAACGGCGAGTTCATTCCTTGCATACACTCGATAGGCGCTCCGTTAGCTCCCGGTCAAGTCGATGTGAAATGGCCCTGCGCTCCCATCGAGAAGAAATATATTACCCATTTCCCCGATACCAACGAGATATGGTCGTACGGTTCGGGATATGGAGGGAACGCGCTGTTAGGCAAAAAATGCCTTGCACTGCGTATCGCCTCGACCATGGCGAAAAGACAGGGTTGGTTAGCCGAACACATGCTGATCCTTGGCCTCACAAATCCAAAAGGAGAAAAGAAATATATCGCTGCCGCATTCCCAAGCGCTTGCGGAAAAACAAACTTAGCCATGTTGATTCCTACCATTCCGGGTTGGAAGGTAGAATGTGTGGGCGACGATATCGCCTGGATGAAATTTGGCGCCGACGGACGGCTGTATGCCATTAACCCCGAAGCCGGATTCTTTGGTGTAGCGCCCTTCACCTCCATGGATACCAACCCCAATGCGATGATGAGCCTCAATGCCAACAGCATCTTCACCAATGTAGGGTTGACGCCAGACGGCGATATTTGGTGGGAAGGTATTGGCGCTGAATGTCCTGCCGGAACTATCAATTGGAAGAACAAGGTTCATGACCCTTCATCGGGCGAAACATGTGCCCACGCCAATGCACGCTTTACAGCGCCTGCCAATCAATGCCCTGCCATCGACAAGGAATGGGAAAATCCTGCAGGCGTACCTATTTCGGCATTCCTTTTCGGAGGACGCCGTCCAAGCACTGTACCACTTGTACACGAATCGATGAACTGGAACCATGGCGTATTCATGGGCTCCATCGGAGGCTCGGAGGTGACGGCTGCCGCTATCGGCTT
>JGI24702J35022_10003073_pt1 | contig 10092 bp, 10 predicted proteins | sample TergutTh196P4_FD_35022 | JGI IMG/M metagenome (IMG submission 35022)
CTCCCCCTGAAAGGCGAAACGAGATTTCACGCAACCTCCCAATTTCTATCATAATGTTTGGAGAGTTGTGGGCGGTGACTTCATAGAGCCTGTTGCCTCCTTTGCTGGTGTGGCGAATAAACTTATCGGAAGTGAGCTCTTTGATGATGCTTTTGCGATCAACGGGGGGGATAACAGGAATCATGTTACAGCAAATGTGTTAGGCAGGTTGTACAGTTGTTGGCGTATCTCGGTGAGCCAATAATCCACCGTTTTATCTTTGGTAAAATGGGTATAGGGAATGGGGTTGCCAAAGAAAAGTTCAAAATGGGCTCCCTTTTGGCGAAACATTTCATCGCAAAGGTAGAGCATTTCGATGTTGAAAGGAATATGCAACCGTTTTCGGATGTTGGCCAAACGATAAAAAAAGTTTGAATTTTGCCCAGAGAAGAATACAGGGATAATATCGCGTTGATATTTAATAGCTTTTTGCAGAAAATTCCGCTTCCATGGAAGATCGGTGACCACCCCTTTGATCTTGCGGGAGCAGAGCCCTGCCGGAAAATAGATCATCTGTGCGTTGGAGCCGTAGGCTTCATCGATGAGTTGGGCATACTCCTGGCTTTGGCGTCCATGTTTGTTCACCGGAATAAAAACATCCTCCATGGTTTTGGAGTGGAGCAGCAGGTCATTTACGATAAATTTAATCTCCTTGTATTGCTGTCCAAGGGTGTAAATCAAAACGATTCCGTCTAAGCCTCCCAAGGGATGGTTGGAGACGAAGATATACCTGCCCTCTGTGGGAACCCGCTCCAAACCGTAGGGACTGATGGTGATTTCTAAGATGTTCATAGCCTCTTTGGCCAATAGGGCTCCGGGCAGGTGGCCGTAGGTACCCGTAACCCAGTTCATCTCGTCCTGATGGAGGATACGCTCCAAGTAACGAATAATAAAACCAGGCAGATAGCGCTCTAATGTTGGGCTTTTGCTCCTGATAACGGCGCGGACGTCAATGATAGGAGTGTTGGGTTGTCTCTCCATAAAGGTTGGTATTATCACGCGAAGTTAAGTAAAAATTGTATCTTTGCCCAACATTAAATTAGTTCCATGCTCAAACAGAGTTTACAGCAAAAGCTGCTTCAAAAGCTGTCGCCCCTTCAGATTCAGACTATTAAGCTGTTGGAACTTCCTGTTTTGGAATTGGATCAACGCATAAAAAAAGAACTTGAAGAGAATCCTGTCCTGGAGGAGGGAGAAGGGGGAGAAGGGGGAGAAGAGGTGGATCTCTCGTTAAGTAATTATCTCGGAGACGATTCTACCCCTTCGTATCGCCTTTATGTGAGTCCTCAATCCAAAGAGCCCCGAAAGGAGTTCCCCGGTTTTTCGGTCAAAGAGAGTTTTCAACAACACTTAGAAACACAGTTGGGTTACAGAAGACTGAGCGATAGAGAACGGGAATTGGCGCTCTTTATTATTGGAAGTTTGGATGACGACGGTTACCTGCGAAGAGATCTCGACTCATTGGCAGACGACATCGCCTTTAAGATGGGGATTGAGTGTACGCCTCAGGAGTTGACCTTATTGTTGAATATTATTCAGGAGTTTGAACCCACAGGGGTAGGCGCCAGAAATTTAAGGGAGTGCCTGATGCTTCAGTTGGCAGCCAAATCCGACTCTCCAAAGATCGAAGTAGCCCGAGCGATTATTGAACGCTTTTTCCCAGAATTTACCAAAAAGCACTACGATAAAATCCGGAACGCCCTTCTTTTGTCGGACAATCAGTTGAAGGACGCTATAGATGAGATTATTAAACTCAACCCCCGTCCGGGTGGAAATATTGACGACTCCTACGATGACAGGGCGCAACAGGTAGTTCCCGATTTCTTTATCGAGATTAAAGATGGAGAGATTCAATTGAATATGCCTCGGTTTTCGATCCCAGAACTGCGGGTAAACAGGAAGTATGCCGATTTATTGATGAAGTCGGCGTCTCATTCCACACGGGACGCCAAAGAGGCGGTCACCTTTGTAAAGCAAAAATTAGACTCAGCCAAATGGTTTATTGAAGCTATACGGCAGAGACAGAACACTTTGCTAAACACTATGAATGCCATTATCGAGTTTCAACACGACTTTTTTATCGAAGGTGATGAGTCAAAGCTCCGCCCCATGGTGCTGAAAAACATTGCCGAAAAGACAGACCTTGATATCTCCACCATCTCGCGTGTTGTGAACAGCAAATATGTGCAGACCCATTTTGGGATATACCTTTTAAAATACTTTTTTTCCGAAGGGATGATGAACGAAAAAGGGGAAGAGGTCTCCACCCGTGANATTAAAAACTTATTGATTCAGGGTGTCGAAGCGGAAGATAAAAGCAAACCCCTTACCGATGAAGAGTTGGTAAAGCTTTTTAGGGATAAGGGATATATGGTGGCGCGGCGTACGGTGGCCAAATACAGAGAGCAGTTGAATATTCCCATTGCCCGTTTGCGTAAAGAATTGTAAAATAATACAATACAATAACATGAAAAATTTTTTTATTATTTTAGGAAGCATGATGGCTATAGTAAGTTGCAGCAAAAAGGAACAGGTTGATCTGTTGGTATATGGCGCCCGGATTTACACTGTAGACGAACAATTTTCAAAGGCAGAAGCCTTTGCAGTTCATCAGGGCCGCTTTGTGGCGGTAGGCAGTACGGAAAAGATACGGGCAAGGTATGTCTCTGATTGTGAGATAGACATGAAGGGCGCTCCGCTCTATCCCGGGTTTCATGACGCCCACAGCCACTTTGTCTCTTTGGGACACAGCCTGCAATTTGCAGAGCTTAGGGGGGCAGCCTCTTATCAGGAGGTGCTGAACCGCATTGCGGCTCATCATGCCGCCCATCNCTCGGAGTGGATTGTGGGGGCAGGTTGGGATCAAAATCTNTGGGAAGAGAAGAGTTTTCCCACCAACAGGGAGTTAAACAGATTATACCCCAAAACCCCTGTGGTACTCAAACGTGTTGATGGTCATGCAGTGGTGGCCAACGAAGAGGCCATACGGCGTGTGGGGATTAAAGTGAGCGATCCGGCGGTGCTCAGGGGAGAAGCGATTGTCAAAAATGGAGCCTTTACAGGCATTTTCTTGGAAAATACCGCCGAGCGTTTTTTGGGCGCCGCCCCCGATCCCACAAAAGAAGAGTTGGTNGAATTGGTATTGCATGCAGCTNCAATATGTTACCAAAACGGACTGACTACGGTCACCGATGCCGGGTTGTCTTTGCCTGCGATTGAACTGTTGGACACTTTACAGCAACAAGGCCGCCTTCTGTTNAGGGTAGACGCGTGGATCGATCCGTCAGAGGCCAATTTCAAACGCTTTACCGCCCCTTATCGCACCAACCGCCTAACCGTGAGCTGNCTTAAACTCTACATGGACGGAGCGTTAGGNTCCCGTGGCGCGTGGATGCTGGCCCCTTATACAGACGACCCCAACAATATGGGAATCCCTGTCANCACAGATGAGCAGTTTCTGAGCCATTGCCAAAGGGCATACGATGCCGGATTGCAGGTGGCGACCCACTGCATTGGAGACGCCGCCAACCGCCGCGCATTAGAGCTGTACGCTACGATATTAAAAGGAGAGAACGATTTGCGCTGGCGCATTGAGCATGCCCAAATTATTGCCCCGGAAGACTTTGACCTCTTTAAACAATATTCGATCATTCCATCGGTGCAACCTACCCATGCCACCTCNGANATGTTTTGGGCTATTGACAGGGTAGGCGAAAGNTTGCGTGGAGGGTATGCCAATCAAGATTTGAAAAATCAATTGGGATGGTTGCCCTTTGGCACCGACTTTCCCGTAGAAGAGGTNAGCCCCATCTACACCTTCTTTGCAGCTGTATTCCGTAAAAATCTAGATTTTTTGCCTGAACAAGGTTTTCAGATGGAGAACGCGATTTCCCGCGAAGACGCATTGCGCGCNATGACCATCTGGGCGGCCAAAGCCTCTTTTGACGAAGGNGTTAAGGGATCNATTGAGCCCGGCAAATGGGCGGACTTTGTGGTGTTAGATCGCGATATTATGACGGCTCACGAGCACGAAATTCCAGAAACTCAAGTGGTGAATGTTTTTATTGCCGGAGAAANAGTCTTCTAAGCAACTTATGGCACATTAACGACTATNGAGTCTCNTTCGGTCACTTNTTGGTCAGCGATACATCCCCCATTCCGGGGAAAAATTCAGAAANGTCCATCACTTTGTCGTGCACCGTAGCCCTGATTCCACTTGGATAGTCTACCGCATATTCGGGGTTGGTAGGCATGAGAATCACAACGGGGTCGCTAAAGGTGTAGGTAAAATCGANGGTGGTAACCATCGGGTCGCCNTCGGGATTGGTTACCTTAAGCACTCCTTTGCTTGCATCTGTAAAGGTTAACAGTACTTGAATCTGTTGGATGGTGGTACCCCATTGCGATCCGGTAAGGGTGGTGGGGTTGTTTTTTTTGCANGAAGCTACACAAAGAAGCATCAGGGCAATGGTCAATATTTTATTTTTTGTCATGGTGAAGTGGTGTTTANAATNATGGGTGCAAAGATAGTGATTTATTTCTCTCCATAAGCCAAATCTCCGGCGTCTCCCAAACCGGGGACTATGTATGACTTGATGGTTAACTCTTCATCAATAGCTCCCAACCAAAGAGTTACTCCTTTTTTGGGAAGGTGGCGCGAGAGGAAAGCAACGCCATCTTTGCTGGCAATGGCCGAAACAAAATGGCAGTGCTTGGGGCTTCCTTTTGTAAGCAGAGATTGGTAGGTCAAGAGGGCCGAAGCGCCTGTAGCCAGCATGGGGTCTGCCAATATGAGCACCTTTCCCTCTATTTCGGGGGAGGCCATATACTCCAACTGGATGGTAAATTTGTTGTCTTTTCCATATTTACGGTAGGCGGCGATAAAGGCGTTCTGCGCCTTGTCAAAATAGTTGAGCAACCCGTTGTGCATGGGAATTCCTGCGCGAAGGATAGAGGCAATCACTATTTGATCCACAGGCAGGTTGCACGAGGCAATGCCCAAGGGAGTNTGCACCTCTTCCGTACTGTATTCAAGAGTTTTGCTGATTTCGTAAGCAAAAATCTCGCCCACACGCTCTAANTTGCGCCGAAAACGTGAAGAGTCCTTTTGGATTTGAACATCACGCATTTCGGCAACAAAACGGTTAAAGATNGAATTTTTTTCGTTTAATGTGTAAATTTTCATACCCTGTCATTTTATGGGGCAAAGGTACAAATTTTACTCATATCCCCTCCTCTTCGGCAAAACTGTAGTATCTGTTTCCCGCAACAATAAGGTGATCCAACAGGCGAATGCCAAAAATGGCGGCCGCTTCGCGCAGCATCAACGTCTGTTCTCTATCCTGTTCTCCAGGCAAAAGATGGCCGGAGGGGTGGTTGTGCACCAAAATCATTCCACTGGCTAATTTGGTGATGGCGCCNTTGAGTACCATGCGCATATCGATCACCGTTCCCGAAACGCCTCCACTGCTAATTTTTTCTTTGGAAATAAGGCGATTGGCCTGATTCAAATAGATAACCCAACACTCTTCGTGCATAAGGTTCTGTAACAGTGGAATAACTATTTCCGCCGCTTTCCGTGTCGTGTTAATGTTCATCACGGCTTCATGTACGGGCAGGCTGTAACGCCGACTCAGTTCAAAAGATGCTAATAGTTTAATAGCCTTTGCTTTTCCAATGCCTTTGATGCTGCATAACTCTTCAATGGAGAGTGTAGAGAGGTTTCGGATATCGTTTTGGGCAAGGGTGAGCACCTCTCTGGCAAGGTCTATGGCCGTACTCTCTGGGTTGCCGCTGTTAATAATGATGGCAATAAGCTCCGTATTGCTCATTGCGCTGGCGCCTTTTTCCTCCATCCGCTCTCTGGGACGCTCCTGCAAGGGCCATGTTGAAATTTTTTGTTTATGCATACAGATAATAATAAAAAGTCCCCCAAAAATCGGGAGACTTTTTATAGAACTGTGGACAAATAGTAAAATTATGCCAATCTATTTACATAAATAGCAAGCCCGCTTTTTAAATTTGCAGCTTTGTTAGCATGTATAACATTGATTTTAGCCAATTTGTCTAACATTGAAGAGACTTTGGGGAGAAACTCCAAAGCAGCGGCTTTATCGGTCATGTTGCGTAATGTTTTAATCGCATTACGGGTTCTGCGTGCATAATAACGGTTATGCAGGCGTTTCTTTTCATTTTGACGGTTTCTTTTTTCAGCGGATGGATGATTTGCCATTGTTTTCGATTTATAGTTGTAGCCAGTAGGGGAATCGAACCCCTATTGCAAGAATGAAAATCTTGAGTCCTAACCGTTAGACGAACTGGCCTTTGATTTGGGGGGGCAAAGATATAGCGTTTTTTGTTAACTGCAAAAAAAATTACACAGGCTCAGATTCTGTGGCCCACTCAAAAGAGTAGAGGATAGACTCAATTTGTCGTATATAGTTTCGTTTGTCGAAGCGGGGCGCATAGACAAATGCTTCAAATACAAGTACCCGTTTGTTTATGGCGTCAAGGTAAAAATGAGCCACAAACGGACCTCCCATAAAGTCATTTTGCACGTCCCAAAGGCCGCGCAGCTCTGCAAAATCGTTGTTGTTGTAGTGTATCCAGCGAAGAGAAGGCTCCACAGCGGGAGATATGATCATCCATGTGTTGTCCAACGGACCGGGAACATGACTCTTCATCATCATCGCACTGCACTGTTGCAACATCACAGGTTTTGAGAGAGAGGTGGAGTCGGTATAGGGATAAGTGTAGACAAGAATACCGTGCGTAGTATAGGTGGTTTCCCAAGTGATCCAGATAAAGTTTTTCTCCTGTTTTTTTAAAAAGTATCCCACGGGGAAGTAGGGAGAACCGCCAAATGATTCGTTTACCAACAGGCGCAAGCTTTTCTCTTCATGTCGTTTGGAGCTGGTAATCACCCTGTTTCGTTCAGCCTGCTCAATAGCGCTTATCAATTTCTGTTTTTGTTGGTCAAAACAAGCTTGAATTTCAGCCGCATTGGGTCCGGAGAAGGTGGCCACAATTTGTGGCGCCGCCCACACATTCTCCTGAATCACCATCTGTCCCTCGGCATAATCGGGAGAGATATGTACAATAATCAGGTTCCTGTGCGATTGAAATATGGCGCTGAAAGCGTTGTGGGGAACGTTAAAGAGGGTAAAAATGGGTTCAGGTTGAGGCAAAAAGGGATACTCGGCCGCCAAGGTGGTACGAAAGGAGGAGCCTAACTCTCCTTCCCAGTTGGGCTTGTCCATCACAATACCCACCTCTCCCGCTTTTCCGCTGATGTTGGGCAATCGTGCCGGAACGTCTTGGCACGCTGTGGCAAGGCAAAGGGTTGTGGTAACGACAAAAAGAGAAAAAAGACGAGACATGATATAAAGAATTTGATGTTAATTAAATAGTCGAATAATATCGTTGCCAAAGGCCATAATCATAATGGCAAAGAGAATGATCATGCCTACCATCTGGGCATACTCAAAAAATTTGTCTCCGGGTTTGCGGCGTGTAATCATTTCAAAGAGAACAAAGAGGATATGTCCTCCGTCCAATGCGGGAATGGGGAGCAGGTTGAGGACCGCAAACATAATGGAGAGCAGTGCGGTGATGTTCCAAAATGCAGGCCAGCTCCAGAAGGAGGGAAAGATATTGGCAATGGCAATCACGCTTCCGACCGATTTATAAGCCTCTGTTTTAGGCGTAAAGACTAACCTAAGATCCCGAATATATTCAGCCACTGTGGTGTATGCTTTAACCGCTCCTGCGGGAATGGCCGTAAAAAGGGTATAGGTTTTTGTGGTGACAACAAAATCGGTGGCTTGAAAGAATACCCCGATTTTCCCCTCCTGATCTATAAAGAGTGGGATTTTGAGGGTATCCCTACCTCTTTCGATGGTTGCCTCAATGGTAGTATTGCTGTAAAGGGGTAGGAGGGCGCGGACTTCAACAGCTGTATTGGTGGGTATCTCATTAATAGCAATCACCTTATCGCCGATTGTCAAGCCCGAATCGACATTGGGGGATGTCTCCGTAAGGGACACCACCACAAAGGGAGCATCAGGGTCTGTGCGCGGTTCAAAGAGATTAAGGTTTTTCAGGAGCAACGGTATAAATTTTTCATCGAAAAAGAACCGCGTGGTATCACCGTCCCTAAGCACGGTAACAGTCTCAGGGTTATTGCGTAACAGGTTGATGGAGAGCAAACGGAAATCGATGGTTTCGAGCAAAACATCGTCGTATGCCCAAATCAGATCGCCGTCCATGAATCCAATTTCCTTGGCTAAATCGCTGCAAGTGACGCCATAAATCGCATCTTTATTTTGTAGGTATTGTACGCCCCATGTGTAGAACATGGCGCAGTACAAAATAATTGCCCAAACCAAGTTAAAAAGAACGCCGCCAAACATCACAAAAAAACGCTGCCAGGCAGGTTTACTCCGATACTCCCACGCTGCCGGCTCTTTGTTCATCGACCCTTTGTCCATCGATTCGTCAATCATGCCCGAAATTTTGCAGTATCCCCCAATGGGCAACCAACCTATGCCATACTCCGTATGTTCAGGCTCCCGCCTCCAGTCGTCTACGGGCAAATCTTCCAAAGGAATATCTTCCCACAGAGGGTTCCCTTTTGCATCTTTAACAACGTCTCCATAACTGTTTTCCACCGTACGGTATCTGTCGGGGACATTGCGGGAGAAAAATTTAAATTGCCATTTTCCGTTAATTTTTTTCCAACGAACCAGAGAGATCTGCGGGTTGAAAAAGAGGTAAAATTTATCTACCCGCATGCGAAACAGACGGGCAAACAAGAAGTGCCCCAATTCATGTACCAAAACAAGAATAGAGAGGGCCAAAGTTACCTGCAGGGCTTTGATAAGAATATCCATATCTACGATTTTTTTGTTAGCAAGTTTTGTGCCACACCACGCGCCTGAGCATTGGTGTGGAGAATATCTGTATATGAAGGTTGAGGAATAGAGGGGATCGCCTTCATTGTGTTTTCAATAATTTTGGGAATGTGGTGAAAAGGGATCATATCGTGCAGGAATGCGTGTACCGCGATTTCGTTGGCGGCATTGAGCGCGCAAGGAGCGTTCCCTCCCTGCTGTAGCGCGTCGTATGCAAGGGCGACACAGGGGAATTGTTCCTGGTTGACAGGATAAAATTCGAGGTTTGCCAACTGCCCAAAGTTGAGTCTAAGCGTTTCAAGCGGGAGGCGTTGGGGAAAGCTTAGGGCAAACTGTATCGGGATGCGCATATCGGGGTGGCTTAACTGAGCTTTTAGGCTCCCGTCCTGGAACTGTACCATAGAGTGTATGATGGATTGAGGATGAATCATGATCTCGATTTTTGGGTGCGGCAACCCAAAGAGCCGGTGCGCTTCAATCACCTCTAACCCTTTGTTCATCATCGTGGCTGAATCGATGGTTACCTTTGGGCCCATGCTCCAGTTGGGGTGGTGGAGCGCCTGCTCCTTATTTATATAAGGTAACTCGTGTTTTGGGGTTCGGAAAAAAGGGCCTCCCGAAGCGGTAAGAATTAACTTTTCAATGGGGCTAACCTCCCCAAGCAAACATTGAAAGATGGCAGAGTGCTCCGAATCGACCGGAATAACAGGGACGTGGGAGGCAAAAGCGGCCTCCATCACCAAATGGCCTCCTGCAACCAAGCTCTCTTTATTGGCCAAAGCAACAGGTTTGCCCGATTGTAAGGCAGAGAGGGTGGGCGCCAAACCTGAAAATCCAACCAACGCATTGAGTACTATATCAACACTTTCCCACCCAACAACATCGCAAAGCGCCTCTTCTCCGGCAAAGACTTTGATGGGGTAGGGCGAGAGCGCTTGGGCTACCTGTGGGTAATGTACAGGATTGGAAATAACAACAGAGTTGGGTTGATGCTTAATAGCGAGTTCGATAAGCGCCTCTGCATGATCGTGGGCGGTGAGCGCCTCCGCTTCAAACAACTCCGGATGGCTTGAGATCACTTGCAAACATTGGCGTCCGATAGATCCGGTGGCGCCTAATACGGCAACACGTTTTTTATTCA
>JGI24702J35022_10003074_pt1 | contig 10092 bp, 5 predicted proteins | sample TergutTh196P4_FD_35022 | JGI IMG/M metagenome (IMG submission 35022)
TTTATCTTTTATATTGCTGAATGTAAGACTTATATCATCATACACACGAAAATCTTTGATTGCTGTAATTTGTTCATTTATAATTGTTTCTTTACGCCTTCCAATTGCTTCGTAAAGAATATCCTTTAATTTCGGGATTGAAGATTTTGCATTAACATGAGGGAATTCGCTTCGAATCTTGTTTATTAACATGTCTTTGTTGTCGGTAAAGAGTATTGGAAGTTCAGCGTTTGCCAAATATTCGGCATATCGTTTTTATTCGGCGTTTGTCGTTTCAGCGCATCAAACTTTCGGCGATTAAATGCGTAAATTGTTTCTATCTCGTCGAGTTCTTTGCGCAAGTTAAGATAGTCATTTTTTACCCCCCTGTAAAAATCCATAAGTTTTGAATTGATATCGTTGATTACAGCCCGCTTGGGTTTCAAATAAAAATACAAAGCCCCNCCNCCGAAAAACGGCTCAATATACCGGCCTTTATACGTTGGTATATGCTTGGCAATGTTCGGAATCTCGTTTGATTTCCCGCCTCTGTATTTGACCAAGGGTTTCATTGGACTATTCATATATCATCTCCTGAACTTCATATTTTAAAAACTTCCCTGCAAAATTAGTGTTTTTCATTGAGAAATGAAAACTTTTGCTCTTGCCATAGGGATTTTTCACGCTAATTCGGTATATAGATATAAACGTAAATTATATGATACGAATGCCTCAAATTAACACTAACTAAAATTTTTATAGAGATGAAATCAAAATTATTTATGTTATTTACAGCTGTATTCTACATGTTTTCATGTAACAGCGATCGTGTTTCGGCGCCGGATGAAGATCAGGTAACCGGTACGTATTCATCAAGTGATGGTTTGGCAAGTGATACGCTTTCCGTACCGAACATACCCGATCAGCCGGGAGACCCGGAAATTTATCCTCCTTTAACTGAATTTCCTGACGCTGAAGAAGGAAGGAACCCTGATTTTAAGGATGATTATAATGAACCGTTAGAAATCGTACTTAATGGGAGTGATATAAAATCGTATAATGAAACAACAAAAGAAATTAAATTCGCTGATGAAATATCTGAAAACCTAATTAACAATTGTTATCGTGTAGCAACACTATATATCAATGACGAACCGTTATTTGAGGGAGAACTTAAAACAGTTTATCCGTTTGATAGTAATTCATGGTGGGGCTATGTAGCGCTATATGTAGAATGTGATTTTGATGAAGCGCTTAATAAAAGGATTAATGCAAGATGTCTTCTTTTTAACAGTGAAAGAAATGATGTAAACCAGGGTTCGGTATATGAATATGATTCTGCTAAGAGAAAAAGAGATTGGGATAGATTGATTATGTATCTTAACGATGAGGGGAAATTAATATCGTATTGATGCCTTTCTGAAATTGGCTACCAACCGTTTTGTTCCTTTCTCTCTGTCTGTAAAGGGTCGATGAAAGACACTGCTACGTGGCTTCAAGGAATCTGATATTTTTCTCTGTTTTCAACGTGATCACCGTCCCTTTATTTATTTCGGATTTTATCGTATATTCCATTCCGGCTTGTCCCGCCCGGCGTTCCATATTCGTCAGTCCGTTGCGTTGTCCCCGCCGGGAGGGGTCGAAGCCGCATCCGTTGTCGGTTACTGTTATTTCCAATTGCTTCCGGTCGAGAGCGAAAACAACCGACAGTTGCGAGCAACCTGAATGTTTGACGGCATTATTGACCGACTCTTTTGTGATAAGGTAAATATTCCGGCGTTTGACCATCCCTAATTTCATGGCATAAACGGCTTCGTTAACCTGCATATCGAACCGGATGTTTTTCGATTCGCATAACGGGATGGAATATTCGCGCAAGCGTACGGTCAGGTTGAAAAGGGAATCGTTCTTCGGGTTGACCGACCAGATGATGTCGTCCATAGAGTTGAGTACCTCCCGCGAATCAACGCCGATTTTCCGCAACGCCTTTGCTTCTTCGGTTTCTTTTTCCTTGCGGCCTGCTATTTCGCTGATCAGGGAAATACTGCTCAACGTCGATCCGATGTCGTCGTGCAGGTCGGAGGCGATGCGCGTCCGCATACGCTCCATCCTGATTACCTGAAACATCCGGTACCTGTAGAAGCTGTAAAGTAATACCATAATAATGAATGTGAGGAGCGAATAAAACCAAACCGTCTGGTAAAAAACAGGAAGGATGCGAAACGAAAGCGACGTCTCTTCGCCGGTATCACCTTCTAATTCAGCCATAACCGCCCGTACTTTAAAACGATACTTGCCGGGACGAAGCGAAGCAAATTCCACAAATCCTCTCTCAGATAAAATGCTCCAGTCATTGTCGGCGCCTTCTAATTTATACTGGTATCTGACATCGTCGACATGGGCAAACGTGATGGCGGCGTATTCAATCGTCAGGTTGTTCTGATTGTGTTCAAGGATGAGGTTGTCAATATTTGGCGAAATGATCGAATCGGCTACGCCGTTAATCAATAAACCGGTAATAAAAACTTGGGGCGCTTTATCGGGCGCTTCATTAATCGTCTGATTTTTTGAGACATAAATGCCATTGTACGTTAAGAGGTATAATCTGTCGTCCATTTGCAGCGGACAAATCCCCGTGTCCTCAACACCTTCGTTGACAATAAATCTGACAATGGGTTCGTCTTCCGTGCCGCCGTATGGCAGGAAATTAACCCCTTTTTGCGTCATAAACCATGTCCTCCCTTTTTCGTCACAGCTGATATGCTGTACATAATTACTTAAAAGGCCGTTTTCCGTCGAATACAACTTAGACGAAACCACGCCGGAGCTGTCTATGGAAAGTCTGTAAGCGCCTGTGTATAAAGTTGAATACCAAAGATTACCCGCCTGATCTATTTGCATGTCCTGAATCCATGACGTGACAAATGACGAATCGGCTTTGGATGATTTATAAACCGTCAGGCTGTCGAACAGAACCCTGCTGCTGTCGGGACGTGATATGATGCCGCGATAAAGGCCGTTTGTATAGTCGCCATACCAGTAGTAACCGTGCCTGTCGCACACGATTACCGAAGGTCTGATGGTAACGGAATCGACATGGTTAAATACAAGCGGCAGTAACCGGCCGTTACGGTAATTAAATATTTTATTTTGCGCGCATATCCAGACGCCGTTGGTATCCGTAGACATGGAGCGAACATTCGTAATATTGTGGGCCGGAAAATCAACTACTTTTTCGACCCGTCGAATATCAGGCAACGACTCGGTGACAGGTATCTTAAAGAGCCCCAGCGCATTAGACATCCACATGACAGAACCATCAATTTTCAAATAATCGATTCCCGTTTTTTCGAAGGGCGTTCCGGTTAAATTGACCGGCATCAGTTCATCCTGCCGGTAGAAATGCAGGGAGGCGCTTTCTGCAGGTATCCAAATGCGGTTATAAGCGTCTTTTTCCAATCCTCTTCCATTGGTATACCGCACGCCGTTGATAGCGATAGCAAAATTGTCGAAGTTTTTAACTATGTTTATTCCGTTGTTGGTTCCGAACCAGTAATAGCCTTCTCTGTCCTGCAGCATACAGGATACGGTGTTAGAGCTTAATCCGTTTTCCTTTGTCAGATGAAGCGTGATCGCGTCGCCTTTTGTCCTGAAAACGCCATACGTTCGCGTGGCGATCCAGAGATTCCGTTCTCTGTCCGAATACATATAATAGACAGTCAAATCTTTCAAGGGGAGGAAGGGCTGTTCGATGATGTAGTCACGGTCCCAAACGGACGGCTGCTGCCATTTTACCCTGTAATAACCCTGCGTTGTAGCGACATGCAGCGTGCCGTCGTCATCAAAAAGGATCATGTAGATAAATTTATCCTGAAACTCAGGTAAAAAAACCGGTTCATACGCCGTGTCTGTAAGTTGCAGCAGGCCCAGTCCCATACGACCGCCAAACCAGATACGCTTTTCCTTGTCAACATCTAATGTATAGAACAGATTACTGCCGTATCCATGATCGAATATTCTTATAATCGAGTCGCCTCTGATACGAAAAAGAGCCCGCGTATAACTGGCTAACGAGCTGTTTTCGTCATAATATTTTAATACATTGAACACATTTTGACCAAGTTCAACATAGCCGTTCTCCAAGTATTGTTTAAATCGCCCGTCGTCCTGCTGTACAAATACGCCCTGCATAAAACCTGTGGTAATAATCTTTCCGTCCGGCGTTGTTTCGAGATACTGTACAAGCGTTGAATTTTTGTAGATCTCAGGTATCGCCTTATGATAGAACGTTTTACCGTCAAAACGGGTCAAACCGGTATTTGAACCTAACCAGATGTAGCCGTTCCTGTCCTGTGCCATGCAATAAATGGCGTCGTTAATCAAGCCGTTCTGTTTGGTGTAATGTTTAAACAGAAAAGATTTCCCAGGTGATGTTTCCGACGTCTGTGCAAGCGTCGCAAAACTGCCGACAAACATTGGCAGCAACAGGTAACAAGCGATTTTCAAGGATGCCTTCATGTTATTTTCTTTGCAAATTTCCTGCAAAGATAACCATTTGTTATTGCAAAAATCCTGCAATCATAAAAAAATATGTTTTTTTCATCGAGGCATTGCTGCGGTAATCTTTCAATGGTAACGGTGAAGATAATTCTGCGTGGCCCTCCAAGGATCAATGGCTCTTGCTGTTTAGCGTATGAAACAGCAAGTCAACCGTCAACTGTTTGAATACTATTTGTTATCAAACCATTCATTGCAATGTTTGCATTTTTTTGCTATGGCTAAAACTTCTTCTCCACAATAAGGGCATTGTTTTTTCATTGGTTCTGTAGACTGTTTAAGCGTATCCGATACCTTAGAGGGTGTAGGAGGCATATAACGAGAATGATCGGTTGGTTTCATTTCGTTTACTTCAGGTCTTTCTACATTTACCGACCTTTCATATTTTGACATAGGCGCTTCCTGTTTCATTACAGGAATCTCTTCTCTCGCTGTTTTTGGTATATTAACGTTATCTCTGTACTTTTCCATACTTTGCTCGGTAGTACCTTTCCTGTAACAGGCTGCCATCATTCTTTCTTCCATTATTTTCAAGACTACTGCCGGCACACAAACTTTGTTGACAGGATTGAAAAGTGTGCTTAATGCTTTTATGTACACCAGTCCTGTTGGTATCCCTATAATTGAAAAAAATGAGATAAACACCGCAATGGACATAACAATTACAAGTATCAACCCAAATGGGAAATAAATAATCCTGTTTATCAGAGACAAACTGCGCCATAAGACACTTTGCTTTTTTCCGGTTAGTTGAGTGATGAATTTATTGCTTACCATTGCATGTCCATGAGGCCAAAGATAAAATTTCGCTAACTGAAACATCCCCATCCCATGTGGCAGGAAAATAATGGTAATACAGCATAATACACCTCCCAAAGCAGTAAGCAATGCCAATATAAACCCTAAAAATGGTACATGCCAAAGAATATTGAAGAAAATATCAAATCCTTTGTAATGAGTTCTCACATAAGATAAATTAACTGGCTCTATCCCAAGATTTTCCATTTCACGTTCTTTTTTGCCTGACTTTGTCAAAGCAATAATACCAATAATCGATACAGGTAGAAGAAGTAGAATTATCTCTCCTATTCCCAAACTTCCTAAAAAAAGTAATTTCATGTGCGTATTTTTTTATTTTTTCAACTTCCTGCTCTTACGGCTTTGCAGGGCTTGCCTTATTAGTTCGATGTTATACTTCGTTTGTCAACCGCACTTCCTCCGTTTGTAGCTAACGTCTTAGGATTATATGCGCATGTTTTTCATATCTCTTAACGGGTGCAAAGAAAAAGGATTTTTTTAAAATTCGCAATACTTTTTTAAAATTTTCCAAAAAAAAAATTCGATGCTCTTTTTTGCTTATTCGTATGGCTTTCGATCCGAAAAACTATCAAACTTCAACCGGTAAGAATGAAGGTTGCGCAAGATAAAAAAAAGGCTGCCCCTGAGAGGCAGCCTTTTTTGATTGAGATTTACTCATTTTCCCCGCTTCGGTCGACGTAGTGGGTATGGAGCAGCTCGTGAGAGACATGCCCGCCAGGCTTGCCGAGGTAGTTCTTGTAGATCGCGTCGATGGAGGGGTTGAGGTGCGACTGACGTAATGTCTTGCCTTCGTCTTCGCCGTAGATCGCTTTCAGGCGTTTTGTCCTCACATCGGGGTCTTCGCTGCGGGGTTGTCCGCCGCCGCAGATGCAACCGCTGGGACAGCCCATCACCTCGATAAAATGATAGGGCGAGATGCCGGCTACGATCTGTTCCATCAGTAGCTTGGCGCCTGCCAAGCCGCTGGTGACGGCTATCTTCGCTTCGAAGCCTTCGAACATCTTATAGTCGGGCAGGACGTCTTCAAATTTGAGCGACGCTTCTTTTATCTGGCTCAGTCCTACGATGGGCGCTACATGTAGCTGGTCGAAGGGCAGTTCGCGACCGGTGATGACGGCGTAGACCGTGCGGATAGCGGCTTCCATGACGCCGCCGGTGACGCCGAAGATGTCGGCGGCGCCGGTCGACTGTCCTAACGGGTCGTCGAAAGACTCGTCGTCCAAGCTGCAAAAGTCGATGCCGGCCTGTTTAATCATCTGTCCCAACTCGCGGGTGGTGAGTACGGCGTCGACGTTGCGGACGCCCCTGTTCTGCATCTCTTCGCGCGAAATCTCAAATTTTTTCGCGGTACAGGGCATGACAGAAACGGTGTACATCTTAGCCGGGTCGATGTTTTTCTCTTCGGCGTAATAGGTCTTGGCCATGGCGCCTAACATCATGTGCGGCGACTTGCAGGTGGACAGGTTCGGGAGTAGTTGCGGGTAGTACGATTCGACATATTTGATCCAACCCGGCGAACAGCTCGTGATCAACGGGAGCGTCGCCTTTTTACCTGTCAGTACGTCTATTGCGCGGTGCAGGAACTCGGTGCCTTCTTCCATGATAGTCAGGTCGGCAGCCCAATTGGTGTCGAACACATCGTCGACGCCTAAGGCGCGAATGGCTGCGGCCATCTTGCCTGTCACAGCTGTGCCGACGGGATAGCCGAACATCTCGCCTAAAGCGACGCGCACTGCCGGGGCGGGTTGCATAACGACCCTCAGTTCAGGATTGTTGATAGCCTCCCATACACGAGTGATATGGTCGGTCTCTTTCAACGCTCCTACCGGACAAACGACGGTACACTGTCCGCAGAACGAACATTTGGCCACGTTGATAGAGCGGTCCATTGCTGGCGCTATCACCGTATCGAAGCCGCGGTTCTGCGCTTCAAGGATGCCTACGCCCTGTATCCCGTTGCAAGCCGTCACACAACGGCGGCAGAGGATACACTTCGACAGGTCTCGCGTGATAGCAGGCGAAATGTCAAGTTGCTCGCGGACGCTGCTTGTGTTGAAACGGTTTTCGGTGATGCACAGTATTTCGCCTAACCGTTGCAACTCGCATGATTGGTTGCGGACGCAGCTAAGGCAGTTCTTGGAGTGGTCGGAAAGCATCAGTTCGTATAACACCTTGCGTGTCTTAAGCACTCTTTTCGAGTTGGTATGGACGACCATGCCGTCGCGTACTTCGGCCATGCAGGCTACCTGAAGCGAGCGGGCGCCTTCTACTTCTACGGAGCAGATACGGCAGGCGCCGAATTTATGAACATCCTCTAAATAGCATAGCGTAGGGATGTTGATCCCGTTCTGTTTGGCTGCTTCGAGAATCGTCGTCCCCGGCTCAGCGCTTATCTTCTTATTATTAATTGTTAGCTGTATCATAATTATCTTCTTTCACAATGTAAACAACGCATGGATTCTGCAATGGCATTAATTTTATGGAAGCCTAAGAGCACTTCGGCAAACGACTGTTTCCGCACTTCGGGCGATAGTCGTTCCATTCCGAATTGGGCATGTTCGACTACTTCGTCGTTGTCGACCACAGATGGCAGGTCGATAGGCGCTCCTTTGTTCAATAGGCCGTTTCCACCCAAGTATTTGTCGATGGCGGAAGCGGCTTTCTTACCGTCGGCGATGGCGCTGATGACGGTGTCGGGCCCCCGGACGATGTCGCCGCCTGCAAATACGCCTTCCATGGTGCTCATCTGGGTATCCGGGTCAACGATGAACGTACCCCATTGCGTCACGCCTATCTCATCTTTGCTGATGAACGGCAGGTCGGCATACTGACTGACGGCGGGGATCACATAATCGACGTCCAAGACAAAATTGGAGCCTTTTTTCTCTACCGACCGACGTCTGCCGGACGAATCGAAGGCGCCCAATTCCATTTTCACACATTCCATGCCTGTCACTTTATTATCTTTGCCGATGAACCTTACAGGGGCCGTCAGTTCCATGAGTTCTACGCCTTCTTCTATTGCTTCGTCTACCTCTTCGGCATAAGCCGGCATGGCATCGCGCGTCCTGCGGTACACGATGATCACGCGGTCGGCGCCTATACGAAGCGCTGAGCGTGCCGAGTCGATGGCCGTATTGCCGCCACCGATGACGGCAACAGTGCCGCTCAGTTTCATGTCGTCGCGTAAATTGGTATCTTTCAGAAAGTTAAGACCGTGCATCACACCGCGCAGATTTTCGCCTTCTATGTTTACCTTGGCGGGATATTGTGTGCCTGCCGCAACATAAATGGCGTCATAACCTTCGCGTAAATGGCTGAAATTCAAATCTCTGCCCACTTCCTTATTCAGGTAGATATTAACGCCGGCCTGACGTATCAGGTCGATCTCATGTTGCAGAATAGCTTCCGGCAGCCGGTATTCGGGAATACCGAAGGCCAACACGCCGCCTGCTACCGGTTGCGATTCGAACACATCGACGTCGTAACCTATATTTACTAAATAATAAGCGCAAGTCAAGCCCGAAGCGCCTGCTCCGATGACAGCGACCCTTTTCCCTTTTTTCGGGAACGTAAGCTGCATCTTATAAGGTAGTTCGTTTTTGAAGGCGTAATCGGCTGCAAAGCGTTTCAGGTCGCGGATAGCTACCGGCTCGTCTACCGTGCCGCGGCGACATTTGCGCTCGCACGGACGGGTACATATACGACCGCAGATAGCCGGAAGCGGATTTTCCTGCATCACAAGGTTGTAGGCATCCTGAAAACGTCCTGCGGCTATCAACGAAACGTAACCGGGGACATTAACATTGGCGGGACAGGTGTTTTCGCAAGGCGACGTAAACATCGCCGCGCAGACGCCCGACCTGCAGTATTTCTTGTTGATATGTTCTTCATATTCTTCCCTGAAGTAACGGATAGTAGAGAGCACCGGGTTGGGAGCTGTCTGTCCGAGGTTGCACATGGCCGATTCCTGGATGGCTTCACCTATCTCTATCAGCTTTTCAATGTCGCCCGGACGTCCTTTGCCTTCGGTGATGTCTTCCAATATTTCAAGCAGTCGCTTGGTACCTACGCGGCAGGCGACACATTTGCCGCACGATTCGTCGCGTGTGAAATCCATGAAGTAACGCGCCTGGTCGACCATACAGGCGTCCTCGTTCATTACGATCAAACCGCCCGAGCCCATGATTGCGCCCATTTTGTTCAACGATTCATAGTCTGCCGGTACATTGAGGCCGTCCTTCGTGATACATCCTCCGGAGGGGCCGCCGATTTGAGCCGCCTTAAAATCTTTTTTGTTAGGTATACCGCCGCCGATGTTATAGATGATGTTACCGATAGGCGTTCCGATAGGTACTTCCACGATGCCGGTATTTACGACGTCGCCGGCTAAGGCGAACACTTTCGTGCCGGGCGCTTTTTCCAAGCCGAAGGAAGAATACCACTTGCCGCCGTTGCGGATAATCTTCGATATGTTGGCGATGGTTTCCACATTATTGATGATCGTCGGACAGCCGAAAAGCCCGCGTTGGAACGGGAACGGCGGTTTTTGTTTCGGTTCGCCGCGTTTCCCTTCGATAGAAGCCATGAGAGCCGTTTCCTCGCCGCACACAAAAGCGCCGGCGCCGATTCGTATTTCGAGGTCGAAATTAAAATCCGAGCCGAAGAGTTTCTTTCCTAAAAACCCGTATTCGCGCGCCTGGTCTAAAGCTACCTTCAGCCGTTCGATGGCTATCG
>JGI24702J35022_10003075_pt1 | contig 10091 bp, 10 predicted proteins | sample TergutTh196P4_FD_35022 | JGI IMG/M metagenome (IMG submission 35022)
AAACATATCCAAATTATCATAACCCCATTGTACAGCAGGTGATCACCAATGCCGTTAAATGGGCAAAACCAGTGTTGAGGATGAATTCCCTGGAATGTCCGCGAATGGAAACCCTGGAAAAAATATACAGCCAATAGATCCGGCGGCGCCCATGAATGCTGTTTCCGGAACTTCGCGGTTGCCGTCCATAAAAAGTGAATTTAAAGCCGAAGCAACAAGAAAGGGCATACATTTATTGATTGCTTTTGTTCCAGTGCTGGCTTCCCTTAACCTTTCGCATACTGTGCTGCTTCTTATGGGAGGTGTCCTTTTTTATGCATGCGTCGAAAGCCTGCGTTTTTTGGGATTCTCCCCGCCCCTTATTCCGAAAGTTACCGAGGCGGTTTTACGCAGGCGGGAACAGGGACGCTTTGCGCTTGCACCGGTGACTCTTGGGCTGGGCGCCCTTTTGGTTCTGCTCCTTTTCCCGCCGGCTGCGGCAGCGGCAGCCATCTACGCTCTGGCTTTTGGTGACAGCGCATCGGCGATAATTGGCAGATTTTTTGGACGCATACGTCCGGCTTTCCTTTCAGGCAAGAGCCTTGAAGGCATAATGGCTTGCTTCGCCGCCTCGGCAGCGGGCGGGTTTCTGGTTTTCCGCGACTTTAGACCTGCTCTTGCCGTTGGTTTTGCTTCCCTCATCGTTGATATTTTCCCCATAAGGGATTTTGATAATTTATTGATGCCGCTGGCAGCGGGTCTTGCGGCTCTGGTATTTGTAAAGATTTAATTTACAATTATAGCTGTGTTATTACGTGGACAATGTACATATTACCCAATACCTTGACTGGGCAGCTTAAAAGTATAATAATTTTTCCATGAGTCGTCTTTCATTCAAGACTTTCTGCATAGAATTATATGCGGATCATAAATCAATACCGGGCAATGAAGCATACACATTATTTGAGAAAAACGGCATATTAAAGATGCTTGATGAATCACATACCGGAAAATGCTATGCTGACGATAGTACAGGGCTTTATGGGCAAAGCGCAAACTATGTATTCTCATTGCTTTGCGACGAAATGGCGGACTAATTGGTTATTTTAGGCGAACATGGGTACAATACGATATCCAGCATGACAGCCAAGGGATTCCGCATCGGCATTGGGTGGATGTGCAAATTGTTGAAATGCTTAAAAAACGAATATCTAATTACAGCGATTTGATAAGCAAAAATTCAAAATTTTCTTCAAAATTCAGCCTATTCCTCTAAAAAAGCGCTATTTTCCCCTGATTTCAATGAAATTTGTGCGATTTAATGATTCGTTAATAATTCATAAACATAGCGTAATATCTGCATCCTAGAATTAAAACATATCCTGAAGGAAATCAGGAAATACATTTTGGAGAGGTAAATATTATGAAAAGCACAGTTTATTTGGTAACAGGAGCTACTGGTTTCCTGGGAAGCAATGTATGCAGGCAGCTGCTTGAGAGGGGAGAACAAGTGAGAACTTTCTCCTTGCCGAATGATAAGGGGCTAGAGTATGTTCCGCCCGAAGCGGAAATTGTTCTTGGCGATTTGTGCGATGCGGAATCTTTGAAAAAGTTCTTTGACATTCCCGAAGGCATGGAATCAATAATAATTCACTGTGCCAGTATGGTTACTATAAATCCAGATTACAGCCAAAAACTGATGGATATAAACGTCGGCGGAACCAGGAATATTATCGACTTGTGCTTGCAGCATGAGGAATGCCGTAAGCTGGTCTATGTGAGTAGTACCGGGGCAATCCCCGAACTGCCAAAGGGCCTTAAGATTAAAGAAACAAACGTATTTGATCCGGATAAAGTCGTAGGCTGCTACAGCCGGTCAAAGGCGATGGCGACTCAGGCTGTTTTGGATGCGGTAAGGGAAAAGGGACTGAATGCCTGTGTCGTACATCCCAGCGGGATTTACGGCCCCGGCGATTATGCCTTTGGAGAATCAACAGGTACCATGATTCAAATTCTCAATGGTAAAATGCCGGTAGGCATTCAGGGTTCCTTTAATCTTTGCGATGTCAGGGATCTGGCCAACGGCTGCATCATGGCTGCTGATAAAGGAAGAAAGGGCGAATGTTATATTTTTGGCAATAAAGAAATAAGTCTCAAGGAAATGAGTGAGATGCTTGCAAAAGAGACCGGCTGCAAACCGTTGAAATTCTGCCTTCCCATAGGACTTGCCAATTTCCTTGCCAGGACAATGGAAATGCGGGCTAAAAAGAACGGGAAAAAGCCCATGATAACGACTTTTGCCGTTTACAATTTTGCAAGGAATAATACCTTTGATTACAGCAAGGCGGCGGATGAACTGGGCTACAGAACAAGGTCTTTGGAAGAAACCGTCCGTGATGAAGTTGTATGGCTCAGGTCCGAAGGGAAAATCAATCCCGGTGCGTTGAAGCTTGCAAGCTAAATTCGCTGCGATTTAATCAACATGCCCCGCCGCAAGCAGCGGGGCATGTTGATTGCGCATAACGTTTCATTGCAACCCTACAGCCATAAATATTCCCGGTGCAGGCGTCCGCATACGAACCATGTACCTGTTGCCAGTAAAAGGAGCCCCGGCAGAGGGGTGATCCAGGTATCCGAATTTAGAAGAATGGTTCTTCCGGCAAATGCAAGAAAGGCGCCAAGTCCGGCGTATGCATAGCTTTTTGAGCCGCGGGTATGGGCTGATATTAAAAAAGTGGTAATTGTAACAATGAGAATTCCGCCGTCCACAAATGAGAACATGGCGCTGTAACCGTACCAAAAAGTAAAAGTAGAATCCCAAATAATACTGTCAACAGGTACGTTTATGGCAATAACCATAGCCGCCAAAATTAAAATAAGCATAACAGTCTGCTGCCTTTGCCCGTCCAGGCCGGCAGCGTATACGCTGGCGGAAAAGAGGGAGAAAAGGCCGAAATACCTGCCGAAAAGCAGTACCCTGGAAGCGATTATGAGGTATATTCCGGGGATTGGGCTAACTTCATTTAAAGGAATTATTATTCTGGTGAATTCAAATGAAAGGGAGATTACAAAAAAACCGAAGAATAGAATTTCCGGTGATTGGGTTTTTTCGAAAAAATAATAGATAAGGATTATGCTGATTAAGGAATATGCTGCCGCACCCAGCATGGTAAAATAAGGTACATACGCCTCCGGATCGGCCATACCCCCAATAAGTTTCTGGATTATTCCCCGTGAACGCAGGGCGGCTCTTGTCATCACCCCTGGATAAGCCGGAAGGGCAAAATAACCGCCTATGGCTATCAGGGACAGAGAAAGCGCTGCCAGGATTATTCCTCCCTTAAAGAAACTGTTCCTTAATGAAAGAGTCACACATTCCTCCATGCACGCCCCGTTTAACGGCGCCTCGCTTAAGCATAAACCAATCGGGTGATGTCCTCAAGGCTTCATTTTTTTAGTCCGATACTATTAAAGAGGAGAGATCCATGTCTAATAAGAAAACTCTTTGTGTCCTGGCGGTGTTTCTGTTTCTGGGTATATACGGCCTATGGGCAGGGGATACTGCGTCTTTTGTCGATCTTGGTTTTTCCCCCGATGGCAAGACCTATATGTTTGCGCAGTACGGAGTTCAGTCAGGAACTTTAAAACCCTGGGCGGATCTTTTTGTTGTCGATGTTGCCGTAAATAACTTTGTGAGCGGCGGAAAGGTCTCCTATATTCACGACAGACCTGTAGTTTCTGGTCAGGATGGTTCCGGCGCCTTTTACCGGATTCTTGCCCGGAATGCTTCTCTTGCCGAAAAATTCAGAATTGATTTTTGCTTTCAGGGGCAGCCTCTTTATATCACGGTAGATAATGGTATTTCTGCAGATACCACAATTCCTTTGGGGCAGGCGCCCATTGAATTCAGGGATTTTGACAATGGGGCCAATTATAGGGCAACACTGGTCTCTTATCTGGAAGGTTCCGGAGCATCCCTAAAATCTTCTTTTTATATAAACCTTGAAAGGACAGGACGAGATGGTGTTAAAAAGACCTATACAGTGGGAACTCCACATCTCATGCGGCCCCTTATTGCCTCCTACCGTATCCGAAAGGTTATGATAGCTCCCGGTGACGGTTCCATGATTTTTGTTATTGAAATGAAAAGACAGGAAGGCGGCGATACCAATATTCGCTATATGGTCGAAGCCTTGCGGTTATAAGGCCTGAATAACTGTGTGACACTGCTTCCATCCTCATAAAGATACCTTAAATAAAGTTCTTTCCCAAGTTTCAGCCTCTGCCATAGCCCTTCCTGCTGAATTTCAATGATCATGTCCATAATTTCTTCCCTGTCTGCAATTTCCCGTTTCTGGATAAAAAGGTAATTGCCTGCGGGTAATTCAAAAGATGTTTTTTCTTTTGGGCTGTCCAATGTTTCCTCTGTACCGGATGTCTCCAGGGGGTGGATTCCGGCGAAAAACAGGCTTTTTAGGAGCTTCTCTTTATCGGGTTCAATGCTATTACACCAGGTTTCGTCGAGTTCAAAGCAAAAAAGTTTTTCTCTACCTGAGGCCAGTTCCGCCTCGTCTATGGCGCCAAAGGGGTCTGGATTATCCAGAGGGGCATAGAAAACAGGGGCGAGCAAATTCAGCACTTTAATTTCAGCTTCCATACTTTCATAAGAATACAAAAAAAATTTTTTTTAAAAAAGTGTTCAAAAAAGCAAAGCATATTCCATGCCCGTGCAGTATTAGCTTTGGAGGATATCAACATGAAAAACCCCCTTTTCTTTTTGTGGATTCCAATTATGGTTTTCTCTGCCTGTTCCTGTTCAACCGAGGGGAACATCCAGCAAATCCTGGGGACCAGTGTCGCAGCGCCGGTCTTTCTGGAATGTCGTCCGGTTTCGTCCACTGAACTGGTCTTTAGTTTTTCCCATCCGGTCAAGGTAATTTCCGTCAATTTTGATCCGGTTCTTAAAGCCGAGTCTATAGAAGATGGCCGGGAAGTAAGGATCACTTTTGCCAAACCACCGGAGGAGGGACGAAAGATTACAGCAGATATACTTGTGGAGGATTCGGACAGGAATACCCTTAACGTAATTATTCCGTTCAGGGCCAGGAATGACCGTATGCCGGCTCTGATCTTTAACGAGCTAAGGTTTGACGGCTCCGGTAATAAGGTGGAATACATTGAATTTCTGGCTCTTGGGACGGGGAATCTTGGCGCGATGAGGCTCTTCATCGCCCATCAGTCCCTTTCTATCCCGGTTTACGAATTCCCTTCGGCTGAGATAAAGGCCGGCGAATACATTGTGCTTCATATGCGGAACACCGAGGAAGGATGCCTTGATGAGACCGGGTCCGAGCTAAGCCTTTCCGGAGGAACTGATGCCCAGGCAGGCGTCCGGGATCTCTGGATTCCGGGGAACAAAAAGATACTGCACAATACAAACGGTCTTTGGCTTATGGATCAGGATGATAGTATTATCGATGCCCTGCTCCTGAGCGAAACCCCTGATCTTGGAGGAGTTTCTGCCGCTCTTGCCAAAACCTTTAACGCTGCAGCGGAATTCCTGGGCAAGAAGAAAGCATGGCTTCCCTCTTCCGGAGAAGCTGAAGGAGAGGGCTGGAGCATACCCTGTCCATCCGATGCGGCAATAACAAAGGGAACAACCAATACAAGAACTTTCTGCCGTGATGAAACCATTCCCCCTGAACACCGGGCAGGAAACTGGTATGTCACGGTAACAAGCGGCGCCACCCCGGGAAAACCAAATAATGTTAAGAGGTATAATTAGAAACTAGTAAGCAGTAAGCAGTATTTAGTAAGTAGTATTTAGCAAGCAGTAAGCTGCATTTCCTGGATGCTTCTTTATGCTTGCTATTAGCTGCTTTGCTTGCTGCTAAATGATATCCTTAAAGAGGGCTTCAATACTTTGTTTGGGAAGGGCGCCGACTGCCTGATTCACAATTTTCCCGTCTTTATACATGACCAGGGTGGGAATGGACACTACACTGTGGCGGCTTGCAAGATCTGCTTCTTCATCTACATTAACTTTACCAACCTTTATGCGGCCGGAATATTCTTCAGCAATTTGCTCAACCATGGGTCCAATCATTCTGCAGGGGCCGCACCATGCGGCCCAGAAATCTACCAATACTGGAACCGTTGATTTAAGTACCTCTGCTTCAAAGTTAGCACCGGTTATGACAATATGTTCACTCACTGCTTAATCCTCCCAAAAGTATTTTTCTTTATTTGTTGCCTTTCTGGTTTAATTTTCCTATATTATTACTATGGATGCAATACATCAAGTATTGATATTCTTTTTTTTGGTTATTTATGACTAATTTAGTAAACTATTTACAATTATATAACCAAATAAATTTATTACCGGCAGTTAAAACTATATAGGAGTTATTATGAAAAAGACAGGCTTCTTTTTATTTACTATTATAATCGGATTTTTGATCTTCTCCTGTTCCACCGCAGGAATGGTATGGGATGATTCAACACCTCCGGAGCAAAGCGCAAAAGTATTGTTCTATTACTTTAAACCTACAAGCTATAACGGAATACTTTTTGATGCAAAAGATGGCAAGATTGGATTGGGAGCCAATTATATTTTAACTTTTCCTGCAGGTAATGTTGAATTATCTGGGGATATAAACTATGAAGGCTATGTCGGGTACAACACAGTACTGCATTTTAAATATCAAAATGCTGCCGTCTCATTCAATCTTGAAGCAGGTGTAGATTATTGGGCATGGGTTACTTATGAGTTAACCGACGATAAAAAGAACCGTATATGGGGAGTAAATCTCTATAAAGACGAGATAAAAGTCAAAGTTGTAAATTTGACCGAGGATAAGCTTGTCGGTTTTTATCCTTTTGATCCAATAGTGGCCAGTAATTGAACACCAGCGGGAAGCGGATTTTTAATAAACCAGGGGGAATATTATGCTTAGAAAAGCTGCAGTAACAATAATATTAATTTTTTTAACAGCAACATTCGGCTTTGCTCAAGCCGGGCTATTGAGGGATTATGTGGGACTTTTAAGTATCCGCTATCATCCTGATGTTGTGGAATATATGGACAAATTCAGGGATTCCTTTGAGAAGAAGGGTTATTCGGATGCCGCAAAAGCCATAGATAACTACCTTAAGGGTTTAAGCGGTTCCGGTTTTATCTTTGTTTCAGAAGATGGCACCAGCTATGTACTAACCAATGAGCATGTTGTCGCCCAGTCGGAAAGCCTTTCAATCACATTTGAAAAGCAGGACGGAAGCAAGATCATCTATGACAGGCTCAAGGTTCTCTTTGTAGACGAGGAAAAAGATCTGGCGCTCCTTGTTTTTGACAATGGAGTAAACCCATTTACACAGGGTTTAAATTTTAACGCCAAACCGATTGATGAAGGCATGGATGTCTTTGCGGCAGGGTTCCCCGGTCTGGGAAATACCGCAATCTGGCAGTTCAGCAGGGGAACCATTTCCAATGTCTCTGCCCGAATTCCAAAAGACAATATTGGTGATGAGACCATTGGTCCCTATATTCAACATACCGCTCAGATAGATCCGGGAAATTCAGGCGGCCCTCTGCTTGTTGAGACCCAGGGTGTGCCTGCAGGATATGCGGTTTTGGGAATAAATACACTTAGCGCCTTCCGGCGTCAGGCTGCAAATTATGCAATTCCTGTGGATCAGGTAAGGGTTTTTATTGAGGCAGCCCTGAGTGATGAAAAAGTCAACGATAAAGACATGGTCGCGAGAAAAGTGGATGAATTCATAAAAGGGCTGGGTGCAAACAAGGCAGTTTATGGTCATATTGCAAAATTCCTTTCAAATGGCGCCACCGCTACAAACGCGGAATTTGCCATTTCTGAACTGCTTGATAAGGCGCCGCGGACGGTGTTGGAAGATATTGGCCGTACATTTGCCGGCGATCCGGTAGAAGGTATGAACGCTGCCGTGGCATGGCAGATAGAGAACACCATGCGTTCCAAGTCCGGAACCTTAAAAATCGATCTGGATGCCATAAATCCCAATTATAAGGGGGGATACGATGTAACTTTTAATATAAACGACTCGATGGTAAAGTCAGAATGGATCAAGGAATATGGAGTATTCCGCCTGGATACTTTCGGAGAAAATGTAACCGGGGATAAAACTCTTATTGTGGAAAAACAGAAGAAAAAGGAACAGGACAAGGCCTTAAGGACAGATTCAAATTTTACCTTGAGCGCCGGTTATGCTTATGTTCTGGGTTCCGGTTCGGCCATACATGCCGCTCTTAGGTTGTCCAGTCCCTTTACTTACGGCTTTGATATATTTTATGCCTTCAGGGATAAATACCTTAATTTTGCAATGAATATTGGCTATGCTCATGCGATACGTCTCGATAAATTTGCCTTAACTCCTTTTGCTGAACTGGGCTTTGGCCTTTTAAGTTCTGAGGTAAGCAGGAATAGCAGCGGTATGTATGGTTCCGGTTTCGGTTTTGCCCTTGGTATTAATGTAAAGGGCGGGCTGATGTTTACTGCTTCGGCAGTTCCGGGCCTATTCGGCCGGGCTTTCTACGAGCATAATTTTGTCTTTTTGGATGACAGGAACAAATCCATTGGGAATCACGGTATCATAGGGATTAGTATAGGTTACGCTTTCTGAGTTAGTCCCTTGTTTCCTGAAACCGGCTTATATGGTGCCCTAAATTGAATTTTGCCCCGGCAATTTAAAGTTTGGCAGGAATTAATGGAAAAATATGCAGGCAAAGAAACTATGATTTTACCCGTAGGTCTATTTACAAAACCAGGGTTTTTATTTAAATTTAATTGATTGAGCCTTTTCCAAAACTCGGTAAGTTTTGTCAAAGGCTTTCGAAAAACTGCCCAAATGGCTGGTTTTTCTGTTAAATCTAAGGTGGATTTTCCAAAAACTGAAGTTTTGGAAAATCCTCGATCTTTAGGTTTCAATAAAGTATTTTTTATATAAATGTAATTTACATACAATAATTTAGTACAGGAAGCACTCATGTCAAAGCATAGCAATCACCATGGGAACGCAAACATTTCCGGGAGCGGAACCGGCGGTATAAATACCGATGCAAAAACCGGCGGACAGAATGCCGGTTCTGTCCAGAGTGATACCGCCCAGGACGGCGTGAAAACCCACGACAAACCGGCTTCTGAGGACAAAGATCCTAAAACCTCGGAGGCTAAAATCGCCGCTCTTGAGGATGAATTGGCAGGCTGGGTCCAAAAATCCGGAGAGCTGGAAGCCAAAGTCGCGGATCTAAACGATCAGTACCTTAGAAAAGCTGCGGATTTTGAGAATTTTCGCAAGCGTATGAACCGGGAAAAACAGGAAATCAGTGATTACGCCAACCAGAACCTGATTCTGGATCTTCTCCCTGTGATCGATGACTTTGAAAGAGCCATTAAATCAGCTGAAACTTCCAAAAATTTCAACAGTTTTTTTGAAGGGGTAACCATGATAGAAAAGCAGCTTTCCACCCAGCTCGAAAACAAATGGGGCTTAAAGCGCTTTGATTCAGAAGGGGAGCTTTTTGATCCCAACCGTCACGAGGCATTGCAGATGGTAAAATCGGCGGATGTCACCGATCCAACGGTAAAAGAAGACTATGTAAAGGGGTATATGCTGAAAGAAAGGGTGATCCGGTTTGCCAAGGTCAAAGTAGCCATGCCTGAAGACGGAGATAGCACTGCCCCCAATAATCACGTGACAGAAAATTGAAATTTTAGTATAGTAATATTCAAAGTTAAGGAGTTTTAGTATGGGCAAGATAATCGGTATTGATTTAGGAACAACAAATTCATGTGTGGCCGTTCTGGAAGGGGGCGAACCGGTAGTCATCCAGAATTCCGAAGGGGGACGCACCACTCCGTCAATTGTTGGTTTTACCAGCAAGGGAGACCGTATAGTCGGGGCGCCGGCAAAAAATCAGATGATCACCAATCCGGAAAATACAGTTTATTCCATGAAGAGATTTATGGGACGGCATTTCTCCGAAGTTTCCAACGAGATGAAGAGGGTTCCGTACCATGTGGTGGAGCAGGCGGAAGATGTACGTGTAGATATCGGAGGCAAGCAGTACTCTCCACAGG
>JGI24702J35022_10003076_pt1 | contig 10088 bp, 3 predicted proteins | sample TergutTh196P4_FD_35022 | JGI IMG/M metagenome (IMG submission 35022)
TCATACGTGGTTAATTCCGGATTGGTGAAAGATTCAAGAAAGAAATTACACCTCCAGATACCCTGGAAATAACGGTCCCACGGGTCGCCATTTATGTCCCTGCCGGTTAACGGATTCCATGTCGGGTTGGTACGATTGTTGTACCACTCAAAAACACTGGTGCCTGATACATTGTCGCTGGCGTCGTGCGCTTCGTCGCAAAAAGACGCCAAAGGCGTGTCGTTGTATGAAAAAGTTACCTGAGGCATGTACACGCGACAACTGTTCCAGTAATTCCGGGTTCTGTGGTAATTGCTGAATATGTCTTCTACCTTGACACGGCCATCGGAAGGCAAATCCAGGTCGGCACAAGAGAACATGCCGATAGTAAATGCCAGGATTAAAATTATATAAACAATTTGTTTTTTCATTTTCTGATCATTTAAAAGGTTAAATTAACGCCAATATTAAATACGCGATACGGTTGGAAAGCGCCCATTTGGCCTACTTCCGGATCAATATATTTCGACTTCATTTTGTCGATGGTGAACAGGTTCTGCGCATTGAGCGAGAAGCGGATTCTGTCGACCTTCATTTTTTCTGTAATACCGGCCGGCAACGTATAGGCAAGTTCTACATTCCGCAAACGCCAAAAGGAACGGTCCATGATAAAATAATCATTTACACGGTGGTTCGTCGTTTGGTTCAACGACAAGGCAGGATAATCAATTTTTCCGTTATTGGCATAACGTTCCGGCGTCCATGCGTTTTTATGTATATCATTGAACACGCCTTCCCTTTCAAATTCAATAGCGCCTATTCCTCCCAAGACGATGGAAGCGCTGTTGATACCCTGGAACATGAAGTTCAATTCGAATCCCTTAAAACCAAAACCTCCGTCGAAATGGAAATAATTGTCGGGATAGGCGCAATTTCCGACAGGGGCTTCATCCCGGTCATCAATGACGCCGTCGTTGTTCAGATCCTGATAGATGAAATCGCCTACCCGCGGAACGCCAAAATCATACGTCAGATTACTGTTGCTTATTTCCGCCTGAGAATTGAACATTCCGTTGCCATTGCTGTAATCAACCAATAGCCCCCATGGTTGTCCATACTTGTATCCTTCGGTGCGGTACTTGTACGCATAATCGGCTCCTCTGGGCGCTTCGTTGACATTGATCACCTTATTGGCGCTGCTGGTAAAACCGGCGCTTGCAAAGACCGACCAGTCCTGCGTGAGTCGTTTGCTGTAACTGACTTCGATTTCGTATCCTTTATTTTCCATCTTGCCGTTGTTCAGACGGGGGAAATAGCCTAAGGGAACCCCCTGAAAAGCGGGAACGCTACCTGCGTTGCTCACCAGCATGTTGTCTACGTTGTGCATGAAATAGTCGAAGGAGAGGGTGATGGCATCGAAGAGCCCCAAATCGACGCCAACGTTCTTCTTGATGATCTTTTCGCCCGACAGTTCCGGATTCCCTCTTAAACCGATCGTCCCATACATATCGAGATAATCAAGGTAGAGGAAACGGCTGTCGCCAAACTGGTCATTGGCCGTCACGCCGTATGAAGCGCGCAGTTTCAACAGGCTGAGCCAGTCCGCATTACCCATGAAATCTTCTTTGGAGACAATCCAGGAAGCGCCAATGGCAGGAGTGGCTATATGGCGGTGGTCGGGATGGAACTGTTCCGAACCCGAATAACCGAGATCGCCCTTGATAAAATAGCGGTCTTTATAGCCGTACAACGCCGTTACGCCCATGTTTTCACGTTTATAGGGCAATATGCCGGCGCCACTGGTCACCTCTTTTTCCTGCACCAAATAGTGAATATAGGCCATCGCACTGATACTGTGGTCGCCAAACCTGCGTTGATAATCCAAGTGAGCCATCAGGTTCAAATTGTAGAAAAAGACGGTCGCTTTCCCGTATCCCAGGGGTGTGTTTTCCCAACTGCCTTTCCTTGAAAAGTCCAACTGCGACACATCACTGGAACGGACATAACGCATGAACTCCTGAGTGGTGTAGGTGACGTTGTTGGTAAAAGTCTGGTAAGCCATACTCCCCGTTGCGGAAAGTCCCTGAGCGAGGAAACTCATATCGAGCGTTACGCCAGCCTGCGCCATCACGTTGGTTCTCAACCAGCGCGCATAGCCCGAACGGTTCAACAAACCATAAACGGGATTATCTTCCCTGTCATTGGTTACCACCTGATTTGCATCATACGGTAACTCCCCCGTATCCGGATCCGCTTCGGGAACGGGCGTCAACGGTCCGTACAAGGTGGGCGGCAAACTGAATATCAAAGAATAGATAGCATTTTTGTCATGCGGCGATCCTGTTTCATAATTCACATTGCCGCTTAAGTTCATGAAGGCGCTCACGTAATTGTTGAATCTCAGATCGAGGTTCGACCGGAAATTGATCGCATGCATATTGGGCGTGGGATCGTAATTACGATCGGGTTCGTCGGCTACTTTAAACGGAGAGGATTGATGCAGGTAGTTCACATTGGAGAAGTACCTCACTTTTTCATTACCACCCGATACATTGACGCCTGCCCGCTGCATCATGGTCGTCTTCCGTACAAACATGCCGTACCAGTCGTTGTTGGGATACAACGGATCCGTCCCATCTTTGAATTTATCCAATTGGGCTTGTGAAAATTGCGAATAGGCGCCCAGACCATCGTTTACACCCGCCTGATTACGCAGTTGGGCGTATTCATACGAACTGACAAATTCAGGTCGACGGGTCATCTGCTGAAAAGCCTGGTCAACATAAACATTGATACGCCCCTCTCCGGTATGCCCCCGCTTGGTGGTGATCACAATGGCGCCCGCCGCCCCCTGTATCCCATAGATGGAGGTGGCGGAAGCGTCTTTCAGCACAGTGACGTTGTCGATTTCTTTTGGGGAAAGGTATTCGTAATACACGTTCGGGCAAACCACCCCGTCGATGATTACCAACGGCTGGAAACCATTGGTGGTTGAAACACCCCTGATCCATTTCGTCACGCCTGCTCCATTCAATTCCGAAGAACCTTCTATGGTGGACAACCCGGAAAGCCGGCCGGCGAAAGTTTGCGACAAAATGGATACCGGCGCCCGATCCAATTCGGCACCGCTGACGGTAGCTACCGCGCCGACATTGGCTTCGCGCGATTGGTTAAAATATCCCAAATTGAGTGTTCCTCCGACACGATGCACATCATACGCCATCACGATTTCGATTTCAGCATTGAGGTCTTCGAGCGCCATCTTTTGATCCTTGTAGCCATAAGACGAAAAGATCACAAACCGGCTCCCGTCGTTGATGGTCAACTCAAATGCGCCATTTATGTTTGTTAAATACTCGTTGATCCCGTTTTCCGAGGTGATGAGTACGTCCGATAAAGGTTCATTGTAGCTATTGACTACTTTACCCTTTATCTGACCCGATAGCTCCGTTTCCTGAGCCCACAGGGATACTCCCGAAAAACAGCCACAGAAACATACTAATAGTATTGATATATAATTATTTATCTTCATATTCCAAATATTTTTCAATGTTACACATATTGATTACCAGCCGGGATTTTGCCATTTAACGCCTGTTACCGTTTCCAACCGCGATGCTTCGGCCAGCGGTATCGGGAGGAGAAGGTCCTGGTTTTTCCAGCCGCCACGCGGGTTTTCGGTAATACCGACGCGGTCATACGTAAAACTGTCATCGGCGTTTTTGGTGATCATCATACCGGTGAGATATTTACAGGTTTCGCTTAAATCGCCGTCGGGTCTTTCCCAGCGGCGCAGGTCGAAATAACGCTGCTCTTCCCATGCCAGTTCCACACGGCGTTCATTACGGATACGCAAACGCATCTGATCCTGCGACAGAGACGGTAACTCAGGCATTTTGACCCGCGCCCGCACTTCATTCACAGCGGCTGTGGCCTCGGCCAACTGGTTTACCTCGCAGGCCGCTTCAGCAAAATCCAGCAAAAGTTCGCCAAGACGGTAAAATTTCCAGTTGGAACAATTGATCTGATTTCCCGGGTGGGCGTCGGGCGTGGTCATTTTCAACTGATAATAACCCGTGCGGCTGTGGGTACGGTCCTCCTGATTTAATTCGATACTGTGCCTGCCGCCTACATACGTCTGCACCTCCCAGACTTCGTTACGCTCCCATAAAATTTCACATCCATTATACAGGATAGAGGCATAGAAACGGGGATCGCGGTTCAGGTAAGGATCCTGTTCCTGATACAGTGTATTGGCCGCGTTAAAATTGGGCTGCAGGTGCCGCTCATCCAGATAGGGTTGATTCAGGTTTAAAACAGGCACGCCGTCTTTGGTTTCATAAGCGTCTACCAATTCCTGCGTCGGACAGGGGCCGCATTTGAAAGTATTGCTCATACCGCAGCCGATGTAGCCGATATGCCATATCCAGCATCCGCCGGTCCAGTGTTGATAAATGGTTTCCCTGTCCCTTGGACTGGCTAAACGGTCTTGATTTTCGCAGGCCAACTGTGCATAAGCCGCCGCGTCGCCATATCTTCCGTAGAGACCGGGGTTGGTGGTTTCCTTAAACAACTCATAGCCATTGGATTTGAGTGCGGTCACCGCCTCCTTGCATAGTTGATAGGCTTCCTGCCAGTGATCCTGTCCCTCATTGAACAGGGGGCTGGCGGCAAAAAGCATTATCTTCGCTTTCAACGCATACGCCAAAGCCTTGTTGAGGCGCAACCCCTCAGTATTCTCGGTGATCCGCCAGGGAAGTTCGGGCGTATTGATGGCCTCATTGCAATCCGCTTCAACGAATTTAGCTATTTCGTAAACCGTATTCCTTCTCAATAAGGAAAAATCAGCATCGAAAGGCACCGTAGCATCCAAAACAGGCACCTTGCCAAACCATTTGACCAATTCCATATAGTAAAAGGCGCGCAGAAGATGCGCTTCCGCTTTGAAACGCGCACGGTCGGAAGGATTACGCACCGCAGCCCGATCAATGTTCTCAATGAACTGAGCGCACAGACGGATTTGCGGCCAGTAACGGCTCCAGTAAAAATAATTGTTGGCGTCGGGAAGACCGTTTGTCCAATCACCGGTCGCGAAACTGCCGTTCATTGCCTGTTGATCAAAGTAACCGTCCCGCAAGGCATGATATTCGGCATTGTAACTCTCGTGGTACACATAATCATTGATGTCTCCCTTCGTATCCTCCGATGTCCATGCGTCATCGGTCTGGGCCACAACCACATTCTCGTAAAAGAAATACAAATACCCCTTGGTGGGAATTTGCCGGTAACAACTGTTCAATAACGCTTCCACCTTGAGGGGGTCGGCAAGGACGTCCTCAAAGGTCATGTTCCCGTCGGGCGATCGGTCCAACGCATCTGTGCACGCGTTCAACATCATCATACATATCATCGCCCCGGTAAGAAAAATATATTTCATTTTCATAGGATTATTCAAATTTATAATAGATTAAAAAACTACATTAAGGCCAAAATTAAACATTCTGGTTAACGGATACGTAACTTGATTAACAGGGGACATTTGTTCCGGGTCTATGAGGTTCAACGGAAGTTTTTTCCATGTCCACAGGTTATTACCATTGACATACGCGCGAACCCTGCTAATACCGATCGGTTTGAGCCAGTTTTGCGGGAAGTTGTACCCTAATTCGATGTTTTTCAATCGCAAAAAGGTCTTGTCCAGGATAAAATGGTCGTTGGGATTCTGGCTTGTTCCGGCGCTGTATGACAAAGCGGGATAGAGTATTTCTTCGCCGCTGGCGTATCGTTCAGCCGTCCATGCCTTCAGATGCCAATCGCTGTAGAAACCTGCTAAATCATACTCTTCGCACCCAAAACTGAAAACATTGGATTGGGCAATGCCGGTAAACAGGAATGAAAAATCAAGATTCCGAAAATTCAGGGATCCTGAAAAACCATACGTAATCCGCGGGATGTAGGGATATCCGATAGGCACCAAGTCCCTGTCGTTGATGACGCCATCGTTGTTTTGGTCTACATATATAAAATCACCCAGGCGTGGAACGCCGCCCACTGCATAAGAAGGCAAACTGCTCAATTCAGCCGGCGTATTGATGTATCCGTTACCGTTGCTGTAATCTATCTGATACCCGAACGGCTGCCCGATGCTATACCCCGTACTTCGGTAAGGATAAGCATAGTCCTCCGACAGACGGGGCTCGTCTACAAAAACCTGCGTGTTGCGGTTGTAGGCGTAATTAGCCCTGAGGGTAAATGATAAATCCTGATTGATGGATTTAAAATAATTGAGTTCCAATTCGTAACCCTGATTATCTACTTTCCCCATATTCATTTTGGGAATGTTATACAGTTCCACCCCTTGCAATTCAGGCACCGTACCTCTGGTGATCAAAATCTTGTCGCGTTTTTCAAAGAATACGTCGGCAGAGAGCGAAAGACTTTTGAACAACTGGATATCCAGGCCGTAATTCTGCTTGATGGCTACCTCCCATTGGATATGTTCATTGCCCATCATCCCCTGATAGATCATGTGTTGACGGCCCAATGAAGGAGCCCAACCGTTTCCGCTTTCCGTGATAACGCTGTTGTACAGGAAACGTTCGTCGCCCATTTTATCATTACCGACTTTACCAAACGAAAACCGCAACTTCAAATTGGTGAGGACGGGATTATCCTTCAGGAATGCTTCGTTGTTGGCTACCCAACCTAAGGATACCGCAGGGAAAAGTCCGAATCTGTTGGCGGGGGCGAATTGTTCGGAACCATTATACCCTACGTTGACTTCGGCTAAGTAGCGGTCGTCATATCCGTAGGTGACACGGCCCACCAACCCCACCATGTTGTAGGGCAACTGAGCGGAATAATTTTGACTTTCCCAGTTGTCCCGCTGGAACAAAGCCATGGCGCCCACATCGTGCAAACCAAACTTGCGGGCATAATTGAGGGAGTACTGTACATTCAGGTAATAATACGACTGCATTATTTTCGGTTGCAACGCAATTGCCTCAGCAGTATTGTTCTGAAGAATGACATATTCGCATTGTTCATCCGCAGTGCGTGCAACCCGTGCAGAATAGGTATCATGTGTACGTATGCCTTGTAGAATAGTACGTCCTTTGGTATCGAAGGCCACCAGAAGCTTGGTGCTTAACCCGGGCGTAACAAAGTCTAACGCATAGTCCAGATTGATGGAAGAATTGAGCAACGATTTAGTTTCCTGACGATATCCGAAACGGTTTAAAGTGCCAAAAGGACTACCGGTTGTACCCGATTGAGTTAATATCTGATTAACCGGTATTTCTTCGCCGTCTGGCGTAGTATATCCTGCAACGGTTTTAGGACCGGGATCGGTAGGTGGCGTATACCATACGTTTCTTAATATCTGGGCAATCATGAAATCGAAATTGTCTGAATATAACAAAAAAGACTGTGGCGAATTCATTTTTTCAATATAACTGGCTAAGTTGAGGGACATTTTCAAGCGTTTGGTCACGTTATAGTCCACATTGGCTCGAAAGGAATACCTGTCCATCCTGAAACCCGGATCATACCCCAAATAAGATTCGGGTTCTGTTTTGACATTACCGCCCTGTCCGACATACCCCACATTTAAAAAATATTTCATATCCTTATTGCCGCCGCTGAGGTTGACATTTACGCGGGTTTGCGGCGACCAGTCGTTGAAATACTCATGAAATACGTCCCTGTCGGGATAAAAGACGCGGTCAGACCCATCTCTGTACTTTTGAATCATATAGGGCGAAAACGGCTCAATAGTGAGCCCGTTATTTCGCGCCGCCTGATTGCGCAGTTCGGCAAATTCCCACGAGTGAAGCCTGTCGGCGCGTACCAAGAACTTTTGCCAACTCTGATCCACTGTGACGCTCAATTCCGGTTTTCCTTCCGTACCGCGTCGCGTGTTAATTAAAATGACCCCGTTGGCGCCCCTGACACCGAACACTGCCGTTGCCGAAGCATCTTTCAGAATGGAAATCGAAGCGATTTCATTGGGATCAAGGGTACTGATATCCGTTCGGGGTATCCCGTCAATCATAATCAACGGATCGGCTCCATTGATGGTACCGGTGCCGCGCAAATAAAGGTTTACCAGATCATGACCGGGTTGCCCCGAAGTTTGCAGCGCAGTTAATCCGGGTAACCTTCCCGCCAGCGCCGTGGAGAGGTTGGCTGACGAACTTTGCCTCAGTTCTTTGGTTTGCACAGTCGATATGGCACCGGTTACAGAAACTTTTCTCTGCGCGCCGTAACCTACCACTATTACTTCCTCTAATTCAGCCGCGGTTTCCATCAGCGTTACATTCATTGTTGTCTGATCGCCTACCATGAACTCCTGCAGAGCATACCCCACGAACGAAAACTGCAATACGGCGTTTTCATCGGGTACGGTAATGGCATACTGCCCGTCGGCATCGGTCACCGTTCCGGTTCCTGTTCCTTTGACGACGATACTCGCACCCGGCAAAGGGTCTCCGTTCATGTCGGATACGGTACCGGTTACCCGAATGCCTTGAACCACAGTTTGTTCAACTTCCGGTTCTTCTTTTTGCAACACCTGCTGCCTGACTTCTTCCAATTCGCTTTCGCTTTTGGAAACGAACACCTGCCACCCTGATATCATGTACAACAGGTTGGTACCTGAAAACAGCGATTCTAATATTTCAGAAAGTTCCTTTTCTCCGATAGAAAGGTTGACTATCCTGTCTAATTCAGCATCTACTTTGCCCTTAATAAGAAAGGCATAATCGCTTTGTCGCTCTATTTCTGAAATCGCCTGCCTGATGGTCGTATTTTTCAAAGTCACCGAATAATACTTTGTTGTCTGTGAATAAGTATCTTCTGCGAAAACAGAAACCATAAAGGCAAGACAGATAAATAGCGATATTCCCATGATTAAAAGATTTTTTTTGAATTTTTTTTTGAATAAATAGTTATTTAACATATATTTGAACTTTAATTTGTTTTAATATTACTTATCGTATTTTTGAAATGAATTAATTGTCGGGCGATAGCTCCACCTGTCGTCCGATTTTTTTTACTTCTATCTTTATGGTCCCATGTCATATACCTCCTTCATTCTTGATTGTTATTAACTAATTAACTATAAACTATTGACTTATTGACTTTTTCATCAGATATATCATATCGCCCTCCTTGTGATATTGCATTGAAAAAAAGTTTGACAGAGCAATCATGAGTTCTTCAAAATCTTCGATAAGGATTAATTTTCCCGTGATGATTTCTGCAGACAGTTCTTTACCGCAATTATTTTCGAAATGGACATTATAGTATCGTCCTATCTTTTTCAAAACCTCCGAAACGGGAGTTTTATTGAAAACCAGCACACCATCCTTCCAACCGGTGTATTCGTCTACATTTACGGTTTCTTTCAGTATTTCTCCTGTGCTTACGGCTATTTTTTCGTTGGGCGCCAACCAGGTGAGTTCATGTCCGGGAGTAACTACCTGCACCGAACCTTCCACCAATACTACACTGTTTTCTTCGTTTTCGCCATAAGCCGATATGTTGAACTTAGTACCGTGTACCCGTACCCTGAACTGCGATGTGTTCACGTAAAAGGGTGTTAGTCCCTTTGCTACTTCAATGTATATTTCGCCCTTCACGTTAATCTCGCGGGTATTACCCGTGAATTCGGATGGAAAATCCAATTCCGTCCCCGCGTTAAGCCAGATTTGCGTGCCGTCAGCCAACCGGAGTGTTGATCGTTTTCCCGCCGGAACCATCAACTTGTTCATCATGTTTTCTGATAGAGATATTTCAGACACATTACTCTCTTCCACCACTGATATGCGCCCGTCCTTCAATGCAATCTGAGCGTTCTGTTTCAGGTCTACCACTTTTTTGCCCGAAATCAAGCGTATCTCGTTCGAAGGCATTGCCTGTGCGATGATGGCTTCTACATTTTGCGCCGGTCGGTTATCCAGTTGCAGTTTGATGAACAGGGACGAGACAACCAGCAATGCAATGACGGCGGCAGCATACCATATTTTACGGAAACGGACGATAGTTGGCGAAGGAACGGATGACAACCGCTTTTTCTTCTTGCGTTCGTATGCAACAATAAATTGAGC
>JGI24702J35022_10003077_pt1 | contig 10087 bp, 4 predicted proteins | sample TergutTh196P4_FD_35022 | JGI IMG/M metagenome (IMG submission 35022)
TTTTTCAGCTCGAAGTAGCCCAACCGCAGCAATCGTTTTTCAAACCTCTTCTGGCGTTCCGGGTCGTACAGCTCAAAGATGCGCAGAGCGTCATCGTCGTCGAAATGGTTGTAGCCCAATATGTTGAGCGAATACACGGGTTTCATGCCGCAAAGCGGGTCGCACTGCCCTGATAGTCCGATGATACCACATTGTCTGCAAACGCGCAATATGATTTTGGTGGACTGGCTGGGTAATCGATTGCGGTGGTGCTACTGTTCAGGCGTATCTAAAAACTCGCAATGGTTACAAGCCCCGCACACAAGTTTTGGCTAATATTACAAGTTTTCACCAATGTACTAGTGCGTTGGCTGTATATCCTGTGTTTTTTGAATGCCGCCTGAATAGTAACCGATTGTTTGTGACATAGTGTAGCTGGTGTATCTTAACTTTGCTGTTTTGCCATAATCGTGGTATTATTTAAGCGGAAAAGGGAATGACGAAATGGGTTTACGTCCGTTTTTCCAAAAAGAACTGATTTCATAAAATAGCAGCACCACAATTCCAGTCCTTTCGTTCCCCGTCCAAAGCCCCACTCGCGAACGAGGGGGAGGGGGGTGTCCTTGGAGGCAACCGCACAGGTATAAAGATTTCGGTGTTCCTGCGGTATGCCGACAATCCTGAATTTGCCGCCATCGCTACAACCATATATGAGCATTTCAAAAGTCCGGTCACAGGTCGAGTCTTTTTCACCGACACCAAGGATGCCAATGTGGAGAAGGCCGCTTATTTGGGTATTGTCAATGGCATTGGGAATGATCGCTTTGCCCCTGATTCTCTGCTTACACGCGAACAAGCAGCAGTAATGCTGACGCGGTTGGCGCGTTTATTAGGCATATCGGAGAGAGATGTTGGTTCACACCATTTCTCCGATGAGATCGAAATATCCAGTTGGGCGTACCTGGATGTTAAGCAGGCACAAAGTCTGGGGATAATGGGCGGCCTTGGCGACGGCCAATTTTCGCCGCGACTACCGTATATAAAAGAGCAATGCATTGTTACGATTTTGCGGGTATATGATTTAGTGAACTGAGAAAGCGAATGATATGCAATGCCCTGTCAGCCTAAAGCGGTGGTATTCAGCACCTTGCTCGTCATCGTTCGTTCAATTTCGTGCCCAAATTCGTTGCAAATTTCGCACAAGAATTGGAATTAATCTGATTTGTTATCTTAAAAACGCTCATAATGTAAAACTTCGATAAACCTTTGCATGATCGTTGCAGCCTCAGCGCGTGTGGCTGTTGCGAGCGGTGCGAGATTCGTTATAACGCGCCCGGTTATAAGGCCGCTCGCGTTCGCCCACTTCATTGCGTCTTGCGCCCATGATGATACAACACCCACGTCATTATAGGATATGCCGTACTCGCTGACCTGTACGTTTATACCGTTATACAGCGCGTAACGATATATAACGCTCGCAAATTGTTCACGCGTGATACTATCGTCTGGACGAAAAGTTCCGTCTTCGTAGCCATCGACGACACCATTCTCCACTGCCCACGACACAGCGTCTGAGTACCATGAACCATCCAACACATCGCTAAATGGCGCGTCTCGCGTTGTGAATTGTATGTTTTCAAGGCGATAGAGGATCGTAACAAGCATCGCGCGCGAAAGATTTAAATTCGGCGAGAATTGGCCGGTCGCCGTACCATTCATCAGTTCATGGCTGTATGCGAAACGCATCGCTCGATAGAACCAGTCGCTGCTTGATGTGTCGGTAAACGGGCTGATCCATTCGCTTACAAAGAAGACTGAGAAGTGGCTCGCTGCGAATGTGATCGTCCCGGCAACTGGAGCATACTTCGCGTTTTTCATTTCTTGAAGGCCACCATCCGCCTCGAGCAAGTATACTGTCAGCAGATCATAATCCGAGGTTTGCAGACTTTCAGGCGGGATGTATGGGATCGTTACTGTGATCGCGCCTTTTAAATCGTGGATTTGCGTATTGCCGACCCATATGCTCAGGTCGATCACCGGATCGTTCCCTACTGCTGCCTGTTGTAGAGCGTTAAGTTCGGTCGCGGCGGCGTCAACTGTTGACGCAATAATCTTTACCACAGTGTCCGCGATAGCCCCGGCGCTTCCTGTTATATTTGGAAGCGTATCGTTGCTAAACGTTATCTCCGCTTTTTGAGACTTTATCGTTAGACCCACGCCGCTTTGCGCAATCTCGTTTACCGACCTGGCTATCAGATGAACTTCAACAGCCTTTTCGTTCCCTGTAGTTGTAACGGCGATCATGATATTCGCCGCGTCTTTTGCCTTCGCTTCTGCGATGAGTTTCGTAATCGCAGCGGGTTCGATCTCCACGACAGCCACGCCGTCTGTTATGAGCGCTTCAACTTCCGTCTCAATACTCTTTTTTGTTCCGCTGCTGCCACCGACCCATTTCTGAGAGCCATCCTCTAGGCTCCAATCATCAGTATAGTGAACGATTATTCTGTCTTTGTCATTCAAGAATTGTTCATTCATTCCGAAGTCCGGAAATGCATCGTTGATCGTGTACATCCAGCCGGAATTAGGCCCATTCGTGTACGCCTCCAGCGAAACTCCATTGTATGTAATGCTCGAAATATATACCCCGCCGTTATCATTCCAGGTAAAACCGCCTGTTTCGGTCAACACTTTTCGAACTACATCAATAACCGCAACTTTGCTGCTACTGCTAATGGTCACAGTTTTTGTGGCAATCCAAGTATTGAGACCGCCTTGGCTTAGAGTATGGATTGTCCCTCCTTGATCCGTGTCTAGGTGATCGGTATCGCCGTAAAGAGTGAAATAGACTTGAATCGTTGTTGGATTTCCCCGCTGCCGTACCGTTATTTTCACCAATGGCGGGATAATCGGCGCGTCATATTCGGATTCAAACCCTTGCGCTGTCAGGAAATATGTACCCGCTTCCGCAAAGGAAAGAGTGATCCCCGCAGCGTCTGTTATATCACCGAGAATATTGCTCTCATCTCCCATAGGAAATACTTGTATCATGCCCGCTCCGTCTCCGTATATGTCGTCCGGCGTTGGGCTGGCATATCCTTCCATATACATGTAGCCTTTGATTTTAAGGGTGAATAATTCACCGGACTCCACTGTAAGTTCATCAACTGTATTTCCGCTACCGTCTGTGAACCATGTCAGGTAATCCATCCAAAAAGGATCTTCATAATAGAAAAAATCTATTACATCACCATCGAAGACAGGAGCGTCGTCCACACTGTATCCAATCCCGTCGTCGTCCATATAATAATCATGATTTACCGCAAAGCCTGAATATTTCGTATATCCATATCCTCCGTTTTCAAACATTCCGTCGGGGTTTCCGTAGCTCATGGTCAAATAATCGTCAGCAGTGGCAAGAGTGAATGCGCTTCCATACTTGTCCACGTGCGCACAGACCAAAACGTCCAATGCTGTTATAACGCCTGGTTCGGCGTTGGTTTCAAATCCATAATCCTCCGCAATGCCTTCCGGCACGGTTAGTCCTTCGTTGATGTACAGAAATTCAAAGTTGTCTTGCGCGCGAACTTTCACGGTTATGCTTTCGCTTGCGGCTAGGGTTCCCACGGGAAATATCCCGATCGCTATTGTGATGATCAACAATGTTGCAAGTAACCGATATCCTCTTTTTGTTTTTTGCATGATCTTTCTCCTTTTTTGTTTTTGTAAAAGCGATAATTGATGCTGCTTACGCGGTTGGAATAATAAAACACGCTTTGTCTTCCATAGACAAAGCGTGTTGATGGATACAAAAAAACCATCGCTCCGTCCGGGGAAGCAATTTGTCAGCGTCTCTCTAGCGAGACCACCATCACGTTTCTGACTTATCGGCGGCGACTGATTGCCGCGCCGCATCACAGTAACCCGCTTGTAGGGATTTTCACCCTGTTCCGTGATTTTGACACAATTTTCTTTCTGCGTCGATATTATAATTTTCTACTACTTTTGTCAAGAGATTTTTCAAACTTATTTTTCAGTCTCTGAACCACAGTTACTGTGCAGATAGCATCCAAAAACACAGGTTGGGTACAGGCAAATTTTGAATAGCCACGAACCTTGCAATTGCACGGTTCACGGCTATTCTGTTACTAACTAGTAATTAGTTTAGCGGACTATTAATAATGCCCCGTCAACTATGGCGTCGATCGTGATGGTCAGACTTGTTTTTATCCGCCAAAGGCACAAAATATATTTTTTGTTAATATGAGCATTTTTTATGTTGACAAAATTACTAAACTAATATACTTTTATAATTGAGGTGTGTGGCTTCACGCGGGTGTCGTAGGACCGTATGGTCGGATACCATATTGCCGACGGTTTCACACTATCAGCGCTTTTGGGAGCGTCGTCAAGGTACGCAAATAAGTTTACAGTGCTCTTTCCCAAGGGATAAAACTTGAATTAATATGGACTAAAATACTCCAGATTAACTCGATGCCATTCGACACTGTTATACTCAATCACAATATCGCCCCCACAAAGCGTAGCAAGCGTCAGAGTTTTGGATGGAAAGCAAAAATTAGTGGGAGACAGAGAAACGGACTTTTTAACTACACTTTTCACAAGTGAGGAACGGCTATTTTTAAGTCCCTTAAGCGAAACCACGGATGGTGGAGCGCTCGCGAAATGGCGCATGGACGCGTCATTGAGCGATAGGGTCACAAAACAGCCTTCCGAGTGCAATGTGTGAGCAGCAAACTTATTTACACAGTTATTATCGCGCATGAAGTAAACAGCGCTCCCCGGCTGATTTTTGATGACCAAAAGAAACAAAAATGGCTCCCTCGTACGTTAACGTTTACAGAAAAATGAACTAAAAAAGCGAAAATGCGCGGCATTTAAACAGAACAAAAATAAATTAAAAGAATTATTAAGGAGGAGTTCTAATGAAAAACCTAAGTAAAAAAGGATTAAGCCTGATCCTTTTCATGACGTTGTTTGTCATAACAATACTTTCAACAGGAATACCAGTCAATGCGGCGACTATTGATGAGTTATACCCGGTAATGTCTTCACCGCCCTTTACTCCTGGGCAGATACAAAAAGATCATATCTTAATGGCTTATTCTGCATCGGCGCTTCCATCTTCAATTGACAAAACAAGCAGTTATCCAACGCCTGGAAATCAAGGCAGTCAGGGGAGCTGTACCGCCTGGGCGGTAGCTTATGCTTATAAAAGCATGCAGGAAAATCTTGAGCATCAGTGGGGATTATCAGGCGCCTCCACCCAATTTAGTCCAGCTTTTGTATACAACCAGATATATATTGGCTCCGACGAAGGATCTTATATTGGCGACGCAATGCAGTTACTGAAGGATAAAGGGTGTTGTACTCTCGCGGATATGCCATACAATGCCTGGGATTACCAAACGCAACCAAATGCAACCCAATTGAGCAAAGCATATCCTCACCGTTCCGCGTCTTATGGAAGCGTATACGGTGAGTACGACCTCAAAAATTCAATTGTCACTACAGGCGGCGCCGTGATTGGGATTCCCGTCTATCATGACTTTGACAGCATTTCTTCAAGCAACCCAGTGTATGATGTCCTTGACTATGGCAATCGCGGCTGGCATGCTATTTGTCTAGTTGGCTACAATGACGCCATGGGAGCATTTAAGTTTATAAACTCTTGGGGAGGATCTTGGGGACTGAGCGGTTATGGTTGGATATCATATTCACTTATAAACAACATGTCCGTGGGAATTTACGGATATACCATGACTGACTTGGATGAAGCAATAAATGCATCTGATTTTCAACTTGAAGGTGATAGGATATCAGCACTGTCTGGAGGGACGCTTCTTGTCAAGGAAGGCAGTTTGCAATCGGGTTGGGTTACTGAAGCAAGTGGCATGTCAAAATTTCAATTATGCGGAAATAGAATAGCGATTCTTCAGGGTAGTGTACTATCTGTAAAGGAAGGCGGTTTGTCAACGAACTGGGTTATTGTAGCAAGTGGCGTTTCTGATTTTCAACTTGAAGGAAATAGAATAGCGATTCTTCAGGGCAATACGCTATCTGTAAAAGAAGGTGGTTTGTCAACGAACTGGGTAACTGAAGCAAGTGGCGTTTCAAAATTTCAATTATGCGGAAATAGAATAGCGATTCTTCAGGGCAATACGCTGTCTGTTAAGGAAGGCGGATTGTCAACAAACTGGGTTGTTGAATCAAACTACGTTTCAAAATTTCAACTTGAAGGAGATAGAATAGCGATTCTTCAGGAAGACAAGCTATCTGTCAAAGAAGGCGGATTGTCAACAAACTGGGTTGCTGAAGCAAGTTACGTTTCTGATTTTCAATTATGCGGGAAAAGAATAGCGGTTCTTCAGGGCAATACGCTATCTGTAAAGGAAGGCGGATTGTCAACGAACTGGGTAACTGAAGCAAACTACGTTTTAAAATTTCAACTTGAAGGGGATAGAATAGCAATTCTTCAGGGCGACACGTTATCTGTCAAAGAAGGCGGTTTGTCAACAAACTGGGTAACTGAAGCAAACTACGTTTCAAAATTTCAATTATGCGGAAAAAGAATAGCGGTTCTTCGGGGAAGTACGCTGTCTGTTAAAGAGGGCGGTTTGTCAACAAACTGGATCAATCAATAGCAACATCTCAGAGATGGATTAATCGAGCAGTTTGTAGATTTTAGTTTAATAGCAACGAAATTCTCGGAACAATGATATGAATCAAGGCTAAAAAGCGAAAAGATTAGCGCATTAGATTGGAAGACTTATTTTTGGTTTTCAAAAAAAGTGAAAGTTAAAAGGTCTGTAGAGAAGGCGAAAGGGGAAATTATACTAGAGAGCGGAGTGTAGAAATTTCCCCTTGGTCTTTATCGCTATAAACCTCTGGAGATTTCACAAAAGCAGCGCTCTAGCGAGCATTTCGTAGAGCATCCCCGCGACCTCGTGGCGTCGCGCAGCAAATCCAGGCTCGATATCAAACTCTGTGTTGTCCAGTATGCCCGACGAGTAGCAAAACGCCATCGCTTCCTGCGCCCAGTTTGCTACGGATCGGTAGTCACCGAACGCGGCAAGCGTGTCGCGTATCTCAAGCGGTGACCTCGCTGTGTCCATGCCCACGAGTTTTGCCGCCCTTGCTGTCATTACAGAGGCCTCCTGCCGTGTTATCGTGCCGTCGGGGTTGAACATTGTTGACGATATACCTGTGACTATCCCGTAATGATGTGCGGTTTGTACGGCTGAAAAATACCATGCGCCCGGCAAGACGTCGCTGAATTCCGAAGTCTCGCTCGTCCCTGCCCCCTGTCCTGTGTCAAATCCTAAAGCGCGCGTCACTAAAGCCGCGAACTCCGCCCGTGTCACCGTTGCGTCTGGGTCAAACGAGTTTTCGCTCTTCCCAGTAATGATCCCCCTCTCCGCCAGGGCTTCAATCGCCGCCTTATTCACATGATCGCTTATATCGGCAAATGTCTTGCCTGGCAATGTAACAGTATTTCGGTTTACATCTGCGTGCTTATTTGGCAGCCCAACTGTTTCTGTCACTTTGGGCTCGTCGCGCCAGGCGGTATCGGACATTCTATACAGGCTGTTTTCGCCTTCGATTGCTCTTTGTGCGGCTACAAGCGCGCACAGGGCTTGCTCAGTGGCCATCTGATTGGCGCCGATGCTATCTGGCGTATGTTTGTAGCTGCCATTAGTGTTTCTGTAGCTCAATATATTATCTACAAGCGTTTTTCCATCCTTGACGAACCGGGGATCATCTATTGACACGCCAAGTTCGCACAGTGCTATAAGTACCTGCGCGGTACTCTCTAGCGTCATAGATCCGCCTGAGAAGGCGCTCAAAAATCCGCCCGTTTTGTCGTCCTGGATGCCTGACAGGAACGCAAGAGCCTTTTCAATAGCCGCTTTTACTTCAGGTCTGCTTTGGTATCTTGCGAGCGCTTGTAGGACAGTACCTGTCATATCCGCGTCGCCTTTCACGTTTGCGCTCGCGCCACCACTCGAATTTGTCGCCAAACTCCAACCGCCATCCGGTAGCTTTGCGCGAATTATCTCATCTATGTATAATTCGCGCGTCGCTTGTGTTTTCGCGTCTTTGTTCTCAGGGACAGGGTAATCGAGGCAATCCAGCGCTATTAGCGCCCAAGCCGAGCCATTAATACCTTGCCAAACCGTCCTTTCAAAGTCGCCGAGCGCGGCGGTGAGATCATAACCAGCTACATCGCAAGGGTCATACCCCGCTGCGGTCAGGCTAAGTATGACCCTACTGTTTTCGGTGTATTTGCGCTCATGCAGTATCTCGCCGTTTTCGCCCGCAAACTGCTCAACTGTTTTATAATAGCTTTCGTAATATGAGTCTGGTACATAGTAACCGCTCCTCGCAAGCCCAATGATGGCCCACTCTCCGCCAACGGAATCGACCTGCGGATTTCTTACAGTCCGCAATACATACGCCGCCACGTCGCTAACAGCGTCATCAAGCGATGATTGGCTTGACGCAGTTGCCGTCGCTGTGGCTGCAACTGCGACTGTTAATACAAAAACGATTGCAACAAGTATTGATAGCGCCTTTTTGAAATTATCCCTATTTATTATCACAAAAATACTCATAACACAACCTCTCTAAAAAACCCTTGCATGATCCTTCTCCTTTTTACTAATAGCGATAATTGATGCTACTTCCGCGATGGGAAAAATTAAACACGCATTGTCTTCCTTTGACAAAGCGCGTTGATGGATACAAAAATACCATCGCTCCGTCCGGGGAAGCAATTTGTCAGCGTCTCTCTAGCGAGACTGCCATCACGTTTCTGACTTATCGGCGGCGACTGATTGCCGCGCCGCATCACAGTAACCCGCTTGTAGGGATTTTCACCCTGTTCCGTGATTTTGACATAATTTTCTGTTTGTCCGATATTATAATTTTCTCCTACTTTTGTCAAGAGATTTTTCAATGTTGTGTGCAAATACTACAAGCAAAAAAAGCATAAAGTTAAAGTGTACGAATATTATCCAAATATTATTTGAAAATCATTAACTTTTCTATTGATTTTTAGAGATATATTATGTAAACTGATTATAAAGAAGCCATCAACATGTCTGAAAGGAGGAAACAGTGTACAAAGTTACAATCGCCGGAGTTGCTGAGCTTACTGAAGAAGTGACAAAGGTAGAAATAGACTATATGTTATTACAAGATAAAGAATCAAGCAAAAGTTTGCTTTCTTCTATGGTACAGGGCATAATAACCGTAACAGGCCAGATTTTGTGCGATAGTGATAAAAGCTTTATGCTGTCTTCCACAAAAGCGATTGCGGATTGGTCAGTGCTAAAACCTGGACACAGTGATGTCTACAAAAATGTAACTGTGGAGGTAACCCTTTCCGGATTGACTGAAAAACTGGAATTCTCTGATGTGTTTGTTGTTTCATACCATGAACAACTTGGAACAGAAAGCAGTTACTTTAAGTTGGTTCTCAAGACGGTACAGTTGGCTGATACGTCTGCTTCCGGAAGCGCTCCGTCGCTGTCGGCAGGTAGCGCTGCCAGTAAAGCTGCAGAAGAAACGGCATCTACTCCTACTATTAACACTGTAGCGGATGAGCTAAATGCCATTGGACCTTTAACTGGGAAGGATACAGCTACAATTAATGCAGATATGGCTGCTAGGGGCTATTTCTCAAAGACAGCAAACAGCGGCGGGCTCGTTTGGAGCAAAGATATGCCCGATGGGAATACGGTTGTCATTAGGACTGATCCAGCTCAAGTAAGAACACCGCCAAGAGCATGGGCGGACGAGGTCGCACACGCGCACAAGGAAAGTGTTCCGACCACATATATGTCCGCAGGAGATTATAGTACCGGCGCGCCTGTTACAAAATACAGCGATAGCAACATGGCATCTACCGACATTAACTCTGTCCATATACCACTGAGATCCTAACAACAACTCAATCAACTTGTTATTTGCAAAATAAAATATTCACTTTAGGAGATTTGAAAATGTACAATGAATTAAACCAACAATTGCAAGAGTACGAGAGAGAGTTTGACAATGACAAAGAAGCAACGCTAATAAAAATTGT
>JGI24702J35022_10003078_pt1 | contig 10082 bp, 8 predicted proteins | sample TergutTh196P4_FD_35022 | JGI IMG/M metagenome (IMG submission 35022)
GTCACGCCGATGGTACTGCGCAAGTGGGAGAGTAGGTAACCGCCGTTTTTTAAAAGCGTCGCAGTCCGGAACAAACGGAACTGCGACGCTTTTTTTGTATACAATTATGTAACATATTCGGGATAGTTGTGTTATTGAGATAGAATGAACAATTACGGAAACATAATAAAAGGAGTACGCGAAAACAATGCTTATGCGCAATTGATGTTTTACGACTTGTTTGTACGCCCTGTTTTCCGGAGCGCTTTTGCTATTACAGGCAATGAATGCGAAGCGGAAGAGATAACGCAGGATACAATGTTGAAAGTGTTTGACAAGACGGATTTAATACTTGATGACGCAGGGGTTATGGAGCGAACCTTAAGGAGGATAGCGATCAATGCAGCTATTAACAGGATACGCAGTCGAAAAGACTTTGTTTTTTCAGTTGAAGAAGTTCCTGACGTTGAAGATTCGGAAGTAGAAGATGATAGCAGGAATTTTAGCATCGAAGAAATAACAGAAGCGGTTGCATCCCTTTCGGACACCTATCGTAACATATTAGCCCTTCGTTTGTTTGATGATATGAGTTTTAACGAAATTGCCGAATTACTAAATATTAAAAGTACTACCGCGCGCGTACAATATATAAGAGGTATAAAAAAATTGAAAGATTTATTGATTAAAAATAGAAATTATGATTGACAGTCAATTAGAAGTTCAGATGAAAGAAAATGCCGAAGTAATTTTCGGGCAGCGTAAGGAACTGCCTCCCGGACATCGCGAAAGGTTCGAGCAGCGTTTGAAGTTGAATAGACTAAGACAGGGGGAACGGTTTGTAAAGCGCCTGCAAACGTGTAAGGCAGGAGATGATGTGGAGCAAGATAAGCCGGTATTGAAAAAAGTGAGGGCGAAAGCAACCGACAAATCGGGTAAAGCTGTGTCGGTGAAAACATGGATTATCTCGTCTGCTGCCACAGCGGCCATAATTACCGGTTTAGTTTTCCTGTTGAACCCGTTTGCGGTCAAGTCACAAAGCATTGATATTGTAGAATTATACTTTTATTACAATTTACAATTAGAAGAACAGGCGGCATTTACCCGGCATCTGATTCAACAGGTCGATGAAGCAAACAGAGCAATCCTGTTTGCTAATGTGGAATATATTGAGAATGAGCCGATACCTGATGTACATCTTACTGATAATGAATTTGCATTATTAGTTGCATGTTTTTTTGAAAAAAAAATTGAGACACTGCAAAATATTCAGGATTTAATATTATCAACCGAATCAACAATAAACTAAATAAAAAATATTATGAAATCGTATTTATTAAAGACGGGTAAAGTCGCAATCATTGTTATAACAACAATATGTCTTACGGCAACCGTATATGCACAAACCGAAGCGAATTTTCAGCAATCAGAACTGCAAAAGCAACAGGAAGAACTGCAAAAGCAAAAGGTTGAACGACAAGCAGAATTCGAAAAGCAACAGGAAGAACTGCGAAAGCAATTGGTTGAACGACAAGCAGAATTCGAAAAGCAACAGGAAGAACTGCGAAAGCAATTAGTTGAACGACAAGCAGAATTCGAAAAGCAACAGTTAGAACGTATCGCAGAACTACTAAAACTGCAGGTCTTACGACAGGCAGAACGCGAAAAGCAACAGGATGAAATGCAAAAACAACAGGCAGAACGTTTAGCAGAATTAGTAAAACTGCAGGTCTTACGACAGGCAGAGCTCGGTGAGCAGCAGGATGAATTGCAAAAACAACAGTTAGAACGTATCGCAGAATTAGTAAAACTGCAGGCCTTACGACAGGCAGAGATCGGGGAGCAGCAGGATGAACTGCAAAAACAACAGGCAGAACGTTTTGCAAAATTAGTAACACTACAGGCCTTACGACAGGCAGAACACGAAAAGCAGCAGACCGTATTAGTGGCAGAACGACTGGTAGAACGCCAAAAACAACAGGCATTATTAGTAGCAGATATCGAAAAGCAGCGGGTTTTGCGAATGGCAGAACTCGAAAAGCAACAGGTCTTACGCATGGCAGAGATGCAAAAAATTCAAGGCGGGCTGGAGCCGGAAGATGCGATACGATGGCAGTCAGCCGCTTTATCGCAATATGAAAGAGCAATAAATAAAGAATTTCCAGCAGGCTCATCACCATCGCTTTCTATCAGTAATATGTTAGGTCATATCCGCATTATTGAAGGTGCAAATGATAGAATTGTTTTCAGTATCAAAATAATCGGAAAAGGAAAGGATAAGGATGAGGCTAAAAAACAAGCCGAATCAGTAGATGTGAATTTTGATCAAACCGGCAACCAGATAACGGCTAAAACGGTATTTAAGGATATGCAGTGTACCAATTGCGGACGAAATGTTTATTATGAAGTCACAGCGCCGAAAAATACCAAACAAGTATTGGAAAATATTTACGGCGATATTTTTTTGAATAATGTCGTTGTGCCATTGACTGTTAATCTGGAGTTCGGCAAACTTTTCGCTAATGAATTATCGGAGGCTAACCTGTCAATACAGAATGGAGGCGCTACGATTACTGCTTGTGAAAATTTGAAGATAAAGAGTAGTTTTTCGAGATATAAAATAGGCGTTTTAGATTCCATAACCGGCACAATTGAGTATGGCGGATTTATTATTGATGAGCTTGGTAATGCTATTGTTAATTCGGATTTTTCAACCATGGATATCGGTAAGTTAAGGAAATCATTTGAAGCAGAAAAGTTTACTTATGGCTCTCTAAAAATCGGTCGGATAGACGTGGATTTTACGAAAATAAAGATAGATGCAAATTTAGCGGCAGTTAAAATAGCCCTCACTGAAAAACATAACTTCAAAACGTCATTATACAACAACTTAGGGAGTATCAAAACCGGTAATACGGTCTTTTATGAAAAGAGTATAGCCGAAAAAGACGCCATTGTCGGCATTGTTGGCAGGCTTAAAGAACCGTCGGCTACCGTAGAAATAACAAACTCTTATGGCAGCATTGCTTTTGAATAAAAAATTTTAAAAAAAATGATTATTCTAAAAAATATTGGTTTATCTTTGCCCCAAATTTGCAGCGTTTTTTCAAAGGGTTAAAATGGACTTCGTCTTTTGATTTATTAGATATTGAGTTTTTCAGAAGTCCTCTTATTTTTAAAGATTTAATAACTATGAAATTTAATTTTTTTTGTTTAGTATTGTTTGCATTAGCAGCAATAATCGGTTGTGATAACAGGGTGGAAGACGTTTATCCGAATGATGTCAAAGATTCTACCGGAAAACCAACGTATATCGCATTGGATTTGTCGGAAAATTCAAACACGTATGCAGGCGAAACCTCACTAAAAGGATTTGCTGATGAAAGGAATATCGGAAATGCGGCTGTTTTCATTTACAAATGGGACGGCGCTAATACAACTCCTGAATGTTATGCATTTGTAACTGCAGCTACAAGTCCGATACTTTTAAAATTAACGGATGGAACGAAGAAAGTGTTCGTAGCGGCGAATATCGGTCCGGCAGGCGCTACATTTTTTGGCGCGTTTTTACCTGCCAGTCCTACGCCCATGGATGAAGGCGATATTATTTCTGTCCCCTTCAGTAACCTGAACCCAGTAATATGGTCTTCAGGGACGGCTTCACCCGGATGGACTATTTCAGCGCCAACTTCAGGTTCGGAAGAAGGTTCAGCCAATGGTTTGATTAAGGCGCTTGCCGGAGGGACTTCTACTTTTTCTGAGGGACTATTAGCGCTTACGCCTACTCAATCAACGAGCCCTAATCGCTATTATTTATTGTCGAATTGGGATAATACGGTTGCTGACAGTGTTTCTGACAATTCGAGTGGTTATTTGTCAACCTGTTTATTCACCTTTGTTCCGGATATACCAAAATCCGCTGCGCCGTCACATCCTAACAATGGAGTGACGATTAATGTACAACTTGCCGTTGCAAAAGCCACGATGAAATTTGATCCTGCCATCCTATACTCCGATGGTTTCTCTTATCTGACGTATGGAAGTGGCGGAGATAAAGGTTTTTTCACACCATGGAATGCCTCTATTTCTAACCCCGGTATTTTTACAGCCGGTAATATAAACAAAGAGACGACCGTTTTTCAAAAATTTCAAAGCGGATCGATTGCCGATGATAATTATGGATTTATTGAGAGCATTCCGTCTTTAAGCAACGATGACTGGTACAAAAATTTTGATAATACGCGCGTGTTTGGTACAGGCAAACTATACCTCACAAGCGGCAATACAGTTACAAATATTTATACCGCCATGACAGGCGCTCAGGCCGGTGAACCAAATTCCGTAAGGTTAGGAATGGATACCTTGTATTTAACTGAGAACGCTCAAAGCTACACCGCCGGATTTATAGATAATTCAACATACCTGATAGTAGGTGGAAAATTTAATCCGAAGAATTGGATTTCGAGTATACAACAAGCTTCTATTCCTTCCAATCCGCCAATTATTGCCTTTAACGATTTTCCAATTCCACCCGGTACGCCCTCTGGAGCTATCTTCCTCGGTACAGACTATGCGCCTGTTACTTATAGCTCTTCTCCTGCATCAAATGATACGCTATACTTCCATAGAACGTTTCAATTGTTTTTCTTAGGGAAAGAGAACCTTTGTAAGTATTATGCATGGGTACAAAACTATGATAGATTTAATCCAACGCCTGAAACAAGCGCTACCGTTCTTAACGCCATCCAAAGTGATCTTGATTCCAGAAATTTGATCTCTTATTACCAGGGCAATTGCTTTTATCGCGTTTTTATAGTGGACTATAATGCCGATCGTAGTAATGAACGGGTATTAGTACGCCGTAACCATTCTTATAATATTATTATTTCTAAAATCCTTGGACCAGGTATTGATGATGCGTATTTTCAAAAGTCCCTAATGTCAGTCATGCCGGTAGACTCATATAGCGCTTTTTCATTCTCTGTCATGGATCAGCATCAGATCACACAAATCGTAGAAGTGTCTAATTATTAGTGTTTTTATCGGACGCTTTTATTTTTTTGGAGAAATTTTGTGATATGGAAAATATGTTGTTACTTTGCATTTTTAAATCACAATAGAACATTTTATTATGGAAACAGTTGTTGTACAAATAAATAATGACAGAGCGTTTAGTCTTCTTGAAAATTTGGAAGCGTTAAATATAATCAAAATGCTGAAACGCATTCCCGTTTCTAATTCAGACCGAATAAGCGAAAATTCGGATAGAGCCGCGCGTTTATCTGAAATACAGTCTATAACTAAAGACATACACATGGACTTAACAAATTTTCATTTCAATCGAGATGATGCAAACAACTTTGATGCATGACATATTTGCATTAGACACCAATATCCTCATTCATCTGGGAGGAAATGCTGATTGCAATATATTATATTCCGAAGATATGAAACATAATTTGCTGGTTCTTAAGCAACTGAAAATCATTAACCCTTATATTTAGAAATTTTTCGGATAGGTCAGGAATAACGGGTTTTCGCGGCTTCTGTCGTCACAGAATACGGTCACGAGGTAATCGTTTTTGTCCAAATCGTCTATGACGGACTGCTTTTCGATGATGTGGCGATTCAATTGATGGGTCTTTAAGAAGGGCTTGTCGTTACCGATTTGATAGAGTAAGCGTTTGCGCGTTTTCTTGTCCAACCGATCTTCCCGGAAACCATGGGGACGGATTTTGTAACATGAATAGTAGTCTTTCCGGAGTTCCTCGAAGAGGTCGATCCCTTTTGAAAGAAGAAATTTGTGAAGATGATGGAAGATGTCTTCCGTATGGTAATTAGTTGGTAACGGGTATTGATCGAAAAATTGACCGAGTTCGTCGAAAAAATCGAAATACCGGTTTTTATAAATGGTAGTCTCAAAAAGCGCCTGCATGGTACGTTTGAACTTACCGCTATTCCAGTATTTATTTAAGGTGAGCTCGACAGAATGAATTCGCCTTAACTCTTCGGCCGATAACCGGTCATTCGAGATAATTTCGTAGGGAGCTTGTTGGTTGTATTGATAGCCATAAAAATCGGCATTTCGACGGAGTGATGTACCCCGTAGCATTTTCAAAAAACCTAATTGTAACTCTTTTGGACGTAAAACGAACACATCATCAAATGATTTTTTAAATCGTTCCAATATCTCGTGGGGTAATCCGGCTATCAAATCCAAATGTAGATCGACTTTTTGACCGTCCATTAGCATTTTAATGTAAGACGAAATTAATTCGAAATTTTGCTTTCGCCTGATCGCACGATTTACTGGCTCGAAGGTGGATTGGATGCCTATCTCGAAACGGAAATAATGAGGGGGTAATGTTTCATTCAGATGGTTAATAAGTTCTTCCGACAATAAATCGGCGTATATTTCAAATTGAAAAGATAATCCGGGTCTGTAGCGTGAGATGAGGAAATCGAAGATCGCGAGTGTACGTTCTTGATTCAGATTGAACGTGCGATCTGTAAATTTTATCTGTCGGGCGTCGTTTTCGATCAGGTATTCGAGATTTTGAAAGACATGTTCGGATGGAAAATAACGCACGCCTTTTTCTAACGAAGAAAGGCAATAATTACATTGGTAGGGGCAACCACGCGATGTCTCAAAATAGATATACCGGTTTTTTCTATCTTCCGGAATATCGTTAAGTTTGTAAGGCGAGGGTAATCCGGCCAATTTTTGAAGGTTCGCTTTAGCGACTGTTTTATTGATTCGATGCAAATGAGATACGCTTTTGATGTCGATGTTTGAATAATCGGCGGATGGATTATTTTTTAGCGCATCTAATAATTCGCCCAACACAAATTCACCTTCGCCACTGATTACGAAATCGATATATCCTGTGTTCAGGAAAAATTCCGGTTCATAACTGACTTCCGGGCCGCCTGCAACCAACGTTATTTCCGGCTTGAGGTTTTTTAAGATAGAAGACAACCTCATGCTTTGCTCGACGTTCCAAATGTAAACGCCTATTCCGATTATATCGGGATTCGGCGCTAACAGCTCATTCGCAATTCTGATAATATCATCTTTGATGACATATTCTTTGAAAGAAATATCAAATCGGTCTTTGTTAGCGACATAGAGCCAACGCAAAGCCGGCGATGAGTGGATATATTTCGCATTTAGCGTCGTAAGAATAGTCTTCATGGGGGCAAATGTAATACAAGTTGATATTTTTTCAAAATCAGCTGTCAATAAAAACTGATAACTGAAAACTGAAAACTGAAAACTGAAAACTGAAAACTGAAAACTGAAAACTGAAAACTGAAAACTATTTACTACCTTTGTCGGGAATTTAACAACTAAACATGACCCAAATGAAAAATTTTTTAGTAATCGGAGCGACAGGACAGATTGGCTCGGAACTGACAATTGAATTAAGAAAACGTTACCCGAAAGGTAATGTTGTTGCCGGATATATACCCGGAGCGAAACCACATGGCGAATTAGCCCAATCGGGGCCTTCAGCAATCGTTGATATTACCAACGAACAACAGATAGCGGAAGCAGTTTCGCGTTACAGCATAGATACGATCTACAATCTGGCCGCTTTGCTGTCGGCTGTGGCGGAAGCTAAACCGCTATTAGCCTGGAATATCGGTATAGGAGGGCTATTCAATGTGCTGGAAGTAGCGCGTGAAATGAATTGCGCCGTTTTTACACCCAGTTCAATCGGCGTCTTCGGGCCGGATGCCCGAAAAGATAAAACGCCACAAGATTCGGTACGTAACCCATTGACGATGTATGGATTGACCAAAGTGACAGGGGAACTGTTAAGCGACTATTACTTCAGACGCTATCAGGTAGATACCCGTGCGGTACGATTTCCCGGACTTATTTCGTATGTTGCGCCTCCTGGCGGCGGCACTACCGATTATGCGGTGGACATCTTTTATTCAGCTATACGGGGCGAGAAATTTGTGTCGCCGATAGCTGCCGGCACCTTTATGGATATGATGTATATGCCGGATGCGATTCAGGCCGCCATCCAGCTTATGGAGGCAGACCCTTCCCGCCTTAAACACCGTAATACGTTTAATGTGACATCCATGAGCTTTGATCCGGAAATCATCTTCCGGCAGATTAAAAAATATATACCGGAGTTTGAAATGGAGTATCATGTCGATCCGTTGCGTCAGCGTATTGCCGAATCATGGCCTGATTCATTGGATGATACATGTGCGCGCGATGAATGGGACTGGAATCCGGTGTATGATTTGGATGCGATGACCAAAGATATGATTGAAAAACTAAAAATAAAAATAAATCATTCATGATAGATAAATGCAAATATTTTGTACTTTTGCGCGCTCAATAAAAAAAAATGTAATATTAACGCTTAATTATTTTATAAACGATGGTAAAAAGAATTGGGAACGTAATCCCTGACACCTTTTTTGTTGCGAAAGGCAGCGGCGATTCGGAATTAGAAAAACATGCCGGCTCATATCACATGGCTTTACATGATGCAGGCATCGCAGATTACAATATCATGTCGTATTCGTCGGTGATACCCGGTACAGCGCGTTTAGTAACTATGGATGAGATTGACCTGCCGCCATTTGGCTCCGAACTCAAAACGATTATGGCCGTCTCACACGGTTTTCAGGATGAGTTTATTTCGGCAGGAATTGTCTATGCCTGGATGTACAGGGATGAAAATTTTGATGATAAGGTCGGAGGACTTGTGTGTGAGGTTAGCGGGCGTTACCGTATTGAAGAACTTGAAGCGCGGTTGATACGTGTGATAAATGACTTACATCAGCGCACTTACCGCAAATTTTATTTAGGCGACCTGAATTTCATAACTGAAGGGATGACCATTGAAAAGCGTTATGGTACAGCCATTGCCGCATTATGCTTTATTGATTTTCAATTAGTAGAAGTGAAAAAATGAATGAACAATGAATCAAACATGTTATTCTAATTACACCCAAGCGTTTTTGTTTAAACGCTTAATTCATAATTCATAATTTATAATTTATAATTCATAATTTTTTTACGCATGAAAAAAAAAGTAGGTTTTATTTTGGGGGTTACGCTTCTTCTTTTTGGCGCTGATTTGTTAGCCTGCACGAACTTCCTGGTAGGAAAAAATGCCTCGACGGATGGTTCTGTTATGATTTCGTATGCAGCCGATTCGCACACCTTATTCGGCGAAATGTATCATTGGCCTGCAGCCCGGTGGCCGAAAGGAGCCATGTTAGACGTCATCGAATGGGATAGCGGTAAGCCGTTAGGACAAATACCTCAAGTGGAGCAGACCTGTTCCGTCGTCGGTAATATGAATGAATATCAGGTTGCTATTACAGAAACCACATTCGGTGGACGACCCGAATTAGTTGATTCCACAGGTATCATGGATTACGGGAGCCTTATTTACATCGCCTTACAACGTGCCAAAACCGCCCGCGAAGCCATAAAAGTGATGACCGGCTTAGTCGCAACGCATGGGTATTGCAGTGGTGGCGAATCGTTTTCGATAGCCGATAAAAATGAGGTATGGATATTAGAAATGGTCGGTAAAGGAGCCGGTCGCAAAGGCGCATTATGGGTTGCTATTCGTATTCCGGACGACTGTATTTCAGCGCATGCCAATCAGGCGCGAATACAGCAGATTCCTTTCGATGATAAAGAAAATTGTATGTACGCTCCCGATGTAGTATCGTATGCGCGCGAGAAAGGGTATTTTACCGGGAATGATAAGGAATTTAGTTTTACAAAGGCGTATTGTCCCTATGATTTTGGAGGTTTGCGCGGCTGTGAAGCCCGTGTATGGGCTTTTTTCCGTAAGTATGACTCCTCGATGGAACAATATGCTGATTTTATCAAAGGCGATACCACAAAACAACCTATGCCGTTGTATATCAAGCCTTCACGTAAACTGTCGGTGCAGGATGTTCAAAACGGGATGCGCGATCATTATGAAGGGACCGACCTTGATATGACGAAAGACATCGGAGCGGGCCCTTATAATGTACCTTACCGGTGGCGTCCGATGCATTTTACGGTTGATGGACAGGAGTATTTGAATGAACGCGCCATTGCTACGCAACAA
>JGI24702J35022_10003079_pt1 | contig 10080 bp, 5 predicted proteins | sample TergutTh196P4_FD_35022 | JGI IMG/M metagenome (IMG submission 35022)
GCCGCCAACCTGGGCGCGCTCAGACAAAAGACCGGAATGACGGTCGACACCCTCAGCACGCTTTCATACGCTTCACGCACGGCAAGCCTTTCACAAGAGCAGCTCTCCACGGCAATGGTCAATTTTTCAAAGGTCATGGCCGGGTACGATACGAACGCGAAAGGCGTCCGCGAAGCCACACAAAACCTTTTCGGCGACAGGAACGCTCTGCAGGGTTTAAACCAGGATCAGCGATTTCTTAAAATCGCCGACGCCTTATCAAAGCTTGAGCCCGGCGCGCGCCGTGCGGGTTTGGCGATGCAATTCTTTGGCCGATCCGGTGCTGAACTGCTCCCTTTAATCGACGAACTGGGCGGCGGCGGATTTGACGAACTGCGGGCGAAAGCTGAAAAGCTCGGCCTTGTCATGGATGAAAAAGTAGCGGCGCAAGCGCAGCAGACGCAACGGGCATTTGAGAATTTAAAAACCCAGGTGCAGGGTCTGGCGTTTAAGTTTGCGACCGGGCTTACGCCCGCCATAACAGGCGTTTCGAACGCGTTTACGTCTCTCGACAATGACGGAACCAGCGCAATGGAGCGCATCGGCAATTTCGGCGGAGAAGTACTGCGGTGGCTTACCGGCTCCTTTATCAACTTAGGATTTGAAATCCGAAAAGTCCTGGCGTTGTTTACCGAAGAGGGCGGATTGACCCTTATGATGGAAAAGTTAAAAGGTTCAATCACTGGAGGCTTTGAAGGGCTCATCTCCGACGGATTTTTGGGCATGATGAAAGGGATGCGTGAAGGGGTTAAAAAAGCCTACGATGAAAGTCAGACTTACGCTAAAAAAGTTATTGATGAACTCGACAAACAGCAAATGGAGCGTTTGCAAAAGTTGTTTGAAGAGCCTCCGCTCGAACCCCTGAAACCTCCAAAATCCGACAGCGGTTATGTTCCTGAAGATTTTGAAGAGGAGAAAGCCGCCAAAGATAATGCCGATCGCCTTGCCAAGCTCCAGAAAAAGGCTGATGAAGACCTGCGAAAAGCGAAGTTAGACCGCGAGGCGCGTCTGCAATCCGCCATGACGAAATGGCAGGAAGATGAAGAAAAAGAGCGATATGGCAAAGGGCTTATTTCCCTGAAGGAATATTATGCGAAACGCAAAGAGCTCGCCGAAAACCAGGGGCAGGCGGAAGCCTGGGCGCTGCGTTCAGAGCTTGAGAGACTGCAAACCGAACCGCTTGATCAGGATGAACTGCCCGAAGCGCGCGAAGCCGCAAAGCTTAAAGCCGCAACCGCGTATCATGACAAGATTATACAAAACGCCCGTGACCGCCGATCCCTCGAAGAGGAAGAGGCGCGTGAAACCGAGGCGTTGCAGGAAAAAGCTCTGGAGTTTGAGCGCTATCTTGCCCGTTTGCAGATGGACAGATTCGCCCAGGCGCGTGAAGACATTGCCGCGGAGGCGCAGCAACTGGAAGGTCTGCTGGCGAAGCTTAATGTTAATCCCGCGGATCGGGCGCGCCAGGTCGCCGAATATCAGAGCGGAGCGGGGCAGCAGGTGGATTTTGCCGAAATCGAACAAAAAGCGCAGGACGCGCTTGACGAAATCGACCGGAAGCGGCGTCAGATTGAACTCGAGGTAGATGCCGGGCTGATCTACGCCTTCCAGGGCGAACAGCGAATAATGGAGTTGGAACAGCAGCGGCTCCCGTTATTGCAGCAGATAGCCGACGAAATGCGCGGCGCGGCGATTAATCCAGATCAGATACGCGCCGCTGAAGATTTCCAGGAAAAAATAAACGGTATAGCCGTGGCGTCAAACGCGGCCGCTCTGGAAATGGCGAAGTTCAAACAAAATCTTGAAGGTTCGCTTACAAGCGATCTTCAGAACTGGTTTGCTTCCGGCATACAGGGCGCTGAGGGATTAAAAGACGCTTTTCGAGGTCTCGCGCTTTCGGTTGTTCAGTCATTGCAGCAAATTGCGGCGCAAATCCTGGCAACCGCGATGATGAAGAAACTGCTTGGCGGCGTCCTTCCCGGCTTCGCCGAAGGAGGGCAGGTTTCTCTTCTCGCGGCTTCCGGCGGATACATAACTGGTCCCGGCACGGGAACGAGCGACAGTATTCAGGCGCGCCTGTCAAACGGCGAATATGTAGTACGAGCCGCGGCGGTCGCGCAGCCGGGGATAAAGGAACTGCTCGACGACATCAACTATGGCATGATGACGGTAAAGACATACAAGCCGCGCTATCGTTTTGCCGACGGCGGCCTTGTGGATGTCCCTTCGGGCGACGGCGCCGGAAAAATCGCCGGTCTTGACGCGACTCTCGCGCTTGACCGCGGCCTATTACTGAAAGATTTTAAGGCGGATCCGGAGTTTGCCCGTCTTATCGTCAGCACGATCGGCAATAACAAAAAGGGCGTTAAGGGGGCGCTATCATGAGTTATAAAATCGGTACGGCAACGGACATGGGCGATTTGCTTGTGCAGTTAAGCGCCTTTCTGACTGTAGGCCATCCGCTTGATCCGCAATATGTGACGGGCGGTGATGGCGTAATTGAGGATTTGATCGGCACTACAAACAGCGTCGTTGAAACGATCACTGTCACATTTACCTCCGCGTCCGCGTTTTCCGTTTCCGGGAGCGTAAGCGGTCCCCTGGGTTCGGGAACCGCCGGCGCGGCGTTCACGTCCAATGTATGCGCTTTTAAGATCGTCGCCGGAAGCATTGATTTTGCTTCCGGAGACAAGATCACTTTCGCCATGTCGCTTCCGTGGGATTGTCTGCGGGCGGCAAACATCAACTTGGGTACGGATGAGTACATCTGGCGCGCTCCGGGAAGTGATGGCGACTCCGACATCTATGTAGGTATGTTGCGGTTTAATAATGCGTCCGCCGATTATGATAACGTCCGCTTGGGCGGGTTCGCCGGATTTGCGCCCTCAATGCCTTTTACCGCTCAACCCGGACCGTGTACGGGCCCCGTAATGCCCGGGTTGCGAATAGGCTTAATCCCTTACTGGTTTATCGCCAACGGAAGGCGCGCAATTGTAATAATTAAATGTACTTCGGTATATGAAGGCGCGTACCTCGGCTTTTTACGGCAATATTGGAATCCGCCACAATGGCCTTATCCTCTGGTAGTCGGCGGTTCAATGGCGTGGGCGTCGGAACCCGCGGCGACTTCGACAAATTGGCGGTGGTCATATGCCGGCACGGAAAACAATCTGATTGTGTTTGGAAACCAAATCAATAATGTGAATAAAAACAACTTTAATTTACGTCTGCGCGTGCCAAATGGTGTCTGGAACGGTTTTGGCATATATACGGCCACCCCGCCGACAAATGCGGAATACGGCTATGTCTGGCCGTATAATGGTGGACGTTTTACATTCGTCATGCCTAACCTCGACGGCACTTACGCGCTTTTTCCGATTGTGCTAAGCGAAAGCTATTGGGGTGAAATAAATCAGGCGCAATACGGCGAAATGGATGGAATGTTTGCCGTAACTGGATACGAAAATGCCGTTGAAAATATCATCAGTATCGATCGCAAAAAATATTTAGTAATGCAAAACGTTTTTCGCACGACACGCGCGGATTACTGCGCGATAAAGCTGTCGTAAGAAGGTTAAGATATGGCATATCAGACAGGGACGGCAACAGACTCCGATGATTTGTTGCAGAAAATAGTTGCATGGCTGTCCGGCATCGGATGGACTATCAACAAGAATGCGTCGGGGTTTGCGCATGTGTCGAAAAACGGCGTATTCGTAAATTTATGTATAACCAGTGGAAACGTCAATCCCTGGGGACACACCTTAAGCAGTGCTCCATCATCAACTATGTCCGCATTGCATTTGTACGTCGGATCCGGATATGCGGGTTCTGCTCTATGGAATGCGCAGCCGGGCGGCCCGCAGGGCTTTAACCAGACGTTCACCGTCGGCCTATCCGCCAGACTCACACAAAATGCGATTGAATCTTACTGCTTCTATTCTGACGCCGCAGATAATATTTGCATCGTATTTGAGGCGTTTCCTACTATCTACTCACATATTGGTTGGGGCAGGCTCAATAAAGCTGGAGAGTATACCGGCGGAGAGTACTTTTTTGCGCCGCTGGCCAGTGATAATTTTGCGATGGTTTTAAATGCCCCGGGTAATGCTCTTAATGCGCTTTGTCCGGCAACGCAGAATCCCTGTGACATAGATAGGGGCGCGATTTTTATTCGGGCGGATGTTGATACGTACATTGATAAATGGCTGTCATCTTGTGGCAGTAATAGCTCGTATGCGGTTAGAGGGTACACTGGAAGAAACGCCGTTTCTTCCGTCATCGGGAGCACTCTAAATAACAGTCCCGCGGCCATTGCGACATACCACGGCATGCAGGACAGAACGGTAACGCAGGCGACAATGGCTGTTACATTGTTGCCGGTCATGCTGTGGACGCCGCGAGACGCGGGGAGCGGATACTCGCTTTTAGGCGCTATTCCAGGCGTTTTCGCCACGGATGCTGCGTCTACTACGAAGGCGGGTCCCGTCGCGCCCGGGACGCTTATCAAGTATGGCGCTGATGAGTATGTCCTTTATCCCTATTTTGCGATTAAACGGGAGGCGTAATGCTGGAGTTGCCGGGCTTTGAAGCTGCTGCGCCAATTGGACACGCGGGACAGTCGCCGCCCGCTGTCAGCGGCGACTTGCTAAAGCCCATGTTCGGAATGCCGGGCGCGGCAGTACAAGCCGTAGCGCCCGGTGCTGATCAATGCGGGCGGCTTATGAACCCGGGGGCATTGGCATTTCCGATGGTGTACGGTGGAAGCTTTGCGCCTTTTCATGGAAATGAGCTTTTTGAGAAGATCATAGTCACTCCGCGCAAGGTGGAGCTAGGCTACGTGCTCGATGATATGAAGTGGTCTACGAGCGTATGGAGTACTTTCGGAAATACGATAGCCCTACTGGAAAGCATCGACATCGACAATAACAGCGAACTTTATGTGGATAATCCTTACGGTCTACCTTCAGCTTTCGCCCCGGGGAGTGTGAGAGTTTATGAGATGTTCGCGTCAAAGGACGGCCCGACGACAATTTACGCTTTGATCGTTTTTGTGTTTCCGGGAGTCTTGGGCGCGGATCAGCGTGTTGCTGGAACCCGGATATCGGATTTTGCGATTGATGTTGATTGGTCGATCCCGGTGAGTGAGACGATGGAGTATCTGACTGACGTACTGACTTCGTACACTGCCCGTGAGCAGCGTATCGCGCTCCGCAGAAACCCGCGAACAAGAATTAGTTTTTTATTTTCACCTGTCGATAAACGTGCGTCATCCATGCTTGAAGCGATGATATATGCCCGGCAAGCCGGCAAGTTCAATGTACCGTTTTGGCCGGATGCGCAGAAAATTACATGGGTGGTTAATCCGGGCGATACAACTGTTTTCTTCGACACCGCACTTCGGAAGTTCCGTCCGGGCGGCCTTTTGATACTATGGCGCGGTCTCCTTTGTTACAAGGTTTATAACATTGACAAGGTTAATGCGGATCACGTCACATTGACAGCGCCAGTGGCGGATGGATGGCAAGCTGATGGCGGCACATACGCCATTCCCGGAGTACCTGCCCGGTGGGACGGCGTGGCGGAGTTTAATCGCCTGACATCGTGGAATAACTCAATAATGGCAGAATTTCAATGCGATCCGCAGTCGGATGTATCTCCCGCGCCGCAGGTTAAAGCGTATGGTTTTGACGTGCTGGGTATTCAACCGAACATGACTGATAAACGCGTCATGCGGTATGAGCGGACAATCCGTCAGGTAGACTCCAAAATCGGAGGCGTTAAGACCTTTGATCGTTCTGGCGTTGCAGTCTCAAAAACAAAAGGTTTCCGCTGGACGATGCACGGGCGCGAGGAGATCGCGGCTTTTCGGGCGTTTTTTGCCGCCCGCTTAGGCCGGTGCGTGCCGTTTTGGGCTCCAACTTGGCAACATGATCTTTTGCTTGACGCTCCTATCTCCGCCACGGATACGGAGATTGTAATCCGTGATTCCGGCTATGTTAAATACCAATACAATCAACCTGCCAGGCGCTATCTCTGCTTTATTCGATTGGACGGATCCGGACAAAAACACTATCGAAAAGTAGTCGGTGTTACCGAGGGGGTAAAAACAGAAACTTTAAATATAGACAGTGCGCTCGGCGTCGGAATTGCTCCGAATATGTGCATGGTCTCTTTTTTACACCTGGTAAGGTTAGTTGATGACAAGGTTGAACTGACATGGTTTACGCGTGAGGCAGCTGAAGCGAATATTGAATTTATTGAGTTGCCCGGGGAAGTAGTGCCATGAGCTTTAATGGTCAGGAGACAAGTCGGGATTCAGGGCGTCCGTTTGAATTGTATAGGTTTACGACGGAAGATGCAGAATATCGGTTCACAAGCGAAGACGCCGCGCGAACACGCCAGGGCGCGGAATGGGCGCCAGTGATAATTACGCATAGTGGTACAAACCAGAATACGGAAGTACATGGCGGACATATCACTGTGACACTTCCGCGCGATCACGTCATCGCGTCGATGTTCGTCTCTTTTATTCCAAGTACTCCGATGTTTTTGACGATTTTTCGGGGACATGATGGGGACAACGAAATTGTAACCGTTTTTACCGGCCGGGTGCAGTCTTGCAGATTCACCACGGATGATACTTGTGAGCTCGACTGCGCGCCTGAATCGGAACTGCTTAAACGCGAAATCGCTACGACGGTATTTCAGCGGTCTTGTAATCACGTCCTTTTCGATGCCGGATGTCGATTAGACAAGGAGACTTATAAACTCTCCGGGAAAGTAAGCGTAACCAGCTCGGACGGCTTGAGCTTGTTCGCCGGTTTTTTTGCGTCGCGGCCAGATGGCTGGTGGACTACAGGTTATATCGAATTCGGGGCTCACAAGCGGATGATTGTCGACCATACGTCGACGCAGGTTGTATTAATGCACGCTTTTCCGGGATTTGAGGACGGTATGACGGTTATAGCCTATCCTGGTTGTGACCGCACATATGGCGGATGCGTATCAAAATTTAACAACGGCGTTAATTTTTTAGGGTATCAGTGGATACCAAACAAAAATCCTTTTTCGTCGGGACTTACGTAATGCCTTTTTGGTTAGTTGCGCTTGTATTAATGGCGGCGTCAACGGTCTTATCCGGCCTGCTACAAAAACTGCCCAAGGCGAAAGCTTCAAGCCTGGGGGAGATGCAGGCCCCCACGGCTGAAGAGGGCAGGAATATCCCTGTTATTTTCGGCACGTGTCTGCTTCGCGCTCCTAATGTTGTTTGGTACGGTGATTTCAGCACGCAGGCAATTAAGAAAAGCGCAGGATGGCTGTCATTTGGAAGGTCGCAGACGATCGGTTACAAATACTATCTTGGCATGGATTTGCATCTTTGTCACGGCGAGGTCGATGCGTTAATCGACATCTGCGCGGGCGTCGGTGAAGATCTTGTACCCGTCAAGTTTGCCAGATACGGACTTGAGAACGGAAGTCAAGTGCTGCAGATCAACGATGCGAATTTATTTGGCGGAGATGAAAAAGAAGGAGGCATTTCCGGACCTGCCGCGTTTTCCTTTGGCCATCAGGGTCAAGGGAGCGATTCTTACATGACGGGAAAGATAGGAAAGGCATATCCCGCTTACAGGGGAATAAGCCATCTTGTGTTGCGCCGCTGCTATCTAGGCACAAGTCAGTACATTCGCAATCTTGGAGTAGTGCTTCGCCGTTGCCCGTCCAACCTTGCGCTATTGCAGGAACAGTCAAATATCGCCGGGGATGCAAATCCTGCCGAAATTATTTATGAGGTGCTACGAAACAGCGTATGGGGTCTAGGCTTCCCTGAAACGCGATTCGACAAGGCGAGTTTTCAGGCGGCGGGCGAGGCCCTGGCGGCGGAGGGCATGGGAATGAGCATACAGGTTTCCAGCCCGGAACAGGCTGACTCGCTTATTGAAACCGTTCTACAACACATTGACGGCGTCTGTTACACCGATCCCGCGACCGGATTGTGGACATTAAAGCTTGTCCGAGAGGTGGATCACTCCACACTTTCAGAGTTTGGCGCAGATGATATCATCGAATGCGAAATCCGTCGAAGCAGTTGGGATGATACTGTAAACGAAATTAAGGTTAAATATACCGATCGGACAAAATGGAAAGAGTCGATCGTCCAGGTGCAAGAAACCGCAAATCGCGCAACACGAGGCGAAACCGTTGTCAACCAGATAGATTTTCTAGGGTTTTCAAATGCCGAGACGGCCCAGCGCGCCGCGACGCGCGAACTACGTCAAGCTAGTTACCCTCTGGCGCAGGGTCGAGTTAAGGTCAATCGCAAGGCGTGGGCTTGGCGAATGGGGACGGCGTTTTTATTGACGTGGCCGCCGCTTGGAATATCCAAGATGCCTGTCCGCGTTGTCGGCATCAATTACGGCTCGCTGGAAAACGGCGAAATCGAGGCGGACATCGTTGAGGATGTTTTCGGCGTGTCATATACCGTCTATTCCACGCCGCCCGATAGCGAATGGGAGTCTCCCCTCGGCGACCCTCAACCGCTAATTGCACAACTGGCGCAAGAAGCGCCTTACCAGGTAATCGGAGCGGCAGAGCGGGGCGTTTTATGCGCGCCGGTAAGGGGCGACTCGGTAAGCTACTCTTATGACGTATGGACAAAGGATGCCGAAGGAGTGACGACAACACCGATCTGTACGAACACTATAGAAACTTTCTGTCCATTTGGAGTACTCGCGTCGCCGTATCCATCCGATACAGACGCAAGAGATGAAATTGGATTCACTCTAGCGTCGCCCGTAGATATTACTCTTCCTCAGAATCTATACATGGCGGACGAGCACAGCTTTATGCTCGGCGACAATCTAATTGTAATAACCAACATGGACGGCACTGAATATGAGTGGATGGCTTTTAGGGCGATTACCTGGAATGGCGACGAGACTTACACAGTGTTCGACATTATGCGAGGAATATATGACACCGTGCCTATAGACCATGAAGCCGGCGCGCGAGTGTATTTTGTGCGCACCTTCGGCGTGTTCAATTGCGACCTGTCACGAGACTCACCTTATCCGAGTGATCGGTTGTTGTCCATCAAAATGCTGCCGCCCGGGGCTGAGACGATTGACATTTACGGGCCCGTGGGATGGTGTGATGTCGAGCTTAAGAACCGTGCAGCAAAGCCGTATCCGCCGGGGAATGTAAGAGTTAACGGCTTTCGCTGGCCGGGGGGCATGGTTTTTTCGGCCGTTATGCTTACATGGCAGCATAGAAACAGAACTGCACTGGAAGGCTTGAGAATAGTAACACAGGATGTGGCGATGTCCGATCCGCCTTACGTTCCTGAAGGCTCCTACACTGTTGAAGTCCTGGTTAATGGCTATGTTAGAAGAACTGAAGCGGATATTCTTGGCGTGATGTGGGGCTATGCGCCAACGATGATGGCGGAAGACGCTATTGTGGCATCTGACAATGTATCGTTACGCATAACGCCGGTGAACGGTGAGCTCCGTGGAACTGCGCGAACAACCCAATCGTTTTTTATTGCGCCGTAGAGAGTAAGACTAATAAGGAAGGAGCCGCCATGCACTTTAACGGCAAAAAAAAGTATCTGCACCTGATACCGCTCGTAATACTGGCGTTTCTTTCGGCGGCGCTGTGCTACGCTTCAACGAAAATAGACGCGGCACAGCTCCAGGAAAAGTATATCCAGATCATCGAATCCGTTGACATGATCGCCGCGGCGGTCGAGGCGAATCCTGGCCGCATATGGTACGACCATGAAGCCAATATCAGGGACTCGATAGAATATCTTGACGGGCTGTATCAAATATACGGCGCGGCATATAAACTGATTGACGGCGAACTCCAAATAATCACTTCCCGCGTTTACGAGACTTCCATCTTTGAGCCTCTGGAATACCCGGAACTGATGGAAGAGATATTTGCAAACGACAGCGGGAAACACGCCATTGGCTACACGCCGGAAAACCAGACTTTCCGGACGTTATACATTTATTACCGATGGATGCCGCTCTATTC
>JGI24702J35022_10003080_pt1 | contig 10080 bp, 6 predicted proteins | sample TergutTh196P4_FD_35022 | JGI IMG/M metagenome (IMG submission 35022)
TTCAAATAGTTCCCAACTTAGTGTAATCCGTGTCGTATTTTTCATGTCCATGATTTTACATGGACTGGCGGATATTTACGGAAACATTGCGCGAAACAAGGCTTTGACGCGCTTGTGTGTTTGTTGAATACAAAGGCTGGCAGGGGAACTACAAAGAAGAAAAAGTGCTTTCTTAAGCCAGCTTATCCATTTCCAGTTGTACTGGAATGGGATAAGCACCGGTGAAACAGGCTAGACAGAACTCGTTCTTAGGTAATCCGGTGGATTTAACTAGTCCATCTAGGCTGAGGTAGCCTAACGAATCGGCGCCGATATAGTCACGGATTTCGTCGACACTCATGCGTGTGGCAATCAGTTCTTGCTTGGTGGCCATATCCACGCCCATAAAACAAGGAAAATGGAGGGGGGGGGAGCATACTCTCATATGGACTTCTTTAGCGCCGCTTTTCCGCAACAAACGAATGACTTGAGGAGTGGTGGTCCCGCGCACAATGCTGTCGTCAACCAGCACAATACGCTTATTTTCCAGCAACCTACGCATAGGGTTAAATTTGAGCTTGACACCCAAGTCCCGTAGGTTTTGCGTCGGTTTAATAAAAGTGCGTCCGGTATAGTGATTTTTTATGAGTCCCATGCCTAGCGGAATACCTGAACGAGCGGAATATCCTACCGCTGCTGGTGTGGCCGAGTCTGGAACACCGACGACTAAATCAGCCTCCACGGGATATTCTTCTGCCAGTCCGGCCCCCATAGCACTGCGGACATCATAAAGCAAACGATTGTTGATGATGCTGTCTGGACGTGCGAAATAGATGTACTCAAAAATGCATAAAGCATGCTTATCAGACGCTTTTTTAAAACTGGTAACACCATTCGCGTCAATGGCCACAATTTCGCCGGGCTCAATTTCACGTACAAATACGGCGCCGATGTGATCCAAGGCACAGCTTTCTGAGGAAAGTACCCAAGTGTCGTCTCCAATTCTGCCTAGACACAGAGGGCGCATTCCCAAAGGGTCACGAATTCCAAAAAGGGTATCGACAGTCATGAGAGTAAGCGAATAAGCCCCTTGAAGGCGATTCATGCTCTGGCGAATTCGTGAAGGCCAATCTCTCTCAGTGGAAGACAGAATGAGATTGGAAATTACTTCCGAATCCGAGGTGGTTTTAAACTGATAGCCTTTATCGGTGAGCTCTTTGGCGAGAGCAGTATAGTTGGTGATGTTACCGTTGTGGGCAATGGCAAGCGAGAGATTTCCGTTATTTTTAACCAGCGGCTGGATATTACAGGCCTGTGAGGCTCCCGTGATGGAATAGCGATTGTGCCCGATGGCAATATGACCATGAAGGTTAGAAAGAGACTCCTCGTTAAAAACCTGTGATACCAACCCTACATCGGCAAAAACTTGGATGCGCGTTCCATCCGATGTGGCAATGCCCGCACTCTCTTGTCCGCGATGTTGCAAGGCAAAAAGAGCGAAATAGGTAAGGCGGGCAATATCCTCGTCGGGAGCGTAAATTCCAAAGACGCCGCAAGCTTCGTGCAAATCCATATACTTATTGTTTCTTTCGGGTTACGGCGTATTATAACCCAAATATTTTTGCATTGCAAAGCTTTTCGTTGAGCTAAACTTGTATGCCAAACCAACTCATTATGCCAGAAAGACTAAAGTAGCCGGCGTAGGCGATGAGGCTACACTTAATAAACTTGCCCGCGAAAGTGACCAAAAAGTATTTTTTCAATCCGAAACGTACCGCACCGCAGGTTAGAGCCGCCGGGAAGAAAAATGGATTCATGATTGCTGACAAGGCAAACATTACCAAACCGCCGTGCTTTTGCATCATACGCATTAGCCATTGATAAAGGCGTTGCGCGCGCCCCGATCGTCCTTGACTGAATCTGTCAAAAAGTCCGGTGGCTCCACTATATCCGGCGGCATATATGGTGAGAGTGCCGATGGATTCACCGAAAGAACAGACTAATCCGACACATAGAGGCCCTAGCCAAAGAGGTCCAAACCAAGGAGGAAGTATACCGCCAAGCGCGAACTGAACGGCTGCCATTGGAATGGGAATGAACCATGAACCGCTACCGAGAGCACTGACCACAAATCCGCCAGGATAACCATATTTTGCCATTTGATCGGGGGAGTGTAAGTTTACCAACAATAAAAGCGCCAGTCCGCAAGTGGCGAGTACGGCCAGTATTCCGACCCAATAATCCCATCTGCGGAACAGGCGCTTCAAAAAAGGTTGTTTCTGTGGTTCCTCTTGATTATCCGTGTGACTACTCCTCTTTTTTAGTCGCTAAGCGGCGAGTTTTTTTTCGTGTTGAAGTCATACTTGAAACAAAAGTTAATCCCTCATCACCAATATCGACTGAAATGGTGTCGCCTTCATTAAATTCTCCTTTGAGCAGACTGCTGGCCAGCGGGTTTTCCAGATAACGCTCAATTGCGCGTCTCAACGGCCTTGCCCCAAACAACGGATCGTAGCCGACTTTAACCAACCAGTTTATTGCCGCGTCAGTCAACTCAATACTTAGGTTACGTTCCCCCAGACGTTTTTGCAAATCTTTTACCATCAGTCCCACGATTTGCGCAAGCTGCTCTTCGTTTAATTCGTGGAACACAATGATATCATCAATGCGGTTAATGAATTCCGGACGGAAATTTTTCCGCACCTCACTCATCACTTTTTCTTTCATGCTTTCGTATGAGCGGCGGCGTGATTTCTCATCGTCTTTTTGGGTGGCGAATCCTATTGCTGATTCGCGACGAATCAGAGAAGCTCCGGTGTTGGAGGTCATGATGATGATGCTGTTCTTAAAATCAACCGTACGCCCATGGCTGTCAGTCATTCGTCCGTCATCCAGCACTTGTAGCAAGCTGTTGTATACCTCCGGATGCGCTTTCTCGATTTCATCCAATAAAATGACGCTGTACGGACGGCGACGCACGGCTTCTGTGAGCTGCCCCCCCTCGTCAAAGCCGACATAACCTGGCGGAGAGCCGATCAGCCTTGATACGGTATGTTTTTCTTGATACTCAGACATATCCATTCTTATCATGGCGCTGTCATCTCCGAAGAGGAACCAGGCCAACGAGCGAGCCAGTTCGGTTTTTCCCACTCCTGTCGGGCCAAGAAACAGGAAGCTTCCGATAGGGCGTCTAGGATCTTTCAATCCGGCCCTTCCGCGCCGAATAGCTTCCGAAACAGCTTTTACGGCTTCCTCTTGGTTAATCATGCGCTTATGCAGATTTTCTTCCATGTGTAGCAGTTTCTCGGCTTCCCCAGCCATAATATGGGTAACCTGTATTCCGGTCCATTTGGCGATTAAAGTAGCGATATCGCTTTCTGTCACTTCTTGGTGGATATTGTTGCTTTCCATCCAATCGTTCCGTTTTTGGTTGTACTCGGCTTCAACAATCAGTTTTTGCGCTTTTAATTCCGCGGCACGATCGTAATTTTGGCTTTGAGTGGAATTCTCTTCCTCTGCAATGAGTTCTTTTAATTTGTCGCCGAGAGCCTTGATGTCAGGAGGAGAGCTTTCGGTGTCTAAACGTATCTTACTGGCGGCCTCATCAATTAAGTCAATCGCCTTATCGGGTAAATGCCGATCAGCAATATAGCGCTGCCCCAGTTTAACGGCGGCTTCAATCGCGGCATCGCTGATTTTTATCTTATGATGTTCTTCGTAGCGGGGCCTAAGCCCGCGTAAGACTTCGATGCTGGCTTCAACTGATGGTTCAGACACGAAAACCGGTTGTAAGCGCCGTTCCAAAGCTTTATCTTTCTCAATAAATTTGCGGTATTCATCTAATGTAGTGGCGCCGATTACGCGCAATTCGCCGCGTGACAAGGCAGGTTTTAGCATGTTGGAAGCGTCAATTGAGCCTTCGGCCGCACCGGCTCCTACGACTGTGTGCATTTCATCAATGAACAGAATAATCTCTCCTTGTGCCTGCCGCACCTCATCCATGACAGCTTTCAATCTTTCTTCAAATTCACCGCGAAACTTACTGCCAGCAACTAAAGATCCCATATCAAGGGCCATTACTTTTTTGCCAAGTAACGACTCCGGTACCGTGTTATCAGCGATACGTTGTGCCAAACCCTCGGCAATGGCGGTTTTGCCTACCCCAGCCTCTCCAATAATGATGGGGTTGTTTTTGGTGCGCCGTGAGAGTGTTTGCATGACCCGTCTGATTTCATCTTCGCGTCCAATCACCGGGTCTAGCTTGCCCTGTTTAGCCATTTCGGTTAGGTCGCGGCTGTATTTTACCAATGAGCGATAATGACTTTCGGCTCCGGCATCTGTCACACGGCGACTGCCGCGGATTTTTTGTAGAGCAGTGTAGATTTTTTCTTGGTCAATACCATAGTTTTTCAATATGGCGGCGCTTTGGCCATGCTGTTCGTTGGCAATGGAGAGAAAGAGATGCTCGGTGCCGATATACTCATCTTTTAAACGCGATGCTTCTTGGGCAGCTGACATAAGCACTTGGTTTATGCGTGGAGTAGCGTAAATTTGCTGTGTTTGATAACCCAGTTTGGGTGAGCGGTTTAAGACCGTGTCTACCTCTGAGCGAATACCGTCGACGTTTGCTCCCAATTCTTTTACTATATCGCGTACCAGTCCCTTTTCTTGAGTGAGGAGGGCCATTAGTAAGTGTTCGACGTCCAATTGACTGTGCCGATATTGCATGACCATCTGTTGAGAAAGATTCAGTGCTTCCTGTGCCTGTTCTGTGTATTTATCCTGTCTCATTCTTCATCCTTTCCCTGTTCATATTTTTCTAATGCATGCTTAAGAGCAGAATTTGTTTGTTGTAGTTCATGGATTTGATGGCTCATATGCAAGATTACTTCTACGCCGGCTAAGTTAACGCCTAACTCATACATTAGAGTCATTATACGCCGCAGCTGGGATAAATCGTCATCGGAGTATAGCCTTAAGTTGCCGTTGGAACGGGCCGGTTTGATGATTCCTACCCGTTCGTAATAGCGCAGGGTATACGGTTGGGTACCCAGCATTTCGGCTGCAACACTGATGACATAACGTGGCTGATCGGAGAAATATTCCTGTTCTAACATTCATGACACCTCTCTATTCTTTTTCGGGGCGCAACGAGCGTAAGCGGGTGAAAAGTGTTTTTTCTTCATGACTTAGCTTTGTTGGCAAAATGACGTTCGTTTTGACCAACAGGTCCCCGCGCTTATCTTTGCCTAGTTGAGGCATGCCTTGCCCGGTTAGCCTGAAAGTGTTTCCATTTTGAGTTTCTGCGGGTACTTTGAGTTCCAGCTTGCTGTTTAGCGTGGGGACTTGTACCTTGCCTCCCAGCACAGCGGTGGTTAGCGCTAAGGGAACAGTAATTAAAAGATCGTTTTCCTGGCGTTTAAACACGGCGTGTGGGCGAACGGTGATTAGCAGGTACAAATTCCCGGCGTGCCCGGCGCGTTGCTCACCTTGGCCGGCAATGCGCACACGTGAACCGCTATTAACTCCTGGCGGGATTTTCACTTCTAATTGGCGCTGGTGCGGAAGTGAGCCTGTGCCTTGGCAAGACGGGCAAATATTTTTGGCGTTCCGCCCTGTCCCATTACAAGCTTGGCAAGCAGTTTCCGATACCAAGCTGAGCATTCGGCTGGTTCCGCTAAAAGCTTCCTCCAAACTAATTTCGACCGGATGCTCAATGTCTCGGCCTCGTCCTGTTTGGGTTCGGCGTCCACGCATGCCATTGATCAAATCTTCAAAAATGGAGTTCATTCCGTCTGCTTCGCTAAATGACGCTCGATGTGGCTCGCTAGCGAAATTTGACTGACTAAAATCGAATCCAGCGCTATGGGCTCCTTGCCAGCCGGCTTGGTTAAACTGCTCGGCATGTTCCCAATTTGCGCCAAAGCGGTCGTATTGCTGGCGTTTCTTGGAGTCTGAAAGCACCTCATAGACTTGGTTGATTTGCTTGAATTTTTCTTCGGCTTCCTTATTACCGGGGTTTATGTCCGGATGATATTTACGAGCCAGCTTACGGTAGGCATCCTTAATGTCCTTTTCGCTAGCCGTGGGACTTACACCCAATGTTTTATAAAAATCTTGATTTGCCATATCTATACCCTAAAGCTCAGCTTGATGCATTTCGCTGGTAGTATTGTAAATCAATATCATTATACTTGTCAAGAATGTAGTAGTAATAATAATAAAGCAATGTTAAGTTGCTAGCTGAAGAGATATATGGTACTATTAGCGGCGTTTTGTTGACAGCCTTTCTGGTCGTCTCTATAATGTGCGAAAATATTTCTCTCCTGTTCCTAAAAGGCAGGGCTTGTTGGGTTTTGCCGAAAGGGTTTAAAAGTCCTCGTTATGATTTCTAAGCGACTGCGTAAATGACAAAGTATATATTTGTGACCGGCGGTGTCGTGAGTTCGGTGGGCAAAGGGATTACGGTAGCCTCAATCGGTGCTTTGCTTAAGAGCCGCGGGCTTTCCGTCTACGTCCAAAAAATTGATCCGTATCTGAATGTTGACCCGGGTATGATGTCTCCTTACCAGCATGGCGAAGTATTTGTCACCCAAGATGGTGCGGAAACCGACTTGGATGTGGGCAACTACGAGCGATTTATTGATACCGAGCTTAGCGCTGAATCGGACATTACTTCGGGACAGGTTTATAGTGCTGTAATCGCACGTGAACGGCGTGGAGATTTTGTCGGTGGAACCATTCAGGTGATTCCGCACGTTACTGATGAGGTTAAGGCCGGTTTTAAGAAATTGTCGACCAAGCCAGGAGCGGATGTGATACTGGTTGAGGTGGGCGGTACGGTGGGTGATATAGAGTGCCAGCCTTATCTCGAAGCGATCAGGCAAATGCGTAAAGATGCCGGGCGCGACAATGTACTATATATACATGTGACACTATTGCCATATATCGGCTCCACCAAAGAACTCAAGACCAAGCCCAGTCAGCACAGTGTAAACGAGCTGAGGCGTTTGGGTATTCAGCCCGATATTATTGTGTGCCGTGCCGATTATCCGATTTCAGACAGTATCCGTGATAAAATCTCGCTTTTCTGTGACGTTGAGAGACAGGCGGTGATACCAATGACTACGGTGTCAAGTGTTTATGAGGTGCCGTTGGTTTTGGAAAACGAAGGGATGGGGGATTTGGTTGTTAATCGCCTCGGGCTGATTGGATTGACGCCGGATTTAAGTAACTGGCGAGAAATCGCCAGTTATAACCGCAATGACAACCTCAGGGTAAAAGTGGCGGTTGTTGGTAAATATGTTGAATTGGAAGACGCTTATTATTCCGTACGTGAATCGTTGTACCATGCCGGAATGAAGAATAACCGTAAAATCGAGATTAGCTGGATACAATCTGAGGCTTTGGTTAATGAAAATGCCGTTGAGTCAGCCTTGCGTTATGCGCAGGGAATTATCATCCCTGGCGGGTTCGGGCCCCGTGGCATTGAAGGGATGATAAAGGCCGCACGCTATGCCCGCCTGAATAGAATCCCGTATTTGGGGCTGAGCCTGGGTATGCAGGTCATGATAATTGAATTTGCCCGATTCGTATTAAACTCCGATGAAGTTAATTCCACCGAGTTTAATTCTGCCACTCCCCATCCGGTAATCGACTTACCGGCTGATTCAAACTCAACAGGCGGCAAGGATAACACCATGCGTTTGGGGAATTATCTTTGCCATCTAAAACCAAATACTTGGGCGGCGCGCGTTTACGGAGGAAATGTAAGCGAAATCACGGAGCGTCATCGTAACCGCTATGAGTTTAACAATCTGTATCGCCAGCAATTGGCAGAAGCCGGACTGGTCTTTAGCGGACTTTCTCCCGATGGGCGATTGGTTGAGATTTGTGAGTTGCCTGATCATCCTTGGATGGTGGGTTGCCAGTTCCATCCCGAATTTATCTCTCGCCCTAATCGCCCTCACCCTCTTTTCACTGGTCTTATCAGTATAGCCAAAGATGTACTGCGCGAGGGCTCCCAACCTTCTTTGCCGCTTGCTTCATAGGAGGAAAAACATGCGAATCTTTTTGGATACAGCCAATACCGATGAGCTTCGGCAAGGTGTTAAATGGGGGGTTGTCAGCGGTGTCACCACCAACCCAACGCTGATAGCGCAAGAAGGTAACAAAGAGTATCAATCTGTGGTCCAAGACATTTGCGCAATCGTTAACGGACCAGTCTCGGCGGAGGTTGTTGTGGAAGGGGTGGAAGCCATGTTGGAGCAAGCGCGAACTCTTGCTTCTTGGCACCACAATGTTGTGGTGAAAATCCCCGCCACGCCTGAGGGATTGGAAGTTACCTCAATACTGGCGAAAGAAGGAATAAAAGTAAATTTAACACTTTGTTTTTCTCCCAATCAGGCTTTGCTTGCCGCTTTGGCGGGGGCTACATATGTCAGTCCCTTCGTGGGAAGGCTGGATGATATTGGGCAGGATGGTATGCTATTAGTGAAATCGATCATAGAGATGTTCAAATATTATAGTTACAGCACCAAGGTAATAGCTGCCAGTATTCGGCATCCGATGCATTGTTTGGCCGCTTCACAGGTGGGTGCTGATATCGCTACCATACCATTCAAAGTGCTTAAGCAAATGATAAAACATCCCTTAACTGAAGACGGCAACGCGCGCTTTTTATCCGACTGGCAGCGTGTGTCAGGAAAAAATAATCTATAACAATTTCCCATAACGGGAGGACGACGACAAATATGACAAAACAATTACAGCCATCAGAGCAGAATCAACCGGAAACTCCACCGGAACAGCAACTGCCTTTTACAGTTGTTGCGGAGGAAAGTAAACCTCCCTCAGAACTACCTGGAACACCTAAAGTAGAGCCTAGACCCACGCCTCCGATTGATATGAAACTGTTGGAGGAGAAAAGCCGTGAAGAATTGCTGGATATGGCCAAGGAGGCCGGTATTGCCGGCGTCACCGGGCTTAGAAAACAGGATATTGTGGTGCGTTTGCTCAGAGCCTCTGCCGAAATGCAGGGCAATGTGTTTTGTTCTGGGATACTGGATATTATGCCTGACGGATATGGGTTTTTACGTCAGGAGACGCTATTGCCGAGTTCTTCTGACATTTACGTTTCTCAGTCGCAAATCCGGCGTTTTGGATTGCGTACGGGCGATTCTGTGGTGGGCCAAGGCAGGCCGGCCAAGGCAGGTGAGAAATATTATAGTCTTTTGCGTGTTGAGGCCATTAATGATTTGAACCCGGAAATGGCTAAAAAGCGTTTCAGTTTTAGTTCTTTAACACCTACTTTCCCTGACCGGTTGATAAATTTAGAGACACGTCCTGACATATTGGCTACCAGACTAATTAATCTGGTGACGCCAATTGGGCGCGGGCAGCGAGGATTAATTGTAGCGCCGCCTAAGGCCGGTAAAACAATGCTACTCAAAGCGATTGCCAATGCCGTGGCGACCAATTATAGCGATATAAATATAATAGTCTGTTTAATCGGTGAGCGTCCTGAGGAAGTCACCGATATGAAGCGTTCGGTGAAAGGGGAGGTAATTGCCGCCACATTTGATGAAGCTGTGGAAAATCAAACCCGTGTGGCCGAACTGGCACTGGAAAAGGCCAAACGAATGGTGGAGTGCGGAAAAGATGTTTTTATCTTACTGGATGGCATTACGCGTCTTACCCGTGCCTATAATTTGGCCATGCCGCCTTCGGGGCGGACACTTTCGGGAGGGATTGATCCCGTGGCCCTGCATCCGGGAAAGAAATTCTTTGGTGCGGCGCGCAATATTGAGGAAGGTGGCTCATTAACAATCATCGCTACCTGTTTAGTGGAAACCGGTTCGCGAATGGATGATTTGATTTATGAAGAGTTCAAGGGCACCGGCAATATGGAGTTGCATTTGGATCGTAAGCTGGCTGAACGCGGGGTGTTTCCCTCGGTCGATATCGGGCGTTCCAGCACTCGTCGTGATGAGTTGTTGCTTGCAGAGCCTACCAATCGGCAGGTTAAATTGTTGCGCCGCATGGTGGCTATGATGGCTTCCGACAACCCGGTGGGGGGGGCATCCGATATAACTGAAAGAG
>JGI24702J35022_10003081_pt1 | contig 10079 bp, 7 predicted proteins | sample TergutTh196P4_FD_35022 | JGI IMG/M metagenome (IMG submission 35022)
GCAAAATTACTTAAAACTTCCATCATTGCCCTGCGGGTTTTGTACCGCAACCTAAATTCTGCCACTAATTCCATGGCGGCTTTTTTTCCTCCCTTAACCTGGTACATCTTCCTTAGTAATAGGAGAATCCTTTCATAATGAGAGCGACCGACATTTTCTTCCGCGTAACGCACAAGGGCTTTTTTGAACATTCCGAGTGTTTTTTCTGGGTAATCGGACGCAAAAAATTTGTAATACTTTTCAAGTTCATCAATAGAAAGATACTTTTCCATATATTCCATCAGGCGAATTTTGTCCTTTTCCACAACAAGAAAATCTGCAACAGAGCTATTAAAATAGCCTTCGCTATAATGCAATAAAAGTTTTTCCCGTTCTTCATTCCATTCGTCAGGGCCAAAAGCTGCTTTGTAGACTGCGAAGTATTTTTCTTTGAAGTTATTTTTGATAAACCCATAAGCCAGTTCCCTTATGGCTGGAATGTCATTTTCTTTTTGGGCTATATCCAGAAGCAGTTTACCCCAAATGTCCTGCAAGTAGCGATTAGCGTCTTTCTTCCGCCTATTGACAAAATTGTTAATGAGCTTTTTTGCTACTGCGAATTTTTGTTTTTTAATTTTCATTTTTACAACTTTTAGCCGGAACGCTTCTATCTGTATATTTTCCTTTATGAGAGCCCAAGCCATTTTAGGCTGATCAATTCGCCTGTAAAAATTAATTTTGCGCCGAAGAATGATTTCTGCTCCATGGGAACCCTTGTCCTTAATACCTGCAAGCAATTCATCCTGTATAGCAATAAACGCATCGGGATCAACCATTACTGCGAGAATCGCAAACAGTTTGTGAAAATTTTGATAGAAATCCGTTCCTTCATATTTTTCCTTTTTCATCTCTGAAAGACAGTAGTCAAATAATTCCTTTTTATTGGTAATGTATTCAACGGTATCTTCGATTATTTTGAAGGGGATCGTTTGGTACTTTTGATCAAAAAACATTGAGGTATCCTCTCCAATATTATACAGCCACTGGGAGTACTCTTCTATAATTGCCGTGCAAATGAAGACAGCTTCAGCATATTGTTTTGATCCTACATAATCTTGAGCTTTACCAAGCCACTGATCCAATACTTCTATTTCCTGATATTCTTCCAAGTAATAATACGCTTCCTCATCATAAGTAACAGCCGCCAGTGCTTTTTGTATGATTCCAGAATATATATTGCTTTTTAAACTCCCGGCATTCGCGGCGAATTCAAGGAGTACAGCGTTATGAAAATCAGGGTCATATTTTGCCTGGGTGACAATAAAATCCCTTAGTTTTTCTGCTGAAACATTCTTGATTAATTCATCCAGACTTAAGCCGACGGCCTTTTTAAACTTTTTTTCGAATGCCATTTGTTCGGCAATAGCCCTCTCTACTATGGGGATATGTTTGCAGGGATAGTAATCGCTTGGACAAGAACAGGAAAATTTTTTCGCTTTATTCCCATCGACAGTTATTTTGATGCTGTAAATACCATAATTACCCTGGTACTTTGCTTTCCAGTCATTTTCTCCGACCTGGCGCAGTTCAATGATACCGTTCATTGGTAAAGTTTAACAAATATTGCACTTTATGATTAGATCCCTTCTTAGATCAACATTATTTGGAAGTTGTGATTTTAGCGAATAGTACTGGCTTAGCATAAAGAAGGTTTCCAATTTTATTACTATTCTTTATCATCCAAAAATTTGTCATATTTTTTGTTTTCTTCTTCAAGCAACTTGATGCTGGCGTTTTGCTTCGTTATTTCCAGTTCCAAAATTTCCTTTTGCAATTCCATTTCCCTTATTTTGTCTTTCTGAGCCTTCTGTTTGTATGAAAGAACTATCGCCACAATCGGTATTGCCAATGCGACAAATGGTATCAAAATTCCTAAACGTGCCATTTGATATTACCTCTTTTATGGATAGATGATAGGGGAATCGCTTTGTTTTGTCAATGATTTAAACAGCTTATTGTTTATTTCCATTCTTTTTGAGCTTCTTGATTTCTCTGTCAAAATCTGATTCAAACAAACGATCCTGAATGACACGGTATTTGTCAAATTCGTTTTCGGCGAATTCTTTTGCACCTTGGCAAAAAACTCTTTTGTTATGGGGGCGTTTTTGCTGTAATCCATGGCGGTAGCGTAAATATCGGTAACCTTTTGGTAGAAACGTCGCTCACTAAGACGGATTTCGCGAATCTCCGCAAGCAGGTGCTCAAAATAGTCTTCTCCTAAAAAAGTACCGTTTTCCATGCGCTTGCGGTCTATCACATAACCCCGCAGTGCAAAGTCCCTGATGATTGCCGTTGCCCACTGCCTAAAGGCGGTTGCCCGTTTGGAGTTGACCCAGTATCCAACGGCAATTATAGCGTCAAGGTTGTAATGCTTTGTGGGACGTTTTACATCACGGCTACCCTCTGTTTGAACTACCGAGAAATCCTCGGTAGTTGATGCTTCACTTAATTCTCCCTCGGCAAAAATATTTTGTAGATGCAGGGAAATGTTGTCAGTGGAACAGTCAAACAGGGCGGCCATGAGTTTTTGACTTAACCAGATAGTACCGTCCTGTACACGGACTTCTATGCCGTTTTCATCGGCCTGCTTGGTGAAGATGAGGAACTCAGCGGTGCTGTTACGGATTTGAAGGGTTTTTGTCATCATGTGTATCCTTGCAAAGCCTGTTTAATTTTTCAACAAAATTCTTAAAATCTTCTGGATTATTGATATATACATCGCTGTAATAGACAGGTTTCCCAAACAGAACTTTCATCGAACTTTTTATTCTGCCCCATAATGTTGTATAATTATGATCGTAGCGGGAATCCTGAATAGAAACATTGTAGTCCAAGTCTCCATCTTCCCAGACAGTTTTTTCCACAACCAGCATGGAACACCCGCAGTCACATTTTAGTAATTCCATGGTTTCTTGCTTGATCGAATTCATTTTTTAGCCTCCTTAAATATGCGCTCTCTGCTTTGCAATTTTTCTTTCAAGATCAAATGCTTTGCAGAGGTTTTAATGGCCCCAAAAAGAATTTCAATTAAATTAAGTAATATAAACACAATAATAGTCATTTCTTTCTGTGTACATTTAAATTGTTTGTATTTTGATTGTTTTTACTGGTAAATGAAGTAATGGCATTTGCACATAAAACAGTCAATGGTTCACCAATTGCAGCTTTATAGTTAAATCCCAATAACTGCATTGTTTTCAAGGTATCAATATTTATCAATTCTTTTAACTGTTCGTAAAATTCTAAACCTTCGTTTTCATTACTATTGTTGCTTGAAGAGGGAGACATACTTTTTAAAATTTCAAGAAGTCGAGAAATAGTTTTATGAAGATGTTCAATATCTTTGTCAGAAATTTCAATACGATCCAACTCAGATTTATATGATTGTGCTATACGGATAGCTTCATCCCTTTCTTGAATGAGTTCATTTATAATTTCATCATATATTTTACGAACATTTTTTATATCTTTTTCAAATTTTATTTCATTNACTTTTTTTGCAACTGTAGTTGCAGTACCTTTTACAACCAGCTTTGTCAATTCAGTTCCTAAAGCAACCATTGCTTCAGTTATCAAAACATCCATTGTTCTTGCCTCCAAAATAATAATGTTTAATATTTTTAAAACGACAATGTGATAAAAATTATTATTTTACTCAGAATATCCTAATAAATATTCAACCCTTAATCCATTGTTTTTAAACCATTCCTTAATATTCTTTTTATTTCCTGCAATTATTGTATCTATCTCGGAATCTTTTGGGGTTGACCACATACTCCAATTAAATAAACGTGATAGTATACTACAAATTTTATCAAAATCTGAATCCTGTATCTCTCTATAAAACACCCTTTCTTTTTCATCTGAATCAAATATTTCAAGTTTTGTACATACAGCATCTTTTAATAACTCTGTCCATGCCATAATTGATTTAGAACCATATATACGTTTCAGTTTATTTTGATAAGCATCATTTCCACCAGCGTCACTGTTCCATGAACATAAACTTTGATCAAACATTATATTCATTAGCTTAATCACATTGAAAGATTCTGAATTACGTTTATATGATTCTGTTAATATATTATCGGTCAATGGTTCCATACAAAGAAAATTAGCGAAAATGGACTTTGAAAGCATATCAAGAGTTATTGGCTGTTCTTTGGAACTCCTATTAGAAATTGAAACATATGGTTTCCATTTGTTTTCGTCGTTTTCTAAAATTGATTTGTATAAATAACTTCTAAATTTTTCATTTATCTCACCACGAGTTACAGCTAAATCTTTTTTTCCTAAGTATTCAAGAAAACCGACTTCTGTTTTTTTATTGTCTTGTTCTATGTTTTTATACTCATCAAAATCTTTGCCAAATTGTGCGCCTAGTTTTAATACCATTATTGATGAAAAGAATCTCGTTTGAGCGAATTTATCGTGTGCAGAAATATTTGCTTGATTTAGTTTATCAATTTCTGGAGAAATATATATTTTGCATTCAAAATTTTTTCTACCAGTCCAGAGTAAAGCCGCTGCTTTGTGTTGACCGTCAAATAGTAAAATACGTTCATCATCAAGCCTTCCGATTGATGGTTGCAGGACAGGATAATGTTGAAAATGTCTAAACATTTCAAAGACTTTATCAAATATCAAAAAACGGGGTTGAAGCCCAATTTTTTCATCTTCTTCATCATCGCTATCCAAAACTTCAACCGGTAATATACAATAAAAATATTTCCATTTTGTTAAAGGGCATTCCTGTAATTCAAAAGTTTGAGAAAAAGAATGGTTTTCTAATTTTATTTTATTTTCAGTAAAGGTTAAGGCAAGTCTTTCTCCATATGATTTTATTTCATTTTTTTCTTTCAAATATTTTAGTAAATTTTTTAAAGTTAACCTATTTCCAAGTTTAAAGAATTCAGCTATTCTAAGTTTTGTTCGAAAATCCTCTAAAGGTAGTGCACCCTTTGCTAAATTATGATCTTTACACATTGGAGCAATGTTATTAAAGTCCGTTGGACCTCCTGTGCTATAAGCTCTTATATGATCAAAATGGACTTCTTCTCCCTCAGGAATTTTGTGACCGGTAGCATAACATATCCTTCCAAATTTTCTTATTATTTCGTCTTTTTCGGCATTATTTAACTGCCGCTTCATCATAATTGCCATAAAGTTCTCCTACATATACTTTTATATCAAAGTTATAATTTTGTCAATTATTTCATCTGGTGCGCTCCAGGATATATCTGTTGAAAATATTATGCGACTCGAAAAGGCTAGTGTCATCGGCAAAGAGGCAAAATACGCACCTGACAAGGTAGAGTTCAAGCTGGTGGCCGGCATAACCGATGTCCTTTAGGCTCCTTTAGAGCAACCTTAACTATTTTTTCTGTTTAAACGCCTATATGATAACTTTTTCCATATATTATTTGCAATATTTATTTCTTTTTTAGATAACCCAAAATTTTCATGCAATAATATATTATCAGTTTTCTCAAGTATTTTATCAATATTCTCTTTTTTTCTCATCATTGTATCAATTTCATCAAGCAAACCAGCATTTTCTTTTTGATAGGGAATAATTATTTTTTCAGCTTCGCTGGGCATTAATTCTAAAACCCCTCCCCCATAACTGCGGCCAACAATTTCAGAAAAAGCAAGAGATAAGGAATTATAGTAACTGCTAATTAATGAGCGTTTATTGATACCTTTATGTATAAACACACGATGCATTGTATCTGTGGTATAGGCATTAGCGTTATTCAAAATAAGCCGTGGATATAAATTGTTCCTTCGTATGAAAAATGCATCTGATAGTTTTATTGATGGAATAACAAACCAATCATCACGTATGCCTGTTTTATANCCTTTATTTATGCCGTTTCTTTCGCCTAATTTAATATAGGCAGATACTCCAAAATGATCTTTCAACTGTTCTCTAGATTGAAATATCAATAAATTTGTTTTGTTTTCCAAATCACAATTTCTTTTCCAGTCAATCTTTGTAAAAATTGCACTTGAAACATGTACGCTTCTACCTACCATAGGTTTTGCATATTCTTGAAGGTCATATTTATTAACAATTGAATTTTGGACTGTAAAATAATTATTTGCTCCTGTAGTAATTCCTACTTCAATATCTGCAAAATCTCCAATAGTATGGATTTTACCTTCTTTCTTAATATACTCAAGAAAATCAATTTCTATTTGCTCCAAAAAATAATATGTCCATTTATTATTTATATTATCTATCCTTTTTCCTGTCGATTTCAATTTTCCTATATCCAGTTTCCCCAAATCATTCGCGTCATTTAACTCCAAATGTTCAATAGAATGGGAGTTGCTTCCATTCTTTTCGCATAGCAGTAATAATGTTTCTTGTTGTATAGAAGGAAAAACTAATTTTTTGAAAGATATGATATTTATTTTATTAAAATACTTTGATAAGTATTCACGCAGACCCAAAGCATAAGAAACTTGCAGGAGTTCAGCAGGAATAACAAACCCTAGCTTTCCTGAATCATTTATCAGTAAGCAAGAACCCACAATAAAAGAGACCCATGAATTGGATAATTTGGTGTATTCCAGATTTGCCTTGTCAAAAATATGTTTTGCCAAAGCATGCTGTTCTTTGCTAAAGTATTGATACCGAATGTATGGTGGATTTCCTATAATTAAATCATATTTATCTTTTGTATTGCTGCAATAATGGTAAAAATCTTCATTTAATATTTTTGTATTGTTTAGTTTAATCTTTGATGCCTGTTTTGCTTCGTCAGAATCAATTTCTATAGCAGTAATTGATTTATACGGGAAGCCATTAATTTTTATTTGCTGTAAAAATATCCCATCTCCACAGCTTGGTTCTAGTATGGTGTTTTTTTTATTACCATTTATTCCCCATTTCAGAATAAATAGAGCTATATCTTTAGGGGTATAATAAGCACCACGTAATTTATCACTAGGGGCATCTTTAATTAGCTGCATATAATTCCCCTATTAAAGGTATGGAAAAATCANCATCACCTAAATTATAAAGTTTTTCAAGCAGAGTTTCTAAATACTGTTTTTTCTTGTTAAATTCTTTCTCAAAAGATAGTTCCATTCTTTTGTCATTAATGCTTATATCAATTTTTGTGAAAATATTGATTAGTTCTTTTTGACATTTTGTAATATCATCATGCAATTCTTTTTCTTTACTATTACTAAAATCAATCTTACATATTGGAAGTTCTTTGAATACTTTAGTCCCTCTGGCTATATAGCCTCCTCTGAAAACTTCCCCGTATATTGAACTGAACCACTCAAGATATTTTGAGTTTAATAGTGCTTGTATGTAGTAGATGGAATAGTTTGATTTTTCAGGCATTGATATTGCACAATACCCTGCTGTGCCTCCTGATGAAATCAATGTACCATTTGTATCAATTGCATATTTATCACCAAGAGATAAAACACCTACTATTATTTTTTCAGGAAGAATACAATTTTCAAGACTCTGATGCCGCCCATATCGATACCACTCATTCTGATTCTTAGGCTCAGGTTTAATATCTCTTTTGGGATTATTTAAAATTTCTTTTTGCGTTATTAGATATTTATAAGAAGCGGGGAAATTCTTCTTTATTTGTTTCAATGAATATAATTCTATTCCTCTGGGTGTTTTATAATACGGATATATTACTCTTGCATTTGATTTTAATAATCTATATGTGAATAAATTATTTTCTGTACGGGTTGTTTGAAAATATGGTCTAGTAAATTCCTTTTCTATTTTATAGTCAATTCCATTTTTTGAAAAATAATAAAAATTACTATCTTCATTATTTGGTGAAAAAATGTATATATCATTAGCACTTGTCTGTATACCATTAAATATATTATCTTCTCCAACAATCTCTTTAAGACGCATACTTTTTGATAATATAAATGTATATATTTTAGACAAATTTTGACATAACAATACCCAAACATCATCATTAATTATACTCGAATCATTTATAGTACAATTTAAGTTATCAGCTATTCCAATTTTATAATTAGAGAAATCATTAACCTCATAGTATTTAAATTTTTCTTGAGGCTTCTTTGATAAAAATAACAAACATGTATAATTTGTTTTATCTGCAAAAACCTGATGAGAACCAAAAGAAACAAAACGTGATAAATGTTTATTTGTACTAATCATTCTGCGCAATTCTTTTCCTGCACCTGTTTTAATAAATTTACTTGGAACAATGAATCCCAGGCATCCATCATCTGAAAGTAAATTTATACCTCTTTCAATGAATAAAAAATATTTATCGAATTGCTTATATGCTGATTCATAATATTTCTTATAATAAGGTAATTCTAAAGGGATAATATTTTTTATATCTTCCGATTTCATATACGGCGGATTCCCAANAATTATATCGAAACGTTTATCTGAGAAGTCAAAGGGGTTTATTACAATAGACTCATTTTCTTTTTGAATTTGATCCGGGCTTAATAAGCTATTACCCCAATAAATATTATTATCTAGACTAGGTAAAATTGGCCTTACACCTCCTAATAGGGAATCTGTATCCTCATCTTCCAACAATTTAAGCAATAGACCAAATTTAGCGGCTTCTACAGCATTAAAATCCTTATCAAAACCATAAATACATTTTTCAAGTATTTGACGCTTTAATTCAAATGGCAAACGATAAGTATTTATATTTGTTTGTATGATTTTAAACGGATTATTTTTATAGTTATAATCGGCTATTATTTCACATAGGAGTTGAAACATTCCCAGAAGAAAAGCGCCAGAGCCGCAGCAAATGTCTGCAAATTTCATACTTAGAATTTCATCTGGTGATTTACCCAAACATTTAACTGTGACTGTGTTTTTTAATATATCATTAATGATAAATTGAGGTGTCGTAACAATATCTTTATCAATATTTTCAGGTTTCTTTTCTAGGACAACGGTATTTTGTTTGATAGCCAATTTTTCAGCAAGAAATATTTCATAAATATTTCCAAGAATGTCAGATGAAAAAACGGAAAATGAATAAGGACTTTCTGGATAATAAAGTTGTTTTATAATAAACCAGAAAACCGAGCTAATATTTTCAACAATCTTGTCTTTTAATTTTTGATCAAAAAGCCCAGAGTTATAATATTTGTCAGCAGCTCTAAATTTTTCTATTAATGCGTGATACTTCCCCGAGTCTGCTAATTTATANAGAGTATTACATTCTTCTATGTTTCTNTCTTCACATATTCGGAGAAAAATAATCCTATTAAGATAACTTTGAACAATATCATTTAANAGTGTTTCTGTGATTTCATTATTACACTTATATATTTCGCTACCCAGAGCGATTCTCCATTCATTTATNTGTTTTAAGAAAAGTTCATCAACAGAATNATGTTTTATTTTTAACTCAATATCTGACCATGTAGCATCAAATTCACCTGAATATACGGAATCTTTTCCTAGTAATTGTTTTATATCATCAAAGTATTTTTCATATTCAGAATAATGATACCTTTTTACTAACGCTTTTTGAAAGTTGTCATCTTTTTCAACCTGGACCGATGTATCATAAATTAATAGATATTCAAAATTTGAAATAACTGATATTTTTAATTTTGCTGTATAGCCATATCTTCTTACCTGTTTAGCAGTTTCATTATTTGTTTCTATTGAAACACTTGGTTTTTTTGCTTCCAAAAAGAATTTCCTTTCTGAAAAAAGGCGAAAAGTATAGTCTGGTTTTTTAGAGTACTCAAGGTAATTGTTTTTTATTGGTTCTTCAAGAATCACTTCCCTTTCACTGATGGATTTTCCAGATATATTTTTTATATCCCAGCCAAGAAATTCAAAGAAAACATCAAGAAAATCATTCCGCAACTGAGCTTCATTATATTTTGGGTTAAGATAATAATCCCGATTNGATTCATAACGACTGACTAGTTCGTCTAAGGAGCAATATTTTTTCTGGCTTTTTATGTTTGTTTTCATATGTAAAATACCACTATCAAACCCTATGATAACAGGCAATGACACGACC
>JGI24702J35022_10003082_pt1 | contig 10079 bp, 6 predicted proteins | sample TergutTh196P4_FD_35022 | JGI IMG/M metagenome (IMG submission 35022)
AGACCCCGATTGCGGTAATTTAGTGTGGGACAGGGAATGGGTGAAGAAATTATTGATCGACATCCCAAAATCCATCGACTGGAATGCCATGCGGATATGCGTGGGCATCGTTCCCGACTTCTGGTACGATTTATGCGATGAGTACGGTATCTTGTTGCAAAACGAATGGTTATACTGGCAAAATCACGGTTGGGACGAACAGGTGCGGCAGGAATACACCCATTGGGTATGGAGCGATGGCAACCATCCGAGTATCGTCATTTGGGACGCCATCAACGAAAATTGGGACCCATTTATCGGGAATATACTGATCCCTGAATTAAAACAATTAGACCCCACGCGGATTTGGGATGCCGGCTACATGACTTCTCAAGAAATGGGCGGGAATGACGAAATGGATGAACCACATCCCTACCGGGCGCACACTTCCTATATACCTCCCGACGCGATAAAGGAATATTTTGAAAAGCATCCTTACGATTTGGGAGACCTGAATTTCGTTGACGCAGGAATACTGTCGGCCGGAGTTCCACAATTGGTCAATGAATATGGATGGATTTGGCTATGGAGAGATGGGCGTCCATCCAAATTGACGGTGAATAACTACACTTATTTTCTGGGTGTAAATGCTACTCCCGAACAGAGGTGGGAGATGCAAGCCTATTGGTTGCAATTGGAAACTGAATGGCTACGCGCCGAAAGATCGATTGCCGGAGTATTGGCGTTTTGTTATTTGACCAATAACTACGGTTTTACCGGCGACTGGTTTATAAACCACATTAAGGATTTGGAAATTTCTTCGACCCTGAAATGGTTCAAACACTGTTTTGCGCCACAGGCGGTATTCATCAATCTGGTTGACCAGCGTTATATGAAGCATCCCGCGCCACACCAGCCGGGTAGTAGTTTACTCTTCAATCTGGTTGGCATCAACGATTACGTAACTCCGGCAACAGGAAAAGTAATTTTGAAATTACTCAACAGCAAAGGCGAGATTGTTACGCAACAAGATATCCCTGTCCGCATGAATGCATTTGGTAAAAGATATGTTCCCTGCATGGTGGAACTCCCCGAGGAAACAGGAGGGTATTTATTAGTTGCGGAATATTATCCGGAAGGGAAAAACCAACCGGTTATCAGCAGGCGGTACCTGAAAGTGGGGAATGTTCAGGATGAAAAATATGATTACTTTGAAATAAATTTTTTTTAGACAAAATCAGTGATAATGAACAATCACAATAAAAAGGGAAATAATCACCGGCTGCTTTGGTTCAAAGTCCTGGCAATGTTGTTGCCCGTTATCATTATTTTCATGATAGAAAGCATGTTGTGCATGTTCCATTATGGTTACGATACGCGATTATTTATTCCCTGTCAGGACAACAAAAGGTTACTGGCAATGAATCCTGAAATCTCGAAAAAATATTTCACCTTCGAAGAAAACGCGACAATGGGCAACCACGATGAATTTTACCGGCAGAAGAAACCTGAATACCTGCGATTTTTCGTTTTGGGCGCATCTTCATCCATCGGATACCCCTATGGACACAACGGAGCCTTCCCGCGAATGCTAAAATATCGCCTGCAGTTCGAATATCCGAATACCACCGTCGAAATCGTCAACCTTTCGCTTACGGCCATCAACTCGTACACATTGGCTGATTTTGCCCGACAGGTGGCCGACCAACAACCCGATGGCATATTGGTGTATGCCGGTCACAACGAATACTACGGGGCATTGGGCATAGCCTCCACTAACCGACTGGGCGGCAAACCAACCATCATACACGCCATGCTCCATGCGAAGAATCTCAAATTAGTGCAGTGGTTGTCAAATGTGGCTGCTTCATTGAGAAAGCCAAATCAAAAGCAAACCGACCCCAATATGACATTAATGCAACGTATGGCTGCCGGCCAGGAAGTGAATTATCAGTCGGACATGTTTTTTGACGGAATCAGACAGTTCGACCAAAATATGCAATACATGCTCCGGATTTTTCAGAAGCAGCAAATTCCCGTTTTTATCGGGACATTGGTCAGCAGCCTTGGAGGACAGAAACCACTGGGGAACGATAACAATGCTCATGCAGCATTTATTTCTGGAGAAGAGGCACGTTTGACGGGTGATTTCGATAATGCCCTTCAGCATTTTTTCCTTGCAAAAGAATATGACAACTTACGCTTCAGGGCGCCGGAAGCCTTGAATGAAAAAATACGCGGATATGCATCCATCTTTTCAAATGTCAGAGTTGTAGACGTTCAAAGCGTTTTCGAAGCCGCTTCTCCTGATGGGATCATTGGCAGGGAACTGATATTGGAACATGTTCATCCCAACTTGGAGGGATACAGGTTGATGGCCGACGCCTTTTACAACAGTTTGAAAGAAATTCTTCCAGACAGCGACACAGAGATTTACCCTGTAATCAGCCGAAACGATTATCCGCTCACTTCTTTCGACACCATCTATGGCGATTTGTCGATCAGGATATTGAAATCGCTGTGGCCATTTAACGAGGAAATGAACAAGTCGCTGCCCAATACCATGGAAAGCAGGTTAGCCGCATCGTATATCGAAAAGAAAATCAACTGGAACGACGCCATGAAAAGGTTGTACGAGTGGTATCTGCATGAAAAAAATGACGCTCTGGCACTTGGTGTACTTGAAGGTATGTGTCTCGAATTACCGCACAATACAACGTTTATCAGCCAGACTGCAAAATTGTGCATCAAAATGGAGGAATACGAAAAAGCCTATTTCTATCTTCTGAAAGAATACGAATTATTACCGTCTGTTGAAGTCGCCGCCAACCTTGCCTTAACGTTATTAAAACTCGACCGGCCTGCTAAAGCGATGATATATATTGATATTGTATTGAAACATGCTCCTCAAAGACAGGATTTTAAGCAGTTAAAAAATATGACTCAGCAAATCATCATGAAAAATCAATGACATGAAAACTCAAAAAACAAAAAATATTGAATTTGGGATGATGGTCACATTGGTATTGTTGATTATTTCTCTATGGATGAACAACAATTTATACAAATATGCCATCGTCACACTTCTGGCTGCCATGCTCTTCCCTGTGGTGTACACCCCTTTTGAGTGGTTTTGGTTTCGTTTGGCAAAGGTTTTGGAGCAAGCATCATCCAAAGTTATTCTTTTCCTGATTTTTTTCATCGTCATTACCCCGGTGGGTGTCATTCGCCGCCTTACCGGAAAAGACGCACTGCACTTGAAACGTTTTCATAAAGAAAGGAAGAGCGTATTTGTAGAAAAAAATCATCATTATACACTAAAAGATATGGAAAAGCAGTTCTAAATGTAAAGCACTAAATAATACGTATATGGATTTTCTGAAAGAATTTTGGTTATTTCTACGTGAACGGAAAAAATATTGGCTGATACCACTCTTATTTATTTTGTTGCTGTTCTCGCTACTCATCGTATTAACGCAGGGAACCGCGCTGGCGCCATTCATCTATTCCCTTTTCTGACCTCTGTGAAAACGATTCTTGGCATATCCGCTTTTTATCATGATAGCGCCGCTGCGCTACTGATTGATGGACAAATCGTTGCAGCCGTTCAGGAGGAACGTTTTACCCGGAAAAAACACGATGCTTCCTATCCGGGAAACGCCATCAGGTACGTGTTGAAAGAGACCGGACTGCAGGGGAAAGATATTCACCATGCTGTGTTTTACGAAAAACCGTTTATCAAATTCGAACGGTTGCTCGAAACATACCATGCTTTCGCTCCACAAGGTTTCAAAAGTTTTGCAAAAGCGATGCCTGTTTGGATGAAAGACAAACTGTTTCTCAAATCAAATCTGAAAAAAGCGCTTTTACAACATGACATTAACTGTCCTGTGTTATTTCCGGAACATCATTTGTCTCATGCGGCATCCGCTTTTTACCCTTCGCCATTTGAAGAGGCGGCCATACTGACAGTAGATGGAGCAGGCGAATGGGCGACTGCAATCATCGGATATGGTAAAGGGAACGCCATCACTATGCTCCGCGAACTGCATTTTCCTCATTCTATTGGGTTACTTTATTCAGCGTTTACCTACTACTGCGGCTTTCGGGTTAACGACGGCGAATACAAACTGATGGGATTAGCGCCCTACGCATCGCCAAATACTGCAAGAACGCTGTCTTTTATTCAGAAAATTACCGAAGAACTGATAGATATTCGCGATGACGGTTCCATTCTGCTGAACATGGACTATTTTAACTTTGCTTCCGGTTTGGAAATGACCCGAAATAAACGATGGCAACGGTTGTTTGGACTGCCGAAACGAGCGCCCGAAAGCGATATTACTCCCGAATATATCGATTTGGCATTTGCAGCGCAACAGGTCACCGAACAAATCATGCTTCGTTTGGCCGCTACTGCACGACAAATTACCGGTTCACCCAATCTGGTGATGGCAGGCGGCGTGGCGCTCAACTGCGTAGCCAACGCAAAAATAAGAACATCCGGACTTTTCGACCATATATGGATTCAGCCTGCTGCAGGCGACGCAGGAGGCGCTATTGGCGCCGCTTTGTCGGCATGGCATATCTTCCAAGGTATGGAACGTAAACCGGTAGACGCCGACTCCATGAACGGAGGTTATCTCGGACCTGAATTTTCAAATAAGTATATTGAGCGCCTGATATGCAGGGAGAACGCTGATGCCATCTTTTTCGCCGATGATGAATTATTCCGGCATATTGCCCGTTTGTTGAACGAAGGACACATCATCGGATGGTTTCAGGGAAGAATGGAATTTGGTCCGCGGGCGTTAGGCAATCGTTCCATTCTGGCAGATCCAAGGAATAGGAACATGCAGAAAAGGTTGAATATAAAAATCAAGTTCCGTGAGAGTTTTCGCCCGTTTGCGCCGGCTGTGATGGAAGAAGATGTTTCAGAATATTTCGATTTGGACGTTCCATCGCCCTACATGCTACTGACAGCGCCCATCGCAGAAAAACACCGGTTACCCTTGCCTGCCAACTACCACGAATTATCCTATTTTGATAAGTTATATACCCCACGTTCCTCTTTGCAGGCAATCACGCATGTTGATTTTTCAGCGCGGGTACAGACTGTATCTTTACAAACGAATCCAAAATTCCATGCTTTACTTCAGGCTTTTAAAGACCTTACGGAATGCGGCGTGTTGGTCAACACCAGTTTCAATGTTCGCGACGAACCTATCGTATGCACTCCCGAAGACGCATACCGTTGCTTCAGGTATACCGAAATGGATGATTTGGTAATCGGTAATTATTATTTTTCATCTAAACAACTGTAAATTAAATAGTAATATGGTTCAAATGTTAAAAAGAAGAAACAATCACTTTCGGAATCGGAAATGGTTTGCCTGAGGAAAATCGACAATTAACCTCGAAGATGCTTATTCGCTACTTCCGAATCAGAAATCAGTTGTTCGAAAGTGCGCAGTTCAAATTCCGTCAGAATATCTTTCACGCGCACATCAGGCGACAGACTCTCGATAATCGACCACTGTTCTTCATGGAAATTGGTAATGCTGACTTTACGACCGTACAGTGATTCCCATCCTTGCCGCCAGTTGATGTCGTAACAGATTTGTATGCCGAAAGTCCCGAAGTCGGCTTTGAATACCGGTGGCTGCAAAGGACCGGGCGTTATTCCAAACGATACTTCGTCGTCGGGAAGATACGTTTTCCGGTATTCGCCAACCCTGTTTCCCTGCCGGTCGATGACAACCGCGGAATTGTATATTTTTTCTTTTTCGTGCGTTAACATCGGGCAAATCAGATAACAGTTATTCGTTCGGGCAAAAACCATAAATTCTTTCAGTAATTCGGCTGACAGGGCGGCTTCTTTCTGCAAGGGCGTTCGCGAACTGATATAGTTATACATGCAAATCTCGGGGAGGCAAATGATATCGGGACGATATACCTTACTTTTTTCGAGAATTGACAGTATCGATTATACCATTTTTTCAGGATTTTCAGCGCTCATTCCCTGTTGCGATACGGTGGCAATCCATACTTCGCGCGGTAAGCGGGTTTGCGCAACCTCCTGATGGTTAGGTTTTCCAAACAAACTGTCGGCTCCTAAAACCGTAAGTCCTGCGGTCATTACAGTTTTCCCGATAAAACTGCGACGCGAAACTGATTTTGATTCCATTTATGTTATTTTTTATGTAAATACAAGACAAAGATACAGATTTCTTTTAAAATGTCCAAAAAAATGAACAGTGGTTCCTGATCCATAAAATATTTCGTCCAAAATACTAAGGAGCAAATTAAAAAAATGTGTACTTTTGACGCCCCTTCTATTATAGTATTAATAAGGCAAAAAACTTGTAAATAAAACTGAATAGCAATTTTTAATTAATCCATAAAACCCAATTCAAACCATATTTCAAATGAACAAATCAATTTTATCTTTATGTTTTTTAGGTCTGTTCGGGCATGTACCCATTCAGGCGCAGGATTTTAAACTGAACACCGCATCCGGTTACTTTCAGAACCAGGGTGTGGATGTGATGGCCTTCGACGACATTTATCCAGAAGGTCATCAAAGCGGCGTAAGTATTATCATGCACGGTAATCGCGTAGCCACCAATGGCGATATTCGTTTTGAACAGACGCCGGGGCAATGGCAGCCGGTACCTAAACAGGGTAAGCGCGATTTGAACGAAGCAGCGAATACAATTACTACTTCATTGAGTTTCCCTGACTCTTCCAGACATTTGAGGGGATTTAATCCGATGATTTATCCGGATTTTCAGTTCAACTATACGGTTACTGTCAGGGGGGAAGGCGCATCGGTAGTGGTTACGGTAGATATAGACCGTCCGGTTCCTGTTCAATTTCTTGGTAAACTGTGTTTCAACATGGAACTGTTTCCCGGCGCATTGTTCGGAAAACCCTGGATAATGGACAACAAGCAGGGTATCTTCCCCGAACAGCCCAACGGTCCCACCTTATCGCTTCCTCCCAATTATCTGCATACCGGAGATTATAGCCTGTCGGATGCCAATACCGACAAGGCAAAACTGTCGGGTGATTTGAAAGGCGGATACAATCCGATTATTGCCGACGACATCATTGCCAAGCCCTATGCTGTCGGGAAGCGCTTTACCGTACAACCGGACGACCCGTACAACCGTTTTACCATCGAAACAAAGGGAGCGGAAATGAAATTATACGACGGCCGCGTGAACCACAACAACGGCTGGTTTGTGATCAGCAGTGAAGTTCCTGCCGGAGCCACAAAAGGTGCTATCCAATGGGTCATTACGCCCAATGTGGTACACGGGTGGATGTATACGACTGTCATTCAGACGTCGCAGGTAGGGTATCATCCCAACCAACCGAAAGTAGCCATCATTGAATTGGACAAGCGGGAAACGAAACGCGAGAAACCAACTCTTTACCAAATCACAGAAACCGGCGCACAGGAAGTCTTCTCCGCTTCCGGACAGGAATGGGGACAGTTCCTTCGCTATAATTATCTGAAGTTTGATTTCACTAATATCAAGCAGGAAGGCTTGTATCAGGTTCATTATGGCTCTTTAGTCTCGTCTGTTTTCCGTATTGCCAACGATGTATACGATAGAGGTGTTTGGCAGCCAGTGCTGGAATATTTCCTTCCCGTACAAATGTGTCACATGCGGGTAAACGAAAAATATCGTGTATGGCATGACTTCTGCCATTTAGACGACGCACGGATGGCGCCCGTGAACTTTAATCACATCGACGGATATGTACAAGGCCCATCCACACTTACCAAATACAACGCGGGGGATGTTGTGCCGGGTCTGAACACTGGCGGCTGGCACGACGCCGGAGACGACGATTTACGGGTGGAATCGCAGATGGGTGAAGTATATATCTTATCACAGGCTTATGAAGCATTTAAGGTGGATTACGATGCAACCTCCATCTGTCAGCAAACAAAGATAACCGAAATACACCAGCCCGACGGCAAGAACGACCTCCTGCAACAGATTGAACACGGAACCTTGTCGGTTGTGAGCGCTTACCGTGCTTTGGGACGGCTGTACAGAGGCATCATCAGTAACAACTTGCGGCAATATGTACTCCTTGGCGATGTATCTGCTGCAACCGACAACAACAAGGGGAATGCCGACGACCGTTGGGTATTTACCGAAAACAACCCCTCGCGCGAACTGACAACAGCTGCACAGTTGGCTTGCGCTGCACGTGTGTTGAAAGGTTTCAATGATACATTGAGCGTTCAGGCATTGACTGCCGCCCGCGAACTTTATAAAATCACGCCGGTGGAAGTCCCGCAAGGCACCAATCAACGCTTTGCCAGATTTGCCAAGTTACCCAAAATACAGGCTGCTGTTGAATTATTCCTGACTACGCGAGATAAGGAATATAAAGACTTTTTGCTTTCGGAAACCGAACTCATCGTCAGTTCGATTGGTCAGACAGCCTGGTATGTAGCACAGGTTGAAAAATCGTTGAATGATGCTAAATTCACAAAAGCCATTCGTGACGCTTTGCCAGCGGTAAAAGAGCAATATGAACAGCAAGGCGCAGCAACGCCCTACGGGGTGCCGTATCGTCCAAGTATTTGGGGTGCGGGATGGGACATTCAGAGGTTTGGTTACCAGTACTATTTCCTGCACAGGGCGTATCCCGACATCTTCGGGCCTGAAATCGTTTTCAATGCGCTTGACTTTATTCTGGGACGTCACCCCGGATCGAATACCCAGTCTTTTGCATCGGGTATTGGCACCAAGTCGGCAACGGTAGGTTATGGACTGAATCGCGCAGACTGGTCGTATATACCCGGAGGAGTGGTGTCGGGTACGGCGCTTATCCGTCCTGACTTTCCCGAACTGTTAGTATTTCCCTTCCTCTGGCAACAAGTGGAATACGTTATGGGAGGCGGTTCGTCGCATTATATGTTTTTGGTTTTGGCAGCACAACAGATTGTAAATAAATAAATCATCATGAAAAATCTATTTTTAATTATTACCTGTTTATTAGTTACATCATCATGTACACCAAGAATGTCTGAAGAAAACAAAATCGTAGCGCAACTAAAGCAGGAGATTGTGCAAGACCTGACAGAGAACATTTTGCCTTTTTGGGTCAAACACGCACCTGATCCTTCCGGTGGTTTTTACGGAGTTTTGAATTTTAACGGAACACCAGGAGAAAATGCTATGAAAGGAGGAATCCTGAATGCCCGTTTAGTATGGACGTTTTCCGCAGCGTACCGTATGCTGAAAGACGAGCAGTATCTAACGCTGGCCAACAGAGCGCAGCGTTATTTCATCGACCATTTCATCGACCCCGAATATGGAGGATCGTTTTACACAGTCACGGCAACGGGCGAACCTTTAGACATGCAGAAAAACACCTACCAGAATGCCTTTGCCGTGTATGGACTGTCGGAACACTTCCGCGCAACGGGCAATAAGGAGAGTTTGGATGCAGCCATCGCCGTTTACCGGAAATTAGTAGAACATGCTTACGACCCGGTGAATGGTGGGTTCATCGAATCGTTCGATCGCGAATGGCAAATGATCGAACTGATATCGCCCAAGACCATGAATACCAACCTTCATGTGCTCGAGGCGCTTACTAATCTTTACCGTGTATGGAAAGATGATGGCTTGAAGGAACACTTGCGTGAAGAAATCGATGTTATGTCACACAAAGTGTTGAATCAAGAAACCTGGCACGAACAACTTTTCCTGACCATGGACTGGGTGAATCAGCAGGATATTGACTCGTATGGCCATGATATTGAATTTTCGTGGTTGTTGGTTGAGGCAGCCGAAGTGCTGGGCGACGAAGAGATACTGAAAGACACCGAACGCATTGCCGTGAATCTTGCTGCTGTACAGTTGGAGGAAGGGATTGACGAGAAGGGTGCCATGATGTATGAGAAGTCAGGTGATCATTTGGACGCGAGGCTATCGTGGTGGCCGCAGAATGAATCGGTAGTGGGATTCCTGAATGCCTGGCAGATCAGCGGCGACAGAAAATATTTGGATACCGCCGTGCGCAACTGGGAATGGATCAAAACTTATATGATTGATCGTGAATAC
>JGI24702J35022_10003083_pt1 | contig 10077 bp, 6 predicted proteins | sample TergutTh196P4_FD_35022 | JGI IMG/M metagenome (IMG submission 35022)
AAATTGCATCTCTTAATTTATACCCAAATGAATTTCATGGTGAATGGAATTATTCGATTTTTCCCGAATAAAAGTCATGTTATTTCGTAACAATTCCTAAGAATTACAAATTCTCCTCCATAAAAAGCTTGTTCAAGTTGATTGAACAATTCTTTTTCTTCAGCCGTACGTATACTGTCGGGAGTTAGGAATATCTTTCTTGCTATGTTGATTGCTTCTTCCTTCGATTCTTCCGAATTTGTTTCACCTTTTGTTTTATCCGAACAGGAATAAATCGCCCCAATTAAGATGAAAACTACGAACATTGCTATCTTTATTGCTTTCACCCGTTATTTATCTTAATAACTGCCTTGTTATTACGTCCATCTACAAAAATATAAAGCGGTTTAGGGAAGCGTATGTGACGTATATATAGGGTTTCACTCACTGTTTCTGCGGCGGCGAGGGCTTTCAAATCAAGTCCGCCATCTCCCATAAAGGGGTTGATAGTCAGGTATCCTACTTCGAATGAAATGAGGTTTTGGAAGAAATGAGTGCCTTGACTTGGGTCGACGCGGTAGTTTTCAAGGCCACTTTCGACAATCACCGAAGCCTCCGAAATCTGACCCCACTTGACCGGTACGCCGAGAAATTTGTCGCTCGAACCCCAGCGACCGGGGCCTATAAGTATGTAACCGCGCTTCTGTTCCTTTAGTATTTGATTGATAGCGTCCACTTCTTCGGCCATCTGTTCGGTCTTGGTATTGTCGAAGGAGTCGGGTTTCAGGTAAACAATATCGCTGACGCCTTCGACAACACCCATACCCACAGCGCTTTTTGCCCAAAGGAGGGCGTCCGACAGGTCGACTTGCGACCAATCGAGCGAAGAGCGGTTCTCGCTGTCAACAATGGGGCGTATCTGCAGGAAGTTGAACACCTGCCGCGCTCCGTGCGGTACGTCCAAATTGACCGCAAATTCAATCTCTACGTGATTGCGCATTTCACGCCGACCCATCTCAAGCAGGTCAGACAGTATTGCTGCCAAAGGAAAAGAATCATATTTGAGTATTCTTGCAAAAGTAACGACAGCATGTCCGTCTTCGTAACAACTGTCTGAAATCATCTGGTTTGCCATGTCCCACGTGGATACTACATGACGTATGTTACGGTATTTCCTGATTTTATTTACGTCTAATTTCAGCAAATTAATCGTCTCGTTCATCGAGGTCATGAATTTTTCGGGACGCAGGTCGAGGGCATACATCTGACGTTGCGTATCGCGTAGTACCATTTCGACGGTCGACAGTTGCAGTATATGTTTGGGGTGATGCGGCGAAAAACGCAACACACGTCCTCCACTCACTACGATAGCGCCTAATCCTACCGCAATTTCCGCTACGCCCTCTTCTGGTTGTTCGTTGCCTGAAGGGTAGAAATTCAAAGAACGCGCTACACCCGAAATGGTTGGGAAGAACAGCCCCTGCTCCTCTGTCCCGCACACTTCCTGTATTACAACCGCCATTTTTTCTTCGGAGAGATTATTGCCGCTTGCATTGAGATACTGCCGTGATGAAGCATAAAAAACAGAAGCATAAACGCTCTTGATAGCTTTACTTAACATACGCAGGGTGCGGTCTTCGTTCTCAGCCTGTGGTAGCATGTAGGTTGAATAAATACCAGCAAACGGTTGATAATGAGAATCTTCAAGTTTTGAACTCGAACGTACTGCAAGTGGCCCCGAAGCATAGCGTATGAAAACGCGCAGTTTTTGCATCAGGCTTTCGGGCAGGCGTGAGGATACAAACTCGGAAAGGATTTCTTCATCCGAAATCTCAGCGTTCATGATGTAATTCAAACCATTGACTTCCATGAACTCGTCGAAACAGTCTGTCGTGATAATCAGCGTACGTGGCAGCATGATTCGCACACCCGGATACTTGTCATAGAAATTATGCTTCATCAGCATGTTGTTCATAAAAGCCAGACCGCGTCCTTTCCCGCCTAACGAGCCGTTGCCGATACGGGCTACCCATACACTTTCGCTGTAGTTTTGTTCGGAAAACGGCGCTACAACGCCCTGTGCGAGCAACATGCGGTAATCGCTGATGTTTTCAACCAAAAAGCGACGCAAACCGGTCATGTCGTGTGCAAGATCGGAAGGTATCTGTTCGAAAATACGCGCAAGGGAGAAAATGCCGCGTGCATACATCCATTTAGAGATATGGTCAAGTTCGGTATGGCGTTGCAAAACCATGTCGGGGATGGTCTCTATCAGTTGTTGCATTTCCTTGAGGTTATGCGCCTGCCCGATTTTTGCTCCGGTGGCAGGGTCACGAAAAATAAAGTCGCCGAACAGAAATTCGGCGCTAATATATTCGTCTAACTCCTGTAAGAGGGTTTCCGAATATTTCTCCAGAAAATCTACGCCGAGTTCCTGCGCTATGGCGCGCACTGACGCCTGCGACGACTGCAGCAGAAAGGGCATCAGCGGGGTGTCTTTTTTGATGAGACGGCAAAGGTCTATCCCTGCATCCAATTTTTCGTCATTCGGATCGTCATCGGGGTTGATGACGAAACCCACATCTGAGATTACACCCAGCAGGTTGGCTTTATATTTTTCATAGTCGGCGACAGCGTCGGAGTAGTTGGTCGCCAACAGTATCTTGGGACGTGATCGTTTGCGCACCACCTGTTGTTGTTCGCCCATCGCTTCGTGCACAAACTCATTGCTTTGTTTCATCACCAAACGGTAAACAGCAGGCAGATACGACGAATAATAGCGTATAGAATCCTCAACTAACAGGATACACTGCACCCCCACGTTCAGGATATCGTTATCGGCGTTCATCCTGTCTTCAAACAGTTTGATAATCGCCATGATAAGGTCGGTATTGCCATGCCAGCAGAAGATATGGTCTATTCCGGAGCGGTCGACGCCCCGTATGCGTCGTGTGATATGGCGTGTGAAGTGTGTAAGCAGCACCACCGGTAGGGTAGGGCGCTGTTCTTTTACCTGCCGGGCAAAGGTGAACACATCCGGCGTCCCTACGTTGTACATACTTATCACAAGGTCGATATCCTTCTGTACGGCAAGGATTTCCAGCGCTTCGGCAGTCGTGCCTGCACGCACAAACGCAGGGGTATGGGTAAGGTTCAGTTCGTGGTATTCCTGGTTGATAGTTGCCTCCAAACGTCCGTCCTCTTCGAGGATATAAGCGTCGTAAGAACTGCATATCAGCAAGATACGACTGATGCGTCGTTGCATCAGTTTGTGATAATCTATGCTCTCAAGCGATGCACGAATAAAATCTTTCATTCGTTTTCAGTTTTAATATTCTATCAGTTCAAAAGTCATACCACACCTTGTGCGAGCATTGCCTTGGCTACCTTGATGAAACCTGCTATATTGGCTCCTTTCACATAGTTGACATAACCATCTTTTTCGACGCCGTACTTTACACAGGCTGCATGTATGTTACTCATGATAGAGTGGAGTTTCATATCCACTTCTTCAGGTGTCCAACTGATACGCATAGCGTTTTGCGTCATTTCTAACCCTGAGGTCGATACACCTCCGGCATTGGCAGCCTTACCCGGCGCATATAGCAGTCTGTTTTTAAGGAACACGGCAACCGCTTCGGGTGTTGAGGGCATGTTGGCGCCTTCGGCTACACAGATACAGCCGTTCTGAACCAATGTTTCGGCGGCGTCGCCGTCTAATTCGTTCTGTGTTGCGCAAGGAAGGGCGATATCACACTTCACGCTCCATGGTTTCTCGCCATCGAAATATTGGGCTTCAGGGTAACGTTCGGCATATTCGCGGATACGTCCGCGGAAGATATTTTTGAGTTCTAATACATACTGCAACTTTTCTTCGTTAATACCCTCCGGGTCATACACATATCCGTTAGAATCGGAGAGCGTCACAGGTTTGCCGCCCAGATGTAGCGTCTTTTCTACGGCATACTGGGCCACATTACCCGAACCTGAAATCACTACTGTCTTACCTTTGAAACTGTCGTTACAGGTAGCGAGCATCTCCTGAGCGAAATAGCACGTTCCGTAGCCGGTTGCTTCAGGGCGTAGCGGACTTCCGCCCCAACCGAGTCCTTTGCCGGTGAATGTGCCTGTAAATTCATTGCGCAGGCGTTTATACTGTCCGTACATGAAGCCAATTTCGCGTCCGCCTACGCCGATATCGCCAGCGGGAACATCGGTGTCTGCCCCGATATGTCGGTACAGTTCGGTCATGAAACTTTGGCAAAACATCATCACTTCTTCATCCGAACGGTTCTTGGGATTAAAGTCTGAGCCTCCTTTGCCGCCACCCATAGGCAGGGTGGTGAGGCTGTTTTTGAAAGTCTGCTCGAAAGCGAGAAACTTGAGGATACTCAGATTGACGCTTGGGTGGAAACGTATCCCACCCTTGTAGGGTCCGATAGCGCTGTTCATCTGCACCCGATAGCCGCGGTTTATTTCTACTTCACCGCGGTCGTTAAGCCATGGCACGCGGAACATCACTACCCGCTCCGGTTCGGCTATTCTTTCCAGTACCTTCATCTTGCGAAGTTGCGGATTCTCTATAATGTAGGGAGCAAGACTCTCTACCACTTCATGTACCGCCTGATGATACTCCTTTTCCCCTTGGTTACGGGCTATCAATGAGGTCATGAACTTTTCAACGTACTTGTTTACTTCTGTATTCATTGTCTTTATAAGTTTACAGGCGACAAAAGTACAAAAAAAAATGATTTTTCAGGCCGATGTACTTTTAAAAATATACCTTTTCAGGCATTGTTTTTTTACGAAAAATGTGTAATTTTGCAGAAAATTAGTGCGACATGTCAGAAATAGATAATCTCATAATCATCAAAGGAGGCTCCTTCGACGAAGTTAAAAATGCGTTGAATCAGTGGATTTTCGCATACGTGGAAGACCTTCAGGACGGTCTGACTTTTGAAATATATAAAAACGGAGACCGACATTTTGTCATTATGGCAGACCGCCATCTTGACAATAAATTCTTTTTTTTTCTCATCGACTACTTGTATCGTTCCGAAGAGATTAAAGATGATATTCAAATCGAAGGTTTCACCACAGGAAAAAATGATGACATCTTAAAAGACAGTAAATTATCAGTCTATATGCCAATTGACGCCGACTGTAAAGACCACGATTTTGTGATGGTCACTTCGAGCGATGGCAAAAACTATAAAATTGACCTTTCAGGCACAATTACAGAACTTAACATTACCCGTCATTATAAACAACCGGATGACTTAACCTTACATTACCCCGAAATAGTGACTTTTCGAAAGTCCGATTATTCGGAAGAAATAAAAAATAGGGCGGAATGGCGGATTGGCAAACGTTTCAAACCAATTGCTATCATAGCGTTTGCCATATTATTTTTGGAGCGTGTTTTCTTCGCGGGGGTATATCCCGAATTTTTACTATATTTTGGATTGGGGCTTTTTGGTTGGTTTTTATCTGATTATAAAATGTTGCAGTCTGACAGGTATTACATTTATTGTCTCTCGATTTCGATTGCTTTTTGCATATACTGTATGATTTTGAAACAAGATTTAACGAATACTTTGCTTGTTACTTTTCGCGCTTTGGCTCCCATGTCAATGCTGATTATTCAATATCCGGCACGAAGGATTTTCATATCGCTATGTAACAGAGAGCCTGTAATAGACCGTTCAGTCAAAACTTTCGCTAATATCGCATATTCGATGCTTTTGTTTTTTAGCCCCTTAGTATTACTATGGATATTAATTTATTTTTCGGAACAGAAATAAACAATTTTAAAAATATAATATGCTAACAACAAATGATTTATTACACATTAAACAGAAGAATCTGACAGAGGAGCAAATTGAAGAGCAATTGTCTTTTTTTAAAAAAGGGTTTCCTTTTGCTGAAATAAAATCTGCTGCCTCAGTCGAAAAAGGGATCATGCGCCTGACAGAAGCGCAACAGAACGATTATATCCAAGCATGGGATAATTATCTGGTCGGTGAAAGCCGAATGGCAAAGGACGAAAAGAATATTTCTGAAGGTGATTTCCGGACTGACGCTAAACGAATCGCAAAGTTTGTTCCGGCTTCCGGAGCAGCCAGTCGTATGTTTAAGGATTTGTTTTCGTTTCTGACAGCATCTTATGATACTCCGACCACAGATTATGAAAAAGCTTTCTTCAACGGAATCACGCGTTTTGCTTTTTTTGAAACGTTGAACGACAGTTGTATAAAGAATGAAGGGAAACCTATATCCGACCTGATTGTTAGCGGGAGATATAAAGCCATAATATCCAATCTATTGGAATCGAAAGGGTTGAATTATGGTTCCCTTCCGAAAGGGCTTTTATTGTTTCATCATTCCGATGAGGGCGTCCGTACGGCGGTGGAAGAGCATTTAGTTGAAGGCGCCTTGTATGCTAAAAATGCAGAAAAAAAGGTGGCCATTCATTTCACTGTTTCAAATGAACATCAGCCTCTTTTCGAAAAGTTAATGGAAGAAAAGCTGCCGTTATTCAGTGAACTTTTTGGGGTGAATTATGAGATAACCTTCAGTACGCAACAATCGAATACCGATACTGTTGCCGTAGACATGGCTAATATGCCTTTTCGAGATGTGGACGGACAGTTGGTTTTTCGTCCGGGAGGACATGGCGCCTTGCTACAAAACCTGCATGGGTTGGATGCCAATATTGTATTTGTGAAAAATATAGATAATGTAACGCCCGACCATTTAAAAGAAGCTACTATACGTTATAAAAAAGTGATTGCCGGAGCGCTCGTTTCGTTGCAAAAACGGATTTTTAACTATATAAGGCTAATAGAAAGCGGCAATTATACCCATGAGCAAGTCGAGGAGATGATTTATTTCCTGCAAAATGACCTTTGTATCAAAAATCCGGAGACCAAATTCCTTGAAGATGTTGAATTAGTACTTTACCTAAAACGTAAATTGATGCGACCGTTACGAGTATGTGGAATGGTAAAAAACGAAGGCGAGCCGGGAGGAGGCCCCTTTCTCGCCGTCAACCCCGATGGAACCGTGTCGCTTCAGGTAATTGAAAGCGCCCAGATTGATTTTAATCACCCTGATTCAAGAAAAGCATACGAGGGAAGTACGTATTTTAACCCTGTCGATTTAGTTTGCGCCTTACGGGATGTTAACGGTAAAAAATACCATTTGCCTGATTATGTGGATAAAAATACAGGTTTAATATCTCAAAAGAGCAAAGACGGTCGAGATTTGAAAGCGCTTGAGTTGCCGGGGTTATGGAACGGTTCGATGAGTGATTGGAACACAGTATTCATAGAAATCCCTATTGAAACATTCAATCCGGTCAAAACTGTTAACGATCTCTTACGCCCGCAACACCAGTAAAGTAGACCATTACAAAGGGCGATTAGAGGCATTTGGCTACTTGTTGAAAACTTTTTTTAGTATTGCTATGAACGGAAATAAAAAGAAAGTATAACTTTGCGTTTAAATCAAGAATCCCTGATTACAAACGAACTTCCAAAAAATGGAAAATCAAATTATTAAAGATAGCCTTCATGGGTATATTTCAATACCTTCAATTATTTTTTCGGAAATCATAGATACTCCGATCTTTCAACGACTGAAGCGAATCGAACAAACAAGTATGCGACCATTGTATCCAAGCGCCCGACATGATCGCTTTATTCATTCCTTAGGGGTTTTCTTCCTTGGAGAAAAGGCATTAAACGGCTTAATTGATAATATTGAAAAGACTAAATATTATAAAGATGATAATCAACTTCTATGGAAAGAGTATGGCATATTGTTTAAAATCGCTTGTCTTCTACATGATTGCGCGCATGCTCCGTTTTCACATAGCTTTGAAGGATATTATTTAGGGAAAAAAGAATCAAGGAAATGGAACGAAATAAAAGAGAAGCTAAAAAAAAGCATTGATAACCTAGGTGGTTTTTCAGTCTTATCCCAGAAAAACCAGGAATCGTACAAGAAATCTATTGACGAATTATTTTCAAAAAGCCCAAACCCTCATGAAGTAGTTAGCGCTATTATCGTCGCTCAATTTTTCAGCCTAAGAATTAAAAAAGTATGCGAAGATATTGAAAATGGATTTGGTTTCGCAATCTCTGTCGAGCATATTGAGTTTATACAACGCGCAATACTTGGCATGAAATATTCTTTTGAAGAAATTGATGATTCGGAAAGGAAACGATTCAATATTTTAAATTGTCTGATTCAATTGCTCAATTCAAAAAGTTTCGATGTCGACAAATTAGACTATATAATGAGAGATTCTGCTGCTTCAGGCACAAAAAACCTTTCCGTAGATGTAGAACGTATACTTAACGCACTGACGATAATTGAAACGCACGATTATAAAGAAACTATTAACATTGATGATGATATTAATAATTCTGTCATGTTTCGTGACTTGGATACCAAAATAGGGGTTGATAATCAATGCAAATGTGAGATTAATGTATCACTTCAAAATATACGGATAGAAGGTAAAATCAGAGGGCATTTAAAAATTATTGAAGGAAACGTAAAAGAAATCAAAAATGAAAATAATAAATACTGGGACAAGAGTGAACGCGACTTTGAAAAAGAAACATCAATCAAAGGAACGCTTGATGACGCCCGGATCATTGGGCATTTTATCGGAAATTTGACTTCCGATCCGCCTACTAACGGAGTAGATGGATTTCTTAGGTGTAATATCAAAGGTTCAATTCGCGGTAAAGTAATAGGCATAATAGATAATTGGAAAAACCAAGGCATAACTCATTACGAAATAGGATATAAACAATCGGCATTAAGCATAATAGAGGATACTATAACCGCTCGTAACAGGTTGTATATGTGGACTTATGCGCATCATAAAGTAACCTATATCGATTACTTGCTTCGAAATGCCGTATTAGTCAGTTTATTAAAAAAACCGCAAAAAGACAAACCGGTGTTATCCGATTTAGAAAAAGAAGCAACCCAAAAGATCGAGAAAATGTTGAGTTTAGAAATCTTTGATGAAAAGAAAATAGCTTCCTCCAACTATTTATTAGATGATAGCAAATTCTTAGCTATGATTGTAAATGATATGTGCAAAAATAATGAATATGCGAAAAAATATATTTCGCGGACGAAAGCATATTCTATTTGGAAAAATTACGCTGAATATAATATGTTTTTCAACGATTTATCTTTATCAGAAAGGGAAAAATTATGGATTTTACTATTTGATAAAGAAGAGAGATACAAGTATCAGGAAGGTAATATCCGAATTTTCCCTTCTTCCATTTTGAAAAGCTTTGACAATGAGAAAAATAATGAATTTGTTTGGATAAAACCTTCCGGTTATAAAATCTCTACCATAAGTACGGACGATACTTATCTATTATTTAACAAATCAGTCAGGCGACTAAAGGATGTGATGATAAGTGATAAAATTTCGGAAGAATACGTTGACGAAAACTACTTTTATTTATATTCTTCGTTGAAATTGGATTATGATGAAAAGTTGAAATTAGTAGATTTTTTGAAGACAAAAGTTAGAGAAAGCGTATTTACTGACGAAAAATGAACGTAAGAGATAGTATCACATGCTGTTTATCATTAAAGTAAGTTCATTTCGCCAATCAGAGGCGTTTTTAGCGAGATAGACTGCCATGCCGGATTTTTTTGCCGCTTGGATGTTACGGTCGCTGTCGTCGATGAAAAGCGTTTCGGCAGGATCGATGGCTGCATCTTCAATCAACATCCGGTATATTTTCAAATCGGGCTTCATACATTTCATTTGGTATGAAATATAGAATTTGTCAAAGTAGCTTGATAATGAGCCTGACGAGGTGTAGTCGGGCGAAGAGGCCCAATCTATAATAATTGGATTGTTGTTTGTCAGTAGAAACAGTTTGTACTTCTTCCGCAGTTGCTTCAGGTATTCAAGTTTATAGGTTAGCGGCGGGTCTATAATGCTTCTCCATGCGTTTTCGATGTCTACACGCGGGATCGGTTTGCCGACATACTCACTTAACAGGCGACAAAATCCGGCGGTATCAATATCGCCGTTTTCAAAATCGAAAA
>JGI24702J35022_10003084_pt1 | contig 10077 bp, 10 predicted proteins | sample TergutTh196P4_FD_35022 | JGI IMG/M metagenome (IMG submission 35022)
CAAAGATCACATTGCCGATAATAATCCGGTGGGTTTTACGTGCCCTTTCAATTGCTTCGGGGACGCGTCTTGGATCATCGGTCATGACTACAACATCCGCCGCTTCTACGGCTGCATCCGCCCCGGAACCCATGGCAATTCCCACATGGGATCTTGCCAAAACCGGGGCGTCATTTATGCCGTCGCCGACAAATACGGTGATTCCTGAATGAGTCAATATGTCCACTTTCTCCAGTTTATCCTCCGGAAGGAGTTCCGCTTCTACCGAGTTTATTCCGAGCCGGGAAGCTGCATCAATGGCGGATGGAAAGGTATCCCCTGTAAACATGGTACTCTGTATGCCCAGGGTTTTTAGCCGGCTGATCGCTTCTATGGCGCCGTCTTTTAGGGTATCCCCGATCAGGATTCGGCCCAGGTACTTTTCATCACAGGCTATGTAAACGGGAGTATGGGCGCCGGTCTCATCCAAACCGGCTGTGTTTATTGAAGGCATACCAATCCCTCGGGATTCCAAAAGCCGTCGGTTTCCCGCCAGTATTTTCCCTTTGCCGCTGAGTACCTCAAGCCCCATACCTGCTATTTCTGAAACGCTGACCTGCTTTTGCTCCTCAACCATGATCCCGGATCCTTCATTCATCATTTCGGCATATTCAATAATGGCTCTGGCAATTGGATGATTTGACTCCTGTTCCGCCAAAACCGCTGTTTTTATCAGGGTTTGTTCACTTACCCCCGCAGCAGGTTCAAGAGCGGTAATGGAAAATTTCCCCCTGGTTAAGGTACCGGTTTTATCAAAAGCCACATTTTTCGTCCGGTTTAAAGAATCCAGATACACCGCCCCTTTTACAATGATTCCTCGGCGGGACATACCTCCGATGCCCGCAAAATAACCAAGGGGTATGCTTACCACAAGGGCACAGGGGCAGGAGATGACCAAAAGTATAAGGGCCCTGTAAAACCAGTCCGCAAAACGGGCGTTAGGAATAAAGAGGGGAGGCAAAACAGCCATGAGTACGGCGCCGCTTACCACCAGAGGAGTGTACCACCTTGCAAAGGCAGTAATGAACCGCTCCGGCATGGCTTTGTTTTTCCGGGCGGACTGTACCAGTTCTATGATCCTTGCCGCAGATGAATCTCCGGCGCTTTTTGTTGTTCTTATCCGCAGAACCCCGTTCAGGGAAACTGTTCCTGACCTGACTTCATCACCCTCCGTATAAAGCGCAGGCCGGGATTCACCTGTAAGCATGGAAACGTCTACGGAGCTTTCCCCATTTTCTATAATTCCGTCCAGGGGAATGCGTTCACCCGGCCGCACCAGTACCAGGCTTCCCGGATTAACATCCGCCGCCGCTATTTCTTTCCAGTCATCCCCGTCCTGGATACGGGCCTTGTCCGGCTTCAGGGCCAGGAGGGCATCAATGGAAGCCCGGGATTTTCCAATTGCCGCTTCCTGAATAAGCTCTCCTATCATATAGAAGATCATTACCCCGGCGGCTTCTTCCCACTCGCCGATTGCAAAGGCGCCAATTGTGGCTATGGACATGAGAAAATTTTCATCAAAAGCCCGGCCCAGGGAAAAACCATTGCCCTTTGACGGGAAAAAGTTTCTGATGGCGTTTCGCAGAACAGGAAGACCGGCTAAAAGCCATGCTGCCAGGAAAGGCAGGAGGGGTATATAGTGCAGATAAATGGAATTTTCTTGCCCGGCAGCCAATATACCAGGATTAAGGTGGGTAAGAACAAGACCAAGAATCCAGAGGATAAATGCAGCGGCAAAAACCGCTATTCTTTTTACTGGCCATGTAATACCGGGAATTTTTTCTGATTTTTGATTTTGATTTTCTGGTTTGCAAATTCCGTCATGGCAGCAAGAACCTCCGTCGGTTTCTTTATCTTCCATATTCTAACTCTCCCCCAGATGTTCCCGTGCATATTTGATGATTGACTTTATATGATCATCATCCAGAGAATAATAAATTATCCGGCCATCCCTTCTGCCCTTTACAAGCCGTACCCGCTTTAAGGCTGCCAGATGGTGACTCACCGATGACACACTGGCGCCGGTGCTGACAGAAAGATCAAAAACGCAGAGGTCTCCTGCTCCCAGGGCGTATAGTATCTTGAGCCGGGTTGGGTCTGTAAGAACCTTGAAGAATTCACCTAAACTTTCCAGAACTTTCTGCGCAGGCAGATTTTCCGCAGCATGATCTACCATTTCCTGATCAAAAACAAGTATTTTTTTTGCCGGAGCCATACTTACCTCTCATTTGAATAGTTGTTCATTTGAACAACTATTCAAATATACTAATTCCTATTGCCCAATTTGTCAATATGAGGTTTAGTTAAGGTTGAAATACTTTCATCACCGGTTCATACACAAGGAGTGTTTGGTTGTCTAATCCCAGTGAAAGATCCCCCATATCCTTAGCCGGCTCCCCTCCTGACGCCGCTCAACGGCTCGGAACCGAGCCTGTAGGCAGTTTACTTCTGCGCTTTTCCCTTCCGGCAATTACCGGAATGCTGGTAAATGCACTTTACAATGTTGTGGACAGGGTATTTGTCGGCCGCGGGGTAAACGAAGCTGCCCTGGGAGGGCTTTCTCTGGTTATGCCCCTTATGACCATTTCCATGGCCTTTGCCATGCTCTTCGGAATTGGTTCCGCCAATATGATTTCCATGCGTCTTGGCCAGGGCAGAAAGGAGGAAGCTGAAAATACCCTGAACCACTGCTTTTTCCTCCTCCTGGGGACAGGCATTATTCTTGCTGCAACAGGGCTTTTTTTTATTGATGAGATTCTTTCACTTATGGGCGCCCAGGAGGGAAGCGAGGCCCTGAACTATGCCAGGAGTTACTTTCGGATCATCCTTTACGGTTCTGTGTTTGCCATGGTAGGTTTTGGGTTTTCTCATTGCACCAGGGCTCAGGGGTTCCCCACCATCACCATGATTAGCATGCTTCTGGGCGCGGGAATGAACACCATACTTGATCCCCTGTTTATTTTTGTTTTCCATTGGGGAGTTGAAGGAGCTGCCTGGGCAACCATCATTTCTCAATTTGCTTCGTTTGTTTGGATACTTTCTTTCAGCAGAAGCAAAAAGGCTGTGATCCGGTTAAGGCTGTCAGCCTTTAAGCCATCAATTTCGACAGTCCGTCAGATCATGGGCTTCGGCTCCGCTTCTTTTCTCCTGCAGTTTGTTATGTCCGGCGTACAGCTTCTGTACAACACCAGCATGGGCTGGTATGGCGTTGATGCTCTGGGAGTAAGTAACGGAGGCGATATTGCCCTTTCGGGAATGAACATAATCAATTCTTTTTCCATGCTGATCTTTATGCCGGTCTTTGGGATTAATCAGGGCGTTCAACCCATTCTGGGATATAACTACGGTGCGAAGAAATATGACCGGGTTCTCAAAGCATATCTGCGGGCGATAACGGCAGCTACCTGTGTCTGTATTACCGGTTTCATCATTGTACAGAGCTTTCCCCTGGCGCTGATCAAGTTTTTCGTGCCCGATGGCAGCGCCGCTCTTTTCTCCTTTGCGCCCTGGGCCATGCGGGTTGCGATGCTTATACTTCCCCTTAACGGCTTTCAGATAGTCTCGGCCAATATGTTTGCGGTTACAGGGCGTCCAAAGATTTCGATTATGCTCAACATGCTGAGGCAGTGCATTATCCTTATACCCTGCCTTATAATTTTTGGCAGGGCCCGGGGTCTCTGGGGAATTGTGGCTGCAGCGCCCGTATCTGACGGCTTTGCCTTTCTCTTTACAGGCACGATGATTATTTTTGAACTGCGGAAACTGAAATCCAGGGCAACCTAATTTACTCCACCGGTTGTTCAAGCCAGGCATGAATAAACAGAAGGGCGTATTGCTGGATGCCGTCGAAATAATTGTCGATAAAGGCGGCGAGGTCTTTGCCTACATAACGATAATGCCAGCTTTCCCACCTGTAACCGGTAACATCCTCATAGCCGTCGGGAAAGGAAAGGGACCAGCCGAAACGGCTTGCATTATTGAGCAGCCATCCGGAAGCCGGAGTTTCCGCAAAAGCGTCATCTATGGGAGAGAAATCCACAACCAGGCCGAGCTGGTGCTGGCTTTTCCCTGGCTGAGCCGATTCACGGTCTGCGGTTTCCCTGCCGTATGTTTTAACCTCCCTGTCATAAACCTGAGCCTGGTATGCGGCGGAACGGTAGGATGATCCAATTGTAAAGGTTATTCCTTCCTTAGCCGCAGCCGCAGCCATTTCCTGCAAAGCATCCGCCGCTATTTTTCGCAGCAAAAGATCATTCCGTCCCAAACGGAATATGCCGGCTGTCAGGGGGATTAGATCATCAGGTTCATATCCATCGGGCAGGGGGTGGTTTTTATCAACCAGGAAATAAGTGTAGGGATCCTGATTAAAAATTGTAAAAAATTCCATAAAAAAAGCGGGGCTTTCAAGGATCGATGCGGCGGCATTATAGGCAAGCTTTAGCGGGATCCCGGCTTCGCCAAATATTAAACGCAGATAATCTTCTACAAATGCCTCGCTGTCGGGGTGAATATCCGCCGCTGCCCGGGAAAAACGTGCTATCGCTTCGGCCAGGTCCGGTAATTCAGATTCATCCTGCTCTTCCTGCCCATTCCCGGCGGAGGCATCCATGAAGGAGCTGTTTTCTGTATTTGTACCTGAAGAGCTTTTATCTCCCTGCATGTTTTTATTGTAGCAGGATAGACAGAGAAAAAGTACCGCCGCAAAAAAAATGAAGCTGATCACCGGATTATGTGAAAGGGAAACATGAAAGGGAGTTTTTTCAGAGAGGTTGTTCAGGAACTGAAATTTCCGAACAATTCCATTGTTTGATTCTTTTGGGCTCATAAGCTGATTATGAAATATGAGCAAAAAAAAAGAAAGCACGTATTAAAGGTTTACTTAAAAGTCAAACCTCTCCCGTACACGCTTCCTGGCAAAGGCTGCTAATTCATTTTCAATTTCCCGAAAACATTCGAGAACAGCTCTGCCTTTTTCGGTAAGCTGTGTTCCGCCGTAATTGCTGCCCCCCTTCTCGGAAACAACTGCGGCAAAACCAAGCTCGTTTTTAAATGTCTTTAATATACGCAGGGCTTTGGGGTAAGAGATGCCTGTTGCCTCACATGCCTTTTTTATGGATTTGTGCTCATCAATGGCGTCAAGAATAAGACGTACTCCCTTGCCCATAAAAATATTCGCTTTTCCGATTCGCAGCCGTGTTTCTACCCGCAGTTTCATATCCTTACTATATAACAGCTGATAATCCATATCAATGTTACTTGCTTTTTCCTTTGCGATATAATAATATTTTAATATCGTTCATTTTAAGGGAGAAGCGGAATGTGAAAAAGAGGTCATGTTTTATTATTTCTCTTGCGTTAATGGTGAGCATTGCAGCCTATGGTTCCGGAAAAAATGAAGCGCTGTCTAGCTCCGGCTCCGCAGCTTATTCCCGGGATTTGGTGGTATTCGCCGCCGCTTCCATGACCGAGACCCTCGAGGAAATAGCCGTTCTTTACAAAGGGGCAGCCCCCAATATAAACCTTGTCTTCAACTTCGATTCATCAGGTACCCTGAAGACACAGATAGAGCAGGGCGCCGATTGCGACCTCTTCATTTCCGCCGGACAGTTGCAGGCAGATCAGCTGGACATCGCAGCTGATCCATCGGTAAATACAAATAGACTTGATCTTTTGCTTCAGGGTACACGAATTAACCTTCTCGAGAATCAAATCACCTTGTGCGTTCCATCGGGTAATCCCGCCGGAGTCATGAATTTTGATGATTTGGCTGACAAATTAAGAAAAACGGATATTCTTTTTGCAATGGGCAACAGTGATGTACCTGTAGGACAGTATACCCAGAGAATATTTGCTTACTACAGCCTTGACGAAAAAGCTTTGGCAGCTGCCGGCAGGATCACCTATGGATCCAATGTAAAGGAAGTGACCACCCAAATATCCGAAGCCAGCGTAAGCTGTGGAGTGGTTTACTGTACAGATGCCTTCAGCGCCGGGCTGACAGTTGTGGATTACGCGACCGTTGAAATGTGCGGTCAGGTCGTCTATCCTGCCGCCGTATTGAAGGCCAGCAGGAATGCGGATGCGGCAAAAGCCTTCCTTTCCTATTTGCAGACACCGGAGGCAATGACCGTATTTGAAAGGGTCGGCTTTGCGGCAGCCCGCTGAAAAATAAATGGAGAAATACGTGTGAATTGGTTCCCCTTGTGGAATTCGGTACGCATTGCGGCTATAAGCTCTATATTGGTGTTTTTTGCGGGTATTTTTCTTGCCTACTATGCGGCAAAGCTGCCGCCTCTTGTTAAGGGCATCCTGGATGCAGCCCTGACCCTTCCCCTTGTATTGCCTCCTACGGTGGTGGGATATTTTTTGCTTCTTCTGTTAGGCGTAAGACGTCCCTTGGGAATATTTTTGCTGCAATTCGGCGTCAGGTTCGTTATGAACTGGTACGGGGGAGTTATTGCTGCCGCTGTGGTTTCGTTCCCTCTTATGTACCGTACCGCCCGGAGCGCCTTTGAATCTTTCGACGAGACTCTGGCCTACTCCGGCCAGACTCTGGGAATTTCAAACAGTTATATATTCTGGCGAATCCGGATGCCATGCTGCCGGCAGGGAATCCTGGCGGGTACGGTATTGGCCTTTGCCCGTGCCTTGGGCGAATACGGCGCTACCAGCATGCTGATAGGCTACACTCCGGGCAGGACGGCGACCATTTCCACTACAGTCTACCAGTTGTGGCGTACTAACGATAATGCCGGTGTGTTTCGCTGGGTAATGGTCAATCTGGCCATCTCTGCTGTTGTTTTATTGGCAGTTAACCTCCTGGAACGGAAAAACAACAGGAATGTGCGGAGCTGATGCTGTCTGTTGAAATAAATAAAACCCTGGGGAAATTCAACTTGCAGGTTTCCTTTAAAGCGGAGCCGGGAATTACCGGGATTTTGGGCGCATCAGGCTGCGGCAAGAGCATGACCCTTCGCTGCATAGCAGGAATAGAAAAACCCGACGAAGGCCGCATCGTTCTTGACGGTAAGACCCTGTTTGACAGTGTCAAGCGCATTAATCTGCCGCCTCAAAAGCGGCGGGNGGGCTACCTTTTTCAGAATTATGCGCTATTCCCCAACATGACGGTTAAAAAGAACATCCTCTCGGGGCTTCACGGCGAAAAGGATCCAGTAAGGCGTTGCCGGGAATTTGAGAATACTCTTAAGCTGCTAAAGCTCCAGGGACTGGAAAACCATTTGCCCTCTCAGCTTTCAGGAGGTCAGGCCCAGCGGGTAGCTCTGGCACGTATCCTGGTAAACCGGCCCCTGCTCCTTATGCTGGACGAACCTTTCTCCGCCATAGACAGCCATTTTCATGAACTTTTACAGATCGAAATGAAACGAATGTTAAAACAGTATGGCGGCATGGTACTGATGGTGACTCACAACCGGAACGAAGCATATCAACTCTGCAGCCGTATCGCCCCAATGGACTCCGGCAGGTTTCTTGCAATTAAACCCGCAAAAACACTGTTTACAGATCCGGGTACAATAACCGCTGCATTGATAACAGGCTGCAAAAATATCGCCGCCGCAATTAAAACCGGAGAATACGAAGTAGAGGTTCCCGCGTGGGGTTTGCGCCTGACGACAGGACAACCTGTAAAAGAGGATATTTGTGCAATAGGCATCCATGCGCATCTTTTTAACCCAGAAACAGAACAGAATCGTTTCCCTGTCCGCAGGACAGATGAGGCAGAGGAACCATTTGAATGGATTATGCAGTTTCGTTATGTTACCCAAAAAGACGGAACTTCGGATTTATGGTGGAGTCTGCCAAAAAATCATGGATTCCGGGAGATACCTGAAGTATTGGGAATTCGGGGTGATGACGTGATGCTTTTGTATCCCAATTAGAGAAAACCCTAAACGGAACTTGAGACGTTCCAGCGCAGAAGCGTAAACAGTTCTGTTAGGTTAAGATCTATTGTTTTGAGTATTTTATGGTTTTATAGATAATGTTGCAATATATGAAGGTGCATATTCCCTTAATATTCCACAATTATTATAATCTTCATATATGTCTTTTAAAATAAGTCCCGCTTTTAATTGACCTCCAATTTGTTCTTCCATTGTGTGGCTAAACTGTATTCCATCGTTATCTTTCTCAAGTTTTTTATACTGCTCAATATTTTTAAGCGGATTGAAGGGTAGTTTATTTGTTACTGTAAGTGGATATTTTTTATCATCGTCAAATAAAAAATTTAATCCATTATCCATACCAGCCATTAAAACCCCGCCACTTTTTAATACCCTAAAGCATTCATTCCAAACATGGTAGACATCTTCTATGAAACAATTAGAAACAGGGTGAAAAATTAGATCAAATAAATCATTATCAAAAGGGAATTTCTTTGTCATATCTGCTTTAACAATTTCGATATAATATTTTTCCCTCTCCGCAACATCTTTTTCACTTATAAGTTGTTTATCTGAATAATCAAGTACTGTGGGATTAGCTCCCAAAGCTGAAAATACAGGCATTTGCTGCCCTCCGCCACAAGCAAGACCAAGAAGTTTTTTATCTTTAAGATTAGGGAACCAATTTTTGGGAACAAATTTTTTTGGGGTTAACAAAACATTCCATTCACCATTCATAGCCTTAACATATTCTTTATGGGATATAGGAATTCCCCATTCCCATCCATTTTTTATCCAAAGATCAATTGTTTTTGAATTTACATCTGTATATTTTTTTTGTTCCATGTTTAAACTTCTCCCAATTTTTTATAATATTAATATAATCATTAATTGACATTTTCCGTCCACTTCAAATGATGAAGAATGACTCTCAATGTCATCTCCAATATATACGCTATCATGATCAAATTTTATTTTAATCATATATATAATTAGAAGAATATTATACACAATATTTCTAAATTTTTCAAGCTTAAGAATTGTAAAAATAATATAACAAATGTCATATGCTGTCTGTTAATTACAATGGATACTTGCTATATCATATTATATATATAGTTTATTAAATCATTATACTTTTCATTTTTCAAAAACTTGTTATTTACTTCACAGTATTTTGATATATATTCTTTTGTTGATTCAATTTCTTTAAATCCTTTATTAATACTATCCTTTACTAAATATTCTACAAAATTAATATTACTAATTTCAAATAACCTAATTGTTATTGCCCTTATAATATATTCATTTATTATTGTTTCAGTATTAGTATAAAAATGCTTCAAAAAATCATCTGATATTATTTTTTCATTTATATTATTTTATTAAAATAATATCCTGTTAAATTATTGATAGTCAAATGCCCCATTTCATGCCAAAGTAATCCTTTAATAAAATTACTATTTCCAAATATATATTTACCACCTTTATAATTATATGGACTTAATAATAAATAATTTAATGTTTCCTTATTATTTAATATTATTTTTATACCAAAATTACCTATAAATAATGCTGAAATAATAATTTTATAATCTTTTATTTCATTTCCTAAATAATTGTCCATTGTATCATTAATTCCTGATAATTCAATATCATTTCTAAAATCGGTTATCATTTTTTTATATTTAACTTGATTCTTTTCATAAAAATATTCAAAGTTTGTATCTTCATAAAATTGCCTTAAGTTATTAATAAATATTTCATTTGAGAATTTTAAGTTTAATAAACCATTTAAATTATTTTCAATACTTGCAATATTATCAAATTCTGGTGGATTTGAATAGCATAAAACTAAATTAAGAAATGTATCAATGTCTTGAATATTATTACTTAATTCATTATATAACTTAATTGTTTCATGATTTTTATATTTTTCAAAATAACTTTTTATATCTTCTTTATACTTACATTGAAATAAATTCTTATGGGTTAAATATACTGAAAGACTGTCCCAATAATTGTTAATTGTTTGAAGAACAGTCATTAATTCAATTCGTTTATCTATAATTACTTCCATTATTTATTATATGGCATTTCTAAAAAAATGTAAATATTTATTTTAGGATTAATTATG
>JGI24702J35022_10003085_pt1 | contig 10073 bp, 4 predicted proteins | sample TergutTh196P4_FD_35022 | JGI IMG/M metagenome (IMG submission 35022)
ATCAGCTTCGTACCCGCCGAAAGGAATGGTAAACAACGAATCAAGTTTTTGTTCAACCGCTTGTTTACTGGGGAAAAGACCTATCAGCCCTAATGGATCGTGCGGAGCAAAAAACGTAGATTGCCATCCTGTTGATTCGCGGTACATAAAGACATAATAAGGATAGCCAGGGTCAAAAGGTGTTACCCATTCGCCATCATCCCACCGCCCGCGTAAGAAACCTGTCGAAGGGTCGAATAAATTTTTGTAATTGCGTGAACGTTGCATCAACAAATCGTGATTTTCCGTATCACCCATCTCTTTGGCCATCAGCGCTACAGCATAATCGCTGTAGGCATATTCAATGGTTTTCATCACTGCTGCCTTCGCTTCGTTTGTTTCGGTCTTCACCGTGGGATTTGGAACGCGATTCTCTGCAATCCATCCTCTTTCCATGTATTCACCGAGATATTGCCTTCCGCCTCTTCTGGCTCCTTCTCCTACTACGGTAGCATTGCGCAACATGTAATAGTATGCGCTATCGGCCTCATAATCTCTGATACCGCGAAGATACATACCTGTAATGAACGACATCGAGAAGTCGCCGTGAAAGCCACTTGAAAAGTAACCGGAACTTTTTGCCCTTTCAAGATCAGACCTGATCACATTGTTAGTTAATTCTGGTTCTAACATTCCCATTAACACCACTTTACAAGCGTATGTATCCCAATAATTATTGCTTGTGTAATAATCATACCCCTTATTGACCACATTACCGCGTGATTGGGTATATTCGCCGTCGACATCACTACGAATCGCCGGCCACTGTAATGCGCGATATAGACACGAGTAAAATGTCGTTTTCTGTTTTTCAGTTCCGCCGGTTACCTTGATCTTCGACAACAGCGCCTCCCAGGTTTTGTCAGCTTCGTCGACTACCTGTGCGAAACTTTTGTTTATCATTTCCGCTTCCAAATTTTTCTTTGCCTTCTCTACACTTACAAACGAAAAACCTATCTTCAGTTCAAGCGGTTCCTTCGCGTCTGCAAAATTAATGATGGTTAGAGTTTGGGTATCTCTACTGATTGAATCTGTGCTTTCGATTTTGTGGTTAGCCACCGCATAAAAGTAAATATCGCTTTGGGACCCTGAAAATGAGTTTTCGTTTACCTGTTTGAAGTCCCAAACCGAACCTCCGGCACGCACACTATTCATTCGCGACAGGTTGAGCATCAATTTCTTTTTATCTTCCGCTCTGTATGTATATTTATGAAAGGCACAGCGCATCGTAGTAGTCATTTCAGCATTTATACCGTAACGTTCGAGAAAAACCTGATAATAGCCGACTTTTGCCGATTCGTTTGCGTGGCTGTAGCCAGAATGGTAATTATCGATTGTTATTTCTCCGGTAAATGGCAGGATCGGCACATGTCCCAAGCCCCATTGTCCCTTGCTGGAATGAAAGAAGGCATAGATAATTGTATCTTCGTATTGATAGCCCGATCCGCTTCCCCACATGGTAACCGGCGTTGCCTGCACCATCCCATGGGGCAACGTTGATCCCGGATAACATTCGGCTCCCCAAGCTCTGGTAATACCCTGCGCCGGTCTTCGGCCGAATTCTGTTGAGACGGTACGAAATTCGGGATTAGGGCTGAGCTTGTAACCGAGATCGATGCTGTCCCAAAGCGTGGTTGTCCCATTGAAGGGATTTACGTAATTAGTAAGCGTTTGCGTTTCGGATGCAGGAGAGCAAACAATGAATGATGCAAGAGAGCATCCAATAAGTAGCGCCAAAACGATGGCGACCGGACTAATAAGTCTTTTGTTTATGTTCATAATTCTATAAAATTTGATTAATTATTAAATATTAATTATTTGTTATTCAGTTGTGATCACCAGTTCTTTACCTCTTTTCAACGCATCATGCGTTATAAAATAGCTATTGATCTTTTGATTATCGTAGGTAATATTGCTGATCTTTCTTCCATTGCCGATTTTAGTAATAGTAAACGGTGTATTGTCCATCGTAAAAACTACTTGGTCGAATAAGGGAACCGTAATAATGTATTCAGGGTCGGCAGGCGAAAACGAGTACAGTCCGAGTGCATTGAGCACATACCATGCCGACAATCCACCTTCATCGTCCATTCCGGCATACGCTAAACCTTCCTTACCCATGTTGTAATAATCCTCCATCAGAATATCCAATTTTTCCTGAGCCTTTTCTTGTTTGTCGACGAAATAATACATATAGGCTATTCCTTGTGAAGGCTGATTCCCTGCGCAATACTGTCCGAGCCATCCAGTAAAATTATCTGCTTCGTAAGCACCAAAAGGAACGGTAAACAGCGAATCAAGTTTTTGTTCGAAAGCCAGCTTACTTGGAAAAAGACCTACTAATCCTTCAGGATCGTGAGGTGCGAAAAAAGTCATTTGCCATCCGTTGGCTTCGCGATACATAAAGACATAATACGGATAACCCGGGTCGAAAGGTGTTACCCATTCGCCATCATCCCACCGTCCGCGCATAAATCCGGTTGAAGGATCGAAGGCATTTTTGTAATTTTCCGATTGTTTCATCAATAGATTGTAATTATCCATATCGCCCATCTCTTTGGCCATAAGCGCTGCAGCATAATCGCTGTAAGCATATTCGAGCGTTTTCATCACTGCTGCTTTCGCTTCATCTGTTTCGGTCTTTACCGTAGGATTTGGAACACGATTCTCTGCAACCCAACCTCTTTCCATGTATTCGTCGAGATACTGTCTTCCGCCTCGACCTGGCACTGTAGCATTCTGTAACATATAGTGGTAGACGCTATCGACATTATAACCGCGAATACCGCGAAGATAACTTCCGATATAGAATGGCAAGCTAAAGTCACCGTGAAAACCTCTTGCAAAGTAACCTGATCTTTTTGCCCTTTCAAGATCTGAACTGATTATATTGTTGGTTACCTCGGGTTCAACCATACTCACTAACGTCGTTTTATTCCTTCCGGCATCCCACATATTATTACCTGAGTAGTAATCAAACCCCAAATTGATCGCATTGCCGTTTGGATGGGTAAATTCTCCGTCGACATCGCTTCGGATGGATGGTCCTTGTAATGCGCGATACAGACACGAGTAGAAAGTCACTCTTTGTTTTTCTGTTCCGCCGGTAACACGGATTTTCGATAAGAGCGATTCCCACGTCTTGTCTGCTTCATCAACTACCTGTGCAAAGCTTTTATTGAGCATTTCCGCTTCTAAGTTTTTCTTTGCCTTTTCAACACTTACAAATGAAAACCCTATCTTCAGTTCAAGCGGTCCTTTCCCTTCGGAAAAATTGATAAGGGTGAGGGTTTGAGGGTCTTTTTTGATTGAATGAGTACTTTCGATTTGATGGTTGGCTACTGCATAAAAGTAAATATCGCTTTGGGATCCTGAAAATGAATTTTCGTTTTCCTGCTCAAAAAACCAGGACGTACTTCCGGCACGCACACTATTCATTCGTGACAGGTTGAGTAACAATTTCTTTTCGTCTCCTGCGCGGTATGTGTATTTATGATATGCACAACGCAGTGTGGTAGTCATTTCGGCATTGATGCCGTAACGTTCGAGGAATACTTGATAATAGCCCACTTTGGCCGATTCGTTTTCGTGGCTGTAGCCCGAATGGTAATTATCGACGGTTATTTCTCCAATAAAGGGCATAATAGGTACATGTCCCAAGCCCCATTGCCCTCTGCTGGAATGAAAGAAAGCTAATATAACCGTATCCTCAAATTGGTAACCGTCGCCCCACAAAGTTACAGGTGTTGCCTGCACCATCCCATGGGGTAATGTTGCACCCGGATAACATCCGGCGCCCCAAGCTCTGGTCATGCCCTGTGCCGGCCTTCGGCCGGATTCAGTCATGACAGTACGAAATTCGGGATTAGGGCTAAGTTTGTAACCGAGATCGATACTGTCCCAAAGTGTGGTTGTCCCATTAAAGGGATTTACGTAATTAGTAAACTTTTGCGTGCTGGATGCAGGAGTGCAACCAATGAATGATGCCAAAGAGCATCCAATGAGTAGCGCCAAAATGATGGCGACCGGAATAAGAGATTTTTGGTTCATTGATAATATGTTTTTGGTTTAGTATTCTTTTTATTATAATTAAAAAACGTAAAGATACAATTATTATACATCTTCAACACAATTTGTTCAATTTTTTTACTCACCTGCATAAGCATTCATGAGTATCCGGGCTTCCTCCGGTTTGAGAATTGAAACGCAACCATGGCGTGCCTCAGAAGGAAAATTTACATTATCCTCAACAGACCAATGAATCAAATCGGTTGAATAAGAAACGCCAAAGCGATTGGTCATGCAGTAATCGTAATACAGTAGCCACCCGGGTCTGACAAGGTCTTTCACAACGGTCGGCCCTTCTGTTATAACCGGAACGATCTGTCCTTGATTCAAATGTCCATCAACAATCGTATAGGGTCCTTCAAGATTCTTTGATATAGCGAGACGAATAGCTCTTCTTTCACCGGTCAGTTCGCCAAATTCCTCTTCTTTGTGGAATAGGTAAAATGTGCCCTCATATTCCTGCAATGTGCCGTCAATAACTGAATAAGGTGGTGCGAACAGTAGTTTAGCAGGGGTGAACGTTTTCCAGTCGTTAGTTTTACAGTACCAAAGTCGACTTTTCTTCCAACCTTCATTTTCGAATGATGAAGACCAGTATAACATATATTCATTATTCTTTTCGTCGTAAAACCATTCGGGCGCCCATATATTCCTCGCAAGTGATCCCTCTTCATTCCTGACATCCTTCATCAACGTCAAAGTACCTTCAACCTGGAAATTAATCAGATCTTTCGAAGTGGCATACAGACACCCAGGTCCCACAATTGCGCGGTCGCTTATTCTTCCACCCCCGGTTGACAAAATTCGCCAAAGCCCAGCGGAATCGCGACGAACGTATGGATCGCGCATTTGATTGTCCCATACCGGATTATTATTGTTTAGTGGAGTCCAATGGAGACCGTCTGTGGACAAGGCGATATGCAACTTCGCTATCAACATTGGGTCAGGCAACGGAACATGAACTGTATTTCCTTCAGAATCAATCTCAATGCGTGTTGGATATCGTTGACGGAAATAAGTTAACATATAAACTTCTTTATCTCCTTCAATTATAAATTGTTTATAATTGTCAGACTGTTGAGCCAATAATTCCGTGAAAAAGGAAAGCATCAATAGAATCACTAAATTCTTCATAGTATAATCTTATTAGGGAAAAGTGTAGAGACACAAAAAAATGTGTCTCCTACACAATTGATTATATTAATAATTTGGATTTTGTACAAGATTTGGATTTATATCTCTTTGACTTCCTGGAACTGGCCATAAATAATCACGAGCTGGGTTGAATTGCCGAACCGGTAGCACAATATGAGATGTGTTGTTGTTTACAAATCTTGCACCGGTTGGGTTACCATTCATAACAATCTCGGCTGTTTTCCAACGGCGTATGTCGAATAACCTTGTGCCTTCAAACGCTAATTCGCAGCGGCGTTCACGACGTATAATTTCCCGTAAATCAGACTGACTATATGATGCTTTCCAGTCCAACGCGTTTGGATCGGTGAATCCAGCGCGTTGGCGGAGTAATTTAATGGTCGTATCCCAAACTTGGTCGTTCATCTGGTTCTGCTCATTTAACGCCTCAGCATACATTAATAATATATCGGCATATCGGATCAGTATAAAGTTTAGACCTGATGCCATGTCAGATGGTCGCGCAGTAGGATCGTACCATTTACGTGTATAATAGCCTGTCTGGCTGGAAACTAAGCTACCAGGTGTGTACGTATCATTAGTAATAGGTTCCACTCCCGGTTGGATGTTTATGGTATAAAGTGAACCGTCCGGTCTTTGCCATTGATAGCCATGGTACACAATTGTAGAAGTAAATCGCGGATCGCGGTTCACATAAGGATCTTCTGAATTATATCCCGAACCGGAAGATGTTATAGGTAAACCATTAATCATCAAAAAATCGTCTACTAATTCTTGTGTGGGAGCAAATTCGCTCGAACGGGCGCCTGCAGTAATTGGAATATTATCCCGACTATTATCCCATGTTCTGATTTCAGCCATATAACCAATATCAAGCATGACTTCACTGTTGTATTCATTTTCAGGCAAAAATAGATCATCAAAACTGGGAAATAAACTGTATGTACCATATTGTCCGTCCATGATATTTCTGCAGGTAGAGGCAATATTCGCCCAATCGTTTTCATAAAGATAGGTTCGTGCAAGCAGCCCCATGACAGCTCCCTTCGTGATTCGTCCATTATCGGCAGCAGCATATTGCTGCTTGGTTGGAAGTGTGTTTACAATAGCGTTCAGTTCACTACGAATCCATGCTATTACCTCTGTATGAGGCTTACGAGTTATCATCTGCGCTTCCTCCAATGGTATTTGATAATCGAAATGAGGAACATCGCCAAACCAGGTAGTGAGATTGAAAAACTGAAAAGCGCGAAGAAAACGGGCTTCAGATTTCATGCGTTCTTTCAGGTTCGTATCCATTTGTATTTGATCAACATTATCGAGAAACACATTACAGGTTTTGATACCTTGATAACAGTCACTCCACCGGCTTGCAAAAAAGGAGTTGTAAGCATCTGCTAATCCCATTCCAATAGTATTTACATCAGTAGCCTTTGCCACAAAAATATTGTCCGTAACACTTTCCAGTTGGAAAATAGTATTGGCGCTTAACATTTGATTGTATGCCTGAGTTAGAACAGCTGTCGCATTATCCTGAGTCCAATAATTGTTGTCTGTAAATTGGTTAAGCGGAAACTGATCCAAGTCGTTACACGATAACAATATCAGACATGAAATACTACATACTAAATTGAATATATTTTTTTTCATAATGTTCTTGTTTTAAAATTCTAAATCAATACTTATTCCATAATATCTTAACAATGGATAATTCCCGCGAAGATAAAATCCACCAACGCCTCCACGTCCACCCATCGTGTTGCCAAAGTTAGTAGCTTCGGGATCAACCCATGAGTTTTTTGAGAAAGTGAACGGGTTCTGTACGTTTGCGCTGATACGTGCTTTATCGATACCTGCCTTTGATGTAATCTTTTTAGGAATCGTATAACCCAACCTGATGTTCTTCACCCGCAGATAACCCATGTCATACAGAATAATATCAGTTCCTATCTTTTGATAGTTGTTTTGTCTCGATGGCCCGTCAGTCGCTAATCGCGGTATTTTTGCGCTAGGATTGTCAGGAGTCCAGAAATCCATTTGATGCTCATACATCGTAGCTACCCAGAAAAGATGATGGAACGGTTCTGACATTTCACCGCGTACTTGTTGCAGACGTGAACCTACTCCTTGTATAAGAATACTTAAATCGAACCCCTTCCATGCCAAATCATAAGTGAATCCGAAAGTATATCTCGGGAAGGCATTGCCCAGTACTACACGGTCATTCTCATCTATCACGCCATCACCATTTTGATCAACATATTTTACGTCTCCTGGTTCAACAGTTGAATTAGGAGGAAGAGCGCTACTGGCAATTTCTTCACGACTTTGGAAGAGTCCGGCAGACTTATAACCTAAATATGAACCTAACGCTTCACCTTCACGAATAATATTCCACGATTCTTCGCCTTGTCTGATTTGTTCACGACCGCCAAAGTTAGTCACCTTGTTCTTTGCATCTGACACATTGGCGCTAACGCGATGGGTAAAAGCGCCTGTCCTTTTTCTATAGCCTATTGTGAGTTCCCAACCGACGTTTTCCAACTCACCAAAGTTTTGAGTCCCAACACTTGACGCTCCAAATACACTGGGAACTACGGGGGTTAACAACATATCATAAGTTCGTTTTTTGAACCAGTCAAAAGTAACATCTAAACTGTTGTTGAAAAACGAAGCATCGAAACCAATATTAAAACTGGCTAATGATTCCCATGTTACCTTATCATTGCCATAAGAAAAATTAACACCGGGAGTAGCTGCATTGTTAAATCCATATCTGGTCGCTTGAGGTGAATAAGTTGTTAGATAAGCATAATCATCTATACTTTGGATTCCTGTAATTCCATACGTTGCACGAAGTTTAAGACTACCAATATTATTTTTGTATGAATTCATGAACTCTTCTTCCGAAATACGATATGCAGCAGAGAATGATGGGAAGAAACCCCAGCGATAATCTTTAGCAAATTTCGACGATCCATCGTACCGGAACATAAATTCAAAATAATATTTGTTGTCGAGATTGTATTGAGCACGTCCAAACAAAGATGAAATACTTCTTTTGGTAGTCCCTTGATTAGAAGTATAGTTGTTGGCGGTTTGCCCAGATTGAGTAGCTTCCGGACCGGAATTAAGTCCTAAGTCCGGATCTGTATACCTCCATCTTACCATATTATTTTCACGGGTATACGATTCATTAGATATACCTAACAAAGCATTTACATGATGTTTAGCGGCGAAAGTACGATTGAAATCCAACAAAAACTGGGTGTTTAATGTGTAATATTTACTGTTATAATCATCCACATCCCTCGTTGAATTTACATAACGTGTTGGTGTTTCAAGATCATACTCCCAGTACAGCGGAACTTGAATATATCGGCGGAAACGATGTGACTGCGTCAAGTCCATACCTACTAAAACTTTTGCTTTTAATCCTTGAAAAATCGAATATTCAAGGTTCATATTAGCGAGTATATTATCCATGTCAGTCTTTGACGTTCCTCCTTTTTCCAATGTCGCAAGAGCGTTAGCATCTGTGACCTGATCATTAACGAGATATTTGCCATCATCTGTCTTAAATTTGTAATAATAAGCCATCGGCATACGAAAAACATTAGTTTGTATACCACCTGTATCACCGGTTGGTTGAGTATCCAAAGTACGACTATACGCCATTGATGTGCCAACCTTAAATCTACCCCATTCGGTATTCAGATTGATGCGGAAATTATAACGTTGACGACCATAAGCGTCGTTTCCTACCATATTGTTTGACTGATCGAAATATCCTGCCGAAATCATAAAAGTGGTATTGTTGGCGCCTCCTGATACGCTTAAATTATAGGTCTGTTGTAATGCATTTTGATAAATTTGATCCATAAACCATTTTTCTTCGTTTTGATGCGCTTTCAGATCAGCGATCTCTGCCTCTGTGAAGGTACGTGGAACCCCAGTGACATCATTTGCATGATTACGCAATTCAGCATTCCTCCAACCCGCCATGGGACGATACAATATTTGCGGAACGTTTGACCCAATCGATCCGTTAAAACGAATTTTGGGCGTAGTATTTTTAACTCCTTGTTTTGTTGTGACCAATATAACTCCGTTTGCAGCGCGCGAACCATAGATTGCAGCGCTGGCGTCTTTCAGAATGGTCACACTTTCAATATCGTTTGGGTTCAGATTGTCTGTTAATGCACCAAGTCCTGTGGCAAGCATTCCATCGATAACAAGCAGAGGATCGCTGTTATTTATCGAAGTGACACCACGAATATTGATATTCATCGTATTTTCATTGGGATTCATGTTCCTTTGTTGTATTATCAGGTTTGCACTTGCCCCTTGCAAAGCCTGCATAGTATTCCCCACAGGTCTGTCTTCAAAAACCTGCGCTCCTACCTGATCGATAGCGCCGGAAACACTACTACGTTGTCTCGTTCCATAGCCGATAACCACCAATTCATCAAGTAAACTAATATCCTCAATGAGAATTGCGTTGACGACATTCTGGTTATCAGCGGAAATTGATTGGGTAACATATCCGACATAGGAAAAAATCAAAACCGCTGAAGCTGGTACCTGTTGGATGGTATATTTACCGTTGATATTGGTTATATCTCCGATTGTTGTACCTCTCACAATAATATTTACCCCAATCAACGGTTCACCATTTTCATCCGTAACTGTACCTGTTATTGTACGTGTTTGGCTGAAAGCAGTTACATTACATAATAATAGCAGAAAAGCAAGTAAAGATGATATACTTTTCCGCATTCTTGTTTGTTTATTAACGAAAATTTTCATCA
>JGI24702J35022_10003086_pt1 | contig 10072 bp, 6 predicted proteins | sample TergutTh196P4_FD_35022 | JGI IMG/M metagenome (IMG submission 35022)
TCCGTTTGGGATGAGATATTGCCGGGGTAAGACATCGGATTAGCGTCTGTATTATTACCTGGGGGAGTGGCGGTTATCACCGTTTTATCAAGACTGTAAACGGGTTGGAAAGTATTCACTATTGCCAGATTCTTTTCAAAAAAAACCTGTTCTCCTTCATTTCGCATGAATCGTGTATAAGCTATCAGGCGATAAAAACCTGTCGGCAGATCGGCAGGCAGTTGCATCAGGCCTTCACCCGTTCCGTTTGATAAGGCTACTTTGATCTGTGTGCGGGCAATGGTGTCTTCCACCAATTCCACATATGCCACCTTACTGAAAACGAGCGGTATTTGTTCCGTGTCGACGGTCAGCAGTTTCATCCGCACCTGTTCGCCGGCCAGATACAATCGCTTGTCGGTCTGCATATAAATCCGTTCGCGCAACTTATTAGCTCCGGTCTGTCCGGAAAGCTGAATGACTAAGCCAACCCCTATTATTATCAAAAAAAATTGTCTCATACAGTTTGAAGTTTATTCCGGCCAGTCGTCGGGCATTTGAAGTTCGCCTAAACTGGAACAATCGATGCATGTACTTAAAGTATAATATAAAACATATTCTTTTATTATTGTATCGTATGTCCACAAATAGGGCCGATATGTACTTGGTAAATACCCTTCGTAAGCCTCTAATAATGAATCCTGCAAAACCGGTTCACATAACCAGTTGCGGTCGGTGTATTCATAAACGCCGGCTGATCTCGGTATAAAAAGATGCTGTTGCTTTGTCAGCGATACATCAACATAACCGATGACAGGTCTGCCTGGTTCGGTGGTACAAATGATGTTACCTCTTAATTCCGAGGGCATCTGCGCAAATATACTTCCCATTTGTTCGTCGTTTGTTTTGATATTGGTATAATAATCATAAGCCGCCTTACTGATCACATTTTGTTTGACGATAATCCGGTACAACACCTCCAATTTACGGTCGGTAGGCGAAATCTCTGTGATGATGTCTGTCAATCTGCCTAAGACAGTCTGTTCGCTTGAACCAAGCAGCAAATCGCTGTTGCGACTGCTTGACCAGCATTGTTCAGGGTAAAAATAAAACACCGACATAATATCGGTATGTATTTCCCAGTCCTCCTCGTACGACCAGCGATAGAAAAGCGTTTTGTTATCCGGGTCGTGCGTCGCTACATGAATAATCACCGGCTGTCCGGCGCTTTTTTTTGACCAGAACACACTGTCGATAGCGGGAGTTACGATAGGAAACGCATAATCGGTGCAATACTCGAATGTTTTAACAGGACACTGCACAACGCCTCCCGCCTGAACGATACAATCGTCACTTTTAGCGTCGGGTTCGTCTATTTCAATTTTCAGACGGTACTTGCGTTCCATCTCCAATTTACCGGTCGGTATGAGGTATCTGCCGTTGCGTGCGCCTTCTGCCGGGTCGGATTCTTCCGCTTCGATTCGCGTCCCGTCGTCGCACTCCACATACACCCGTGCATCGTCTACAAAGATTGAAATGGCAGGATTGATGTCCGTCAGGTTGAGGCTACGGCTAAGTTTAATTTCTGTTTCGCCTTCGGTAATCGCGCCTTCCACTACAAGGATATTACTTTCTTCGTTAATGTCCTTCGCCATGTAATCGGTTATGCAACCGCTAAGGATACAGCATGCGTAACAGGTCAATAACCATTTCATTTTTTTACTTTTTGAAATTTAATATTATACGATATGTAGGGTATCGGAACGCCGAAGATAGACAGCTGATAGCCGTTAAAGCGTTCGTTTTCCCATTTGTAGTACACGGAATATGCATTCTTACGACCTGTAAGGTTATAGACACCTATCGTAAAATAGCTGTGGCTCAACTTGGTGAGACGATGTCCCGCCTCGATGTTGAACGAGGCGTCCATACGGAAAAAATCGGGAATCCGGTATTTATTTCTTTCGGTAAAATAAACATATTGACGGCCTTCATAGATATATTTGGAGATAGGCAGTGTGATAGGTCTTCCCGTACTGTAATCGCAATTAAGCGAAAAGCTGAAGCGGTGCGTCAGTTTGTAATTGCCGACAAATTTCACTTCGTGCGGCTTGTCATAATCGGCCGGATACCAGTCGCTTTCATTGGCTGCAGAGGCCAATTCGTCGTGGCGGTGCAGCATGGTGCGCGAATAGACGTAACTGACCCATCCGTTCAGTTTGCCCTGCGTCTTTCTGACCATCAGTTCCACGCCGTAGGCTTGTCCCCTGACGCCGGCCACCTCGGTTTCCAAGTGTGAGTTCATCAACAACCGGGCGCCGCCGCGATAGTCCAAATAATCATTCATCGTTTTAAAATAAGTCTCAACGGACGTCTCTATGGTGTTTTCCGCAAAATTACGGTATAGCCCTACCACATATTGCGCCCCTGTTTGCGGTCGGATACTGGCGTCGCTTAGTTTCCATGTATCGGAGGGCGACATGACGGTCGAATTGGATATTTTGTGGATATACTGCCGCATCGTGTTCACGCCCGCTTTTACGGACGTGTTGTCGTTGAGGATATAACGCATCGACAGGCGATATTCGGGACCATGCCATGTTTTAAATATACCGGCGCCTGCCGAATCGCAACGGATAATTGTAGCGGTTGAAGGCAGATAATCCGGAGAATAGATATTGTATACCCGCGATCCTAACGCATTAAACAGCGAATACCGGATGCCGGCGCTGACCATCCATACAGACGATATTTTCCATTCATCCGCGAGATATACGGCCGATTCCAGCGCTTTTTCGGTCTGCAACCTGTCGGCCCTTATCAATGATTGTTCGTGGAACGGCACAAAGGTGCCGGGTTCTAACCGGTAAAGAAGCGTATTGACTCCGAAATTCAAGGTATGTTCGTTGTTCACAAAATACGTGAAATCGGTTTTCCCGAATTGCTGGTTGATGGCATAATCAAGCGCATACGCATTGAAGATGTCGCCCATATCCTTATTGCTGTAACTGTAATGATCATATCCGGCGACAATCGTACCGGTGAATTGCGGATTGAAGATATGCCGCCACTTGGCCGAAAAGTTAGCGTTCTGATACGCATAATCTTCACTGCCCGTGAAATTAAACCGGTCGCGGCTGAAGTAGCCGTTCAAGTAGAAGTTGTTGTTCTCATTTAATTTATAATCGCCCGAACCGTTCAGGTCATAAAAACCTGCCGTACCGTTGTGATAGCCGCTATTTTCGGGTATCTGCTTCAGCATCCAGTCCGAATAGGTCGTACGACCGCCTAAGATAAACGACCCTTTTCCTCCGAACAGCGGCCCTTCCAATGTCACGCGGCTTGTCAACAATCCGATACTGGCTGCGCCCTGATACATCTTTTTATTGCCTTCTTTCGTGTTTATTTCCAGCACGGACGAAATACGGCCTCCATATTTGGCGGGAATCCCGCTTTTGTACAATTCCATATTCTCAACCATATCGGGGTTGAAGGTCGAAAACAAACCGAACAAGTGCGTTGGCGTATAAATAGTACCATCATTAAAAAGAATCAGGTTCTGGTCGGTGGCGCCTCCCCGTACATTGAAACCGCTCGCTATTTCACCCACCGATTTTACGCCCGGCAGCGTCAGTATGATCCTCAGAATATCGGCCTCTCCCAAAACCGTTGGTATGTTTTTAACGCTTCGCATCTGCAGACGCTCCGTACCAATGTTTATCGACCGTATGTTATCCGCCCGGCTCGCCGAAACGACTACCTCCGAAAGCGCGAACACCTGTTCTTCCAATTCAACATCCAATTTACCGTCGGAATAAAGCATCAGTTGCCGTCTTGATTCCTTCATACCCACCCCACGGATCACTAATTCGCGACGTCCGGGCGGCAATCGAAGGGAATAAAACCCATAGCCATCCGTAACCGTTCCGATGAATGGATCTTCCAGAAACAGGGTGATGCCCGGCGCCGGTTCGCCGTTTTTAAAGTTTGTGACGATCCCTGTCACGATAACGTTTGAGGTAGCAGGCATGTTTGGGTTGCCGATAGCATAAATCACCGATTCGGATACAGCCTTCTTTTCCCGTTCAAACACAGGAATAAAGCCGGTTGTGTCGGCAGTCTCTTTCCCTGATTGTCTTTCAGGTAATGCAGTTATAAGGTCTTTATCCTTAATGACATAGATCGCATCCTGAAAAACCGATGTCCGGTAAGATGTCGTCCTCAACGCCTTCCGGATCAGGTTCACCGGTTCCATGTTCGCTTCGTCCACAGTTACGCGCAACGAATCCGTAACATCAGGGGTGCAATATATCCGGTAACCGGTTTGCTTTTCAATGGCCTCGAATAACTCCCCCACAGGGCGGTCGTTCAGTCGGACGGTCACCTGCTGTTGCGCTAAAACCGCGACTGCGGAAAGCGTTAGAAATAGCGCTAAAGATATAACCCTTTCTGTCATAAGCCGGATAATTTTTCATATTCGGAAACCGTAAGCATAAGAAACATCTCCGTTTCTTCCTTGAAATTCAATTTCAGGTTAGACACGAATCGTTTTAATTCTTTCGTGTAAGGATGAAGCGTTTTCAACAATTCCTTCTTATTCTTAACCGTATAATAGACACCCTCTTTATATAGATAATAGCGGGTCGAAAAAATAAAAAACCGTTCCAACCGTCGCTGATAAATTTTCTCCGCTAATCGGGCGTATCGTTTCTCCAAAACCAAGCAATCACCTGAATATAAAAGGATATAATATCCTGTCGGAGGACATCCGGGCAAGTTGTTCTTTTGGAAATAAACGATATGTTTTCCATGCAGCTCTGCAAACCCTGTATTTTCGGGAAACAAAACGATATGTCGAAAATCCGGCGTCCTGACAATCAACTCATCCCTGTTCAAATCCAAACGGAGTAAAACGTCGGGATAAATTACATCCTGATACGACAGACGCGCTTTAGTGTATTGTGCATCTACAAGATAGGGATGGTTTGTTGTTGCCGGCTGAGTTTCATATTCACTCCCGTAGTATAACGTCGAATAGTTGCCTGACTTTTGAAGATAGTCAATAGTAGCGCTGTCAGTTAATTGCAGTCTATCCTGCGCAACTACTGTTCCGCAACTCATCACAAGTAACAATGCACAGATTGCCAACTTTTTATTATTAATGACGTATAACTTCCTTTGCATAAGAATTTCTCTTTCCATGGCTAAATATCAATACATTGTTACATTCATTGTCGAATGATTATTGCTTTTTCACCCGAACGAATCACGTAAAAACTACCTGCGGGAAGTTACTTGTAATTTGAAGGATGCCACCACCGTCTAGTGTAATAGAATAGGAAGTAGATGTATAAATTGCATTCCTATATGGAGAACCGCAAATTNCACCTATAATATTTACGCTCCTTCCTTCGGGGATCTGAATAGTTACATCACCTATTAGAACAATACGTTGTGATATAACCTCATCTCTTTGAAACTGCTGTAATCCCGACCATGTCAAATGTGGCTGGACGATTGCGGTTGAGGATATTAACAATAGTAGAATTATCGTATTACATACTTTCTGTTTGACCGTTATGCGATACATATCCTTGATTTTTGCAAATTCATTATTATAAACAGAACTGTTTATTTACGATTTATTTTGGCTGTGTGCCGGACTATTTTGCCGTCGTTTGTTATTCCTTCCATGATGACTGAATAGGTGGTAGGGGCGTCGGAAGAGTAGAAATCGAAAGAGGCTTCTCCCTGTTCGCTTGTCTGAATACGGGGATTCCAATAGAGGGTGGTACGCAAATCTTCTTTGACTGCGTTTTTTTCTTCCATTGTTTCGTATTTCGGAGAATAAAACTCAACAGGCTGACTGTATCCAGACCATTCAATTTTTCGAATATTTTGCGGAGGATTACTTTTTCCGCCCCAACCGCCTTTCTTAGTGGTGATGACTATTGCAGGTCTTGAATCAAAGGCGTCAAATATATCTTCTTTCAAGACAAATATACTTTCTATCATATCCAACCCAACCGATTCCAATTGGAAATTTTTAACTGTATAATCATTCACTATGAACTTAGCCACATGTTCTTCTCCTCTGGTCCTAACATAAACCTTCACATTATCAGCATCAGCGTTTCTGCTGCTTTTACCGCCGAGTTCAATGCGACTTACTTCCGGTAATCGTAAGAGAAGGTTATGCATCGTTCCCAGGTTTACTTTTTCTATGTCTGCCGATGTCATTACTTCAAAAACCTGAAATTGTGAATAATAGACTGATTTTGGAATATATTTTTTCGCTGAAACAGCTACTTCCGGAAGTTCTATCATTCTTATACCATGCTCATTTACATATTTTTGTTCCGCCACAACCGTGTAATCAAAATATTGAGTATCGTTTTCGGTGACAAAAAGTTCCGGAGCGGAAACTTTATATTGTAATTCAGGCTGCCGGTCAACAGTTAAGTAAATATTATCATCACCTTTTTTATCGGATGATTGAACAATGATGAATGTGCTGTCGGGATAAGTTAAATTGTCAAAAACAAAACGTCCGTTCTTGTCGGTGGTGNTTACTTTAAGCTCTGAACCGGTCGGCGTATTTATTATGAGTGATATAGTTACATCTTTTATGGCTCTGAAAAAACGCTCCGCCTTACCGGTTAATATTTTTTCATTAAAACCGTCAGTTTTAGGTATTTCTATATTTCCTTTTAACAATGCAGGGATATTGTAACGTCGCCAGCCCTGCGTCATCATCAACAAATCCAAAGCAATGGATGATTCGTTCTCTTTATCCTGGAAATAACAGGCGGCGTCCTCAATATGCCCTTTCAAGTCGGAGTCAAGTAATAAGACGGATAATATATTGGTAGCATTGTCTGATGAAACATATTTGTCGTCTATAACTGAAACAGCAAATTTACCTGACAAAGGCGCTCCCTGACTGTCAGTCAGGCTTATTTTTGAAGTCACCAACTCCCTTTTACCGTAATTGTCTGCGCCGGTTACAAAGTTAATAACAGCTTCGTCCTGTTTGTTCCGGTTGAAGATCAACCTCTCGCTGACAATTTCGTTATTGGGATTTAACAGTATCAGGTGGCTTATGCCCGACGGAAAGGAATCCTGTTCAATCAAAAGCAGATTTTTTTCGTTATTCCATTTGTTGTGATACAACGGTAATCCTTTCGTATGGATGAACAGTGAAAGTTGAGGGTCATGCAACACCTGGCTTAACCCCGTAACGGAAATGGCAACCCATTTTTGTTGGCGGTCTACTTGGAGCGAAAAATTACCCTTCTGTGCTTCAGGTAGTTTGAAACGCTTTTCTTTCAAGTCTTTATTGTGACATACGGCGTAGTATGTTTCCCCCGGTTCGGGTTGGAGTAATACCTTGCCCATCCCTTTGTGGATGGATTCAAAATGTTGGATCACATTACCTTCTTCGTCCTCAATATGACCTGTAACCGATTCGGAAAGCCCATTTTGATTAATAGCCTTAAAGGCTATAACTGAAGGCGCTCCGGTAATTAATTGCCCGCCCTCCGGGAAAAACATTACTTCATAATCGCTGCCTGAGATAGACAGGGGTATATATTTTGTCAACTTCTTACTTTGATAGGCAACATGAAGCGTCAAAACAGGGAACTCAACATCCGATTTCCTGAACGAAAAACGTCCGATAGCATCTTCTGAAAGTGTTAGCATATTCATTTTTCCGCCATTGACCTGAACTGATACATTGTCCGGCAGCAACTTTTCTTTTGTTTGGGGATTAACGAATGTTATGTCAACCAAGAATTCATTTTCGCTTTCACTAAACTTACATTCGGGTAAAATGACAGTAGAAACGGGGTCAGAAACATAAATCATCCTTTTGAAAAAATAATCGGCGTTTGTCATTGTATTCCTGTAAGCGACAAGGATATAATCACCTTCCGCTAAATTCTCGTTTAATGGGATACTCCCGTAATACCCGTTCAAGCTGTCAGGCTTGATGATGATTCGTGTAACAACCGAATCCAACGGATTTCTAAGTTCAGTAAACAGGTAATTATCGTCATATACCGGTTCATGAAACAGTGCATCGACAATAGTAGCCGAAAACCAGACAGTTTCACCCGAAAGGTAATGCGTTTTGTCCGATTGCAGGTAGATTTTTTCATGCGGGTAAGCTATCAACTGCCTTGTGAAAAAATCCGATATGTCATCCTCGTTCTCACCTGCAAGTAATGTTTTCATTCCCAAAAAGAGAAAAAAACAAATGAATCCGATTGAATGTAGTCTGTCCATATTTTTAAAAATGCTAAAAAAGGCCGGGTTCTGTTACAAAACAGAACCGGCCTTTTTTTTTAAAAAAATCGACTTACCTCAACCTGACCACAGGCGAGAAAATCGCCTCGCCGGTTTGGGTTGATTTTACGCCGACGCGACCGAAAAGGGTCGGGGCGGTCGTAGCGTCGTAAATATCGCCGAAATCGCCCGAAACAGATACAGGTCCGTACGTCTGATCGGAGAAGTCGCGACGGTACACATAATTAACCTGATCGCAAAACTGCGTCCGGCTAAGTAATAAATAAACGATGTCTACTTCGGCTGTCTCTACTATCCGGTTGATCGTAAACGTAGCGTTTATGGTATTCCCGGAAAGGGTAATACTTTCGTTCGAGATCGTGAAGAATGGAGTAACGGCGATGTCGAAAGAGGTGTTCCCGCTTACGTTGACAATACTCGTATCACGCGTGTTGACCCAGGGGCCGTTGTTGTCGCGCGTTATTAATTTGTATTGACCGTTAAACAGTTTTGCCGAGAAAGCGCCATCCTGCCCGACATAAACGGCTATNGGAGTAAATAATTCGAAACCATCCTGATAAAGTTGTAACTGAACGGCNCCTCCCGTACCTCTCAATTGAACCGGTTGGCCGTTGTAGGTCACTTTACCCGTTAATGTCACATTCGGTTCGTCGAAATTATCTTTGCCGCAGCCGACAATGGTTATCAGCAACAGACTAACTAAAATAAAATTTATTATCTTTTTCATAATCATCTGAATTTATAATTATTGGAAAGGGTTCTTAACATACTTGGGATTATTGTTTATCCATCCTTGGTCGATGAAGTTATAATAGTTCCTCATTTCAAAACGACGGGCATTCGGCGCCATGTGCGAAAAATCTTCTTCAAAAACCCATTTCAGATGATTCGGATCGCCCGGCGCTACGACTAAGTAGGGGAACAGGCGACGGTGCCGCGCTGCCGGATCGGTGTTATTACCGTTCCAAAGATTAAGGGCGAGCCGCCAGCGTTTCAGGTCCCAATAGCGATGGTCTTCCAACGCGAACTCAACCCGTCTTTCGTGTATGATATTATCGAAGGTGACGGTCGTAAGCGGTTTGACACCCGCACGGTTGCGCAGTACATTAATATATTCCACCGCTTTTGCGTTGTTATTAAGTTCGAACGCCGCCTCACAGGCTATCATATACGCTTCTGCCAAACGAAAACGCGGAAACCACATTTCGGAACCGCGTCCGCGCGTCCCTGCCTGTGGTGTTTCGTCTAAGAACTTACGCACAAAAAAGCCGGTTTTGTTNGTAAACTGTTCATTCGAGATTCTTGGCCCGTTTAAGGAAGTTATCAGGTAACCATCGTCGTCAAAGACATCGACGCCGCTCACATTGGCGACCCTTGTCACCCAATCACCGGATGCATCTCTGTTGAGTTGTCCGGCTTGCAAGGGCACTTCACGTCCCTTAAATGTTGAGCCTGGATAAAGCACCGTTCCCCTCAGGCGCGGATCGCGCTCCTCGAAAGCTTCGCGGGCAGTCGAATAAAATTTGTAATCGTTGCCGATTCTCGAAATAAACGGACTGCCCTGACCGGGCGTGTCGGTATCAATTATCTCAAAATCTTCCACTAAATTCAGTATAATCCCTAACCAGCTGTTATCCATGTCTTCCATGTGTGAACGCGGCGCATTGGCATTCGTATATCCATGTGTTGTGCCCGGATATATATAGTCGCGCGCCCAGATAACTTCCGAATTGTTCTTTGCCGATAACGCATTGTAGAAATTATCGCCCAAGCTCTGATGCGT
>JGI24702J35022_10003087_pt1 | contig 10070 bp, 6 predicted proteins | sample TergutTh196P4_FD_35022 | JGI IMG/M metagenome (IMG submission 35022)
CCCGCCAGTATCGGAGTGCCTGTTGGCAGGGCAATGTCTATGCCCCAATGAAATTCCTTGTTCCCGTTGATGGGGTGGATTCTGTAACCGTACAGGCTTGTGACATTGGAGAGCCAATCGAAGTCAAAAGGGTTGCCGACTATCTGCCTCGCGCCGTTGGAGTACATGAGCGCGGCGTAGTGCTGAGTCTGGTCAGCATCCATTCTTCCGGCCAGTACAGATGACAACGGTTGGGAAGTGAGAGTGACGTTGAGGATGTGGTATTCATATGGCACTTGCACGGTATACGAGTAGCTATGGCTGTTGCCGTCGCCATCTGTCCACGAACTGTGGCGGGTTTCCGTCCTGTACCGTATTTCAACCTCCGGTACAACCGAAAGGTTGTATTGTTCATTGAATACCGCCCTTATGACGGATTCAATTTCGGCATAGGTGAAATCCTGATAGACCGCCGACAGGAAACTCATCAGTTCAAATGGGTTGTGGGATATAGTCCCGGCGCTGATGCGGTATTCGTCATAGCCCGGATGGTTGCTTCTTATATTATTGATATAGATTTGCAAGTCCGTTTCAAGTTCGGTGTAGAGGATGGAAGCATCGTTAATATCTTCAAACTCTGCGGGGTATGCGACTGCCCCGGTAAATGAAGTAGTGCCGGAAAATATGCCCACGCACATGGAAAGCATGGACATGATAAGGAAAATAATCAACGCCAGCAGCCCCACCTTAACCATAAAGACAGGGTTTTTGCGGATTGCTGCGGTGACGGTATTGGAGGCTCTGGAAACAATGCCCACGGTTTTCTTCGTTGTCTGCGCCGCTTTTTTGGCGGCTCGCAAGTCTTTGGCATAGTTCCGCTTGATAGCCTTTTTCTGCATAAATCGCGAGATGGGGTTGCTCTTTAGCTTGGGGTTGTCCATAAGAGCCTTTTGGTAATCCAGCTTCATCCTGTTTTTGATGGACTTTTGCTCCAGCTTCGCTACACGGCGGTATGGACGGTTTTTGTGGAATCGGTAAACGGAGTTGGCCGTCCGCTTTGCCCCGCGATAGCCGCTTTCTGTCAGCAGTTCTGCATTATGGGCGGCTTTAACGCCCACATTGTCTTGTTCCAACTGGTGGACTTTGGCGTGAACCTTGGTAGCGGTCAAGGAAGTGACCACGCCCATAGCCTTAACAGGCATTGGCTTATCCTTTGGCGTGTTCCATTTCGCTTCCCCGATGGGGACTTTCTCTTTCTCATGGGTCAGCTTGGAAACGGTTTTGCCCTTCTTTTCATCAAAGACAAGCTGTTTTTTCTTAACTTTCTTTGTAGGCAGCTTGTCTTGGGCTTTATCCAGCTTCCCGGTCAGCTTGTCGGCTTTCTTTTCCAACTTGGCAACCGTTTTTTCGCCCTTCGTAAACTTTAGTTTGCCGCCGGGTTTTTCAGAGGCAGCGCTGATTGGCTTTTCGGTATCGTCGGAAGCGATGGTGTCAGCGGTATCGGTGGTATCAGCATCGGCAATACTGCCAGTATCTGTGACATCAGCTTCTTCCGTTGTTTCGAGATCGAGCGCTGTGGGCTTGGTTTTGCGGTCGGCATTTGACATCGGCTTATTCTTAGGGTCGGTGTCCGATTGAGGTCTGGTTTTGGAAACGCTATCCGATTGGGCCTTGGTTTCCCCGGCTGAATCAGCGTTTGCCCCGGTGACATTGCTTTCGATAGCGTCCTCGCTGTTTTCGGTTGTCGCTTCGCCATCTTCCTCGCTATCGTCGGCATCTGCATCGTTGGCGTTTTCAGGCTGCTCGACTGCATCGGCATCTTTGCCCGGTGATTCGCCGTTTTCGTCCTTGGCTTCGTCTTGCTCGAATTTCAGCGAAGAATCCTTTTCTTTCAGCTTGGATTTGCGTTTTGTATTATGATTACCCGTCATCTGCCCAAGCGATGTTGCCACCGCTTCTAAGCCGAACCTTGTGGCGGATACGGCGGCGTTCCTGTCGGGTGTTTCATCGGGGGATATAGTCCGCAGCAAGTCCACCGCTCCATGTTGCAATCCTGCGAAGTTTAACCCATCTGCCGTGCCTGTGCCATTTTTGACAATGGAGGCATCATTTATCGGTGTAAGCGCCCCTGCCGGGTCTACAGGATAGGCGCTTGCAGGGGCTTTCGTATCGGCGAGTGAATCCTCATGCGTAAGTTTCTGCTGTTTCCTATGCCTTCTCGTGATGTCTTTGTCTGGGGAATCAGACTGGCGGAGGTCTTTTTCATCATCCTCAAAACGGATTTTTCGGCTCATCATCCCACCTCGTCTAATTTTGTGGTCATAATCCTGTACAGTTCCGTATCTTTGGGGAATTTGTCAGAAAATGGTATTATAGTGTTGCCGTGGAATAGCAAACCTTCTCCCGCCGCTGACTGCGTGACGTAGGATAACTGATAGGGGGATATGCCAAGCTGCTTGGCTAGGATGGCTCTATCGCCGCCCGCTTGGTTGAGCATGAGGATGAAGTCCGAATTTTCAAAGATGTTCTCGATTTCCCTTGAGGATAGCAAGTCCTTCACGTTCTGCGTAATGCCTGTGGGAATACCGCCCCATTTGCGAAAACGCTTCCATATCTCTATGGAATAGGCAGCGGTCTGTTCCTCTTTGAGAAGAAGGTGAAACTCGTCAATATAGAACCACGTTGTTTTCTTGGCGGCTCTGTTGATTGTCACCCTGTTCCACACGGCATCTTGGAGAATCAGCATACCCAGCTTTTTAAGCTGCTTGCCAAGTTCCTTTATATCGAAGCAGACCAAACGGTTTTCCATGCTCACGTTCGTCCTGTGGTTGAACACGTTGAGAGAGCCAGTGACATAGATTTCAAGGGAAGTCGCCACGTTCTGCGCCTCCGGCTCTTTCTGCTTACGGAGAAGGTTGTACAAGTCCTCCAGTATTGGCATTTTGTCGGGCTGCGGGTCAACGAGGTAGTCCATATACACCAACCGCACACAGCGGTCGATGATGGTCTTTTCCGTTGGCGTAAGCCCGTCCTTGCCGCCGACAATGAGTTCGCACAGCGACAAGATGAAGTCGCTCTTCAGGGTCAGTGGGTTTTCCTCGTCCGAATAGTCGATGTTGATGTCCATAGGGTTCAGATGGTGCGGCGATGTCGGTGACAACCTGACCGTCTGTCCCGAAAGACGTTCCACGAGCGGGAAATACTCCCCCTCCGGGTCAGCGATGATGATGTCATCGTTGGTGATGAGGAAAGCGTTTACCATTTCCCGCTTGGCGGAGAACGATTTGCCACTCCCCGGCGTTCCAAGTATCAGACCGTTCGGGTTCTTCAGCGTCTTGCGGTTCGCCATGATGAGGTTGCTTGAAAGGGCGTTCAAGCCGTAATACAGAGCCTCTCCGTCTTGAAACAGTTCCTGTGTGGTGAACGGCACGAAAATGGCAGTGCTTGAAGTAGTCAAACCGCGCTGTATCTCTATCTGGTTAATCCCCAATGGTAGCGAGGACATAAGAGCCTGTTCCTGTTGGAAATCCAGCCTTTTGAGTGCGCAGTTGTACTTTTGGGCTATGCCCGATGCGGCGAACACGAGGTTCTCCAGTTTCCGCTTGGTCGGGGCGGTGTTCAGCACAATCACCGTGACAAGGAACATCCGTTCATTGCGTGATTGCAGCTCTTTTAGGATATTCTTGGCTTCATCGCCGTAGGTGGCAATGTCGGTTGGTATTACGTCCATATCGTATCCGGCGCGGACTGCTTTTTTCTGCTCCGCAATCTTCATAGCGTCAAGGTCGGTAATCTTGCGCTTGATGGTCTTGATAGCCTCCATTTGGTCGATGGACTTGATGTGCATATTGACCGTCACGGCGTTGTCCATGTTGAGGTAGTCAGCCAAGAGCCTGTCGGTGAGTTCGGGGGCGATTATCTGGATAAAGCTGGCTGCGCCTATGGTCGTACCCATGCGAAAAGTCTTGCCGTCACGGAAATCAAAGGATGTGGGGGCGATGAAATCTTTGGTATTCATCCCGGTTTTGGCGAGGTCAGACCAATCAAACTGCAGCTTCTCCGTGCCGTCCGGGTGGAGTTGCCCATGCAACACGGCAAGGCGCTCCAACCCGTTGAGGGGAAACGCTTTTACCCCCAAGACCTTGAAGTTGTTGATAATGTCGGTTTCGATGCGCTCAAGCCTCGGCTTCGCCTCTTTGAGCGTGGGCGATTCGATACCGAAGGTGATATACTTCATCTTCACCAAGCCGTTGTTGCCCTTGGCAAGCTGGTTTTTTAGCATCTCGGCGTATTCCGTGCGGATGGAGTTGAAATCATCGTCCTGTTCGGGGATGCTGATTGCCTTTTCAAAGTCAAGCATATTGCCGTATTTGTTGATAAAGGAAAGCTGAACGCTGATAGCAGAGTCGAAATAGTTGAGGAAGTCACAATACCCCTCGAAAATCTGCGTCTTGTCCTCGTTCTGGGCAAGCTGGTAGTTTATATCATCAAAAGATACGGTCTTGGTGAATAGCCTGTCATTCACCCGGCAGATACCGTCTTTATACATCTCCCGGTAGGGGATGGACTGCTGCGCCGTCTGCGGGGCGGCTTTCGCGCCGAACAGCTTTTGGTACAAGGCGGATTTGAGGCTCCCTTGTTTTTGAGGTTGCGCCGAAACCGCTTTGGGATTGCCCTTTACCATTTTCTGAAGCGCCCTCTTATTCGCCTGTTGCTGGCGCATATTCATCCCCAGCCGTATTCTCTGCTGGGTGTGCTTCTTGGTTTTGCGCGTGTTCTCTGCGTTCAAAAATCTGACCCTCCTTTTCGATTACTGCGTAAAAGTTTTCCGTTTTGTATGGGCGTTTCGGTGGGAAAAACCATCTGCTCCGCAAAATATTGAACAGGATTCTTTCTGCGGGTTGTCCGTCCTTTTCATACATAGCGATGAAGAAAGCGGGGAGCATGAGCGCCATCATCAGCAAGACGGCGGCTGAATTGCCGAGAACGCCTTTTGTGGTAAAAAACACGGGAACACCGACTAAAGCCGCCGCACCGAAGCAAATCGCTTGCCTCATAGTCAGCCCAAGCATAAGTTTTGTCTTTACTTTCGTGAGGTCTTTTGGAATCTGGACATAGGCCACTTTCAATCACCCCCTGTCATGTGGCTCAAAATATGGGCTATCACGTCAACAGTCCAACCGTTGCCGATAGCTTTGTATCGCTGGGTATTGCTGATTTTCACAGTATTGCCGTTATCGTCAATCCCATGCGCCGTATAGCCATCGGGCAAAGTCTGGCATCGTTCAGCCTCTACAACGGACAGTTTGCGGACGGTGTAATCGCCGTCCGGCAGATTGATTTTATATAGCCCTGTTTTAGCTCCCCGACCACCGCCGTTGGCGCATATGGAAACGGTTTTGCCGTGGACGCTGTAGATTCTGTTACCCTGACCGCCTGTGCCGATGGTGCCGACACGGATGGGTAAACAGATAACGGAATCAGTCTGCACGGTAGTCAGGGCGTTCAGCTTGCCGTCATCACGGACTTCCAGACGCTTGAAGCTGCCGTTTTCGTCCGCGCGGGTGCGCAGGGCGGCGCCTACCTCATTAGCGTCTACCGCTTCGGCAACAAAAAGCCCTGTCTTTTGGCGTTTGACCATCGACAGGGCGTTCTCTTTGTGGAGCGTGGAGAGTATGGTTTGGGATTTATCTGATAGGGCTATAGGTTCGGCTACCATAGTTCGTTTACTTTTCTCAATACAGTCTTTAAACTCAGCATTGCCGTATGTGGCGGTTAAACAATAACCTTTGTCCTGGTAAGGGACGCCGCTTTCCAGAATGTCTTTAAGCAGAATCCCTTTGTCATGTGGCTGGGCAATGCCCTTTATATTCGTCCAGTAAAGCCGTTTGCGCTGTTGAGCAGACACCAGAGCAGAGTTTATGAGGATTGGTTCGCAGCCCAACTCGTCGGAAATATATTCCTTGATGCTGGCGGGCATTGACGCTACGTTTTCATAGAGGAAGTATCGTGGCTGTACCCGCCATACCGCTTCAACGAAACGCATAAACAGTTTCCAGCCCACACCGTCTTTGTCAATTTCCCGGTTATGCTTGGCGATACTCCAAAAGGTGCAGGGCGAGCCGCCCATTACAAGGTCGTAGTCGGCAAACTCCCGAAAGTCGGCATCCATGACATCGCCATGACAGACGATGTGGGGATAGTTGTAACGGCTTATTGCCCTTGCGTATTTGTCAATTTCAAAGGCCTTATATGCTAAGACGGCGTATCCGGCGCGATCAAGGGCAACCCGACCGCAGGATATGCCGTCAAAGAGGGAAACCACTTTTAGGGGACGTGTCAGAAACAGCCCTCCTTGTCAAAGTCCAAAAAGGTGAGGTTTTTATACAAATGAATCATCCTTTCTTTGTAATGGTTGAATCTGCTTCATTGGGGATTTTAGTGGGCTGAGAAGATTGATTTTGCCAGCCCTCCAGTTTTCAGGAGCATAAAACAGAGCAAAGCGGTATATGCAACTACCGTCCATATGGCAAGGTGGATATTAGCTGCGTTCACTATGCCGCCGACCAATACGGCGTATATCGCCACGCACACCATGATGAGGAAACCTTGGAAAGCCACGGCAAGCAGGGCTTTGAGGTAGTTGTTGCCAACGCTTGACCATTCGTGGTTTACCAAAGTGGACAGGGGGATGGGGGCAACGGAAACCGTCAGATATATTTCCAGCATACGGCCAACCACTACGATGAAAATAATGATGGACATAATGAACATGGCAAACCCGATAAGCTGTATCTGTAACCATACGCCCATCAATTCACCGATGCCCATAGTTTCCATAGTGGCTTCTAAAGCCGCCATCATTTCAGGGCTGCCGAGGTCTGTGCTACCCGTGATAAGTCCGGCGCTGGCGTTGATAACAGACTGAGCCATATCGAAAACCGCCAAGACAATATTGAAGGTGTTGGTGAGGATAAACACGGCGATAAAGGTCTTGAAAATCCACTTGAAGATGTTGAAGGTGTCAAAGTCTTGCAAATTATTCTTCTCTATGATTAGCTGTATCAACTCGTAACACAGCACAAAGGTCAGAATCATCCCCGCTATGGGGAGTACGACTGTTTCAGACAGGTTTCTAACCATAGCAAAGACCCCGGCGTTCCAGCCCGCCGGGGTCTGACCAACCTGAACCGCTATATCAGCAACTTGGTCGTTCACATAGCCAAAGATGCTTGCGAAACTTGCCATGATTCCGTCGATGAGAAACTGTCTAATCCATTCGGTTATACCGTCGAAAAGCCAGTCCATCTATACGGACGCCTCTCTTAACCGAAAAGCCCTGAAAGCTGGGGGACAAGCAAAAGCCCGATGAGCGCGACGCCGCCACCGGCCATAAGCTGCTTCATGCCCTGAGATTTCGCACCGGGGTTGTCGTTACCGTAACCTTCGAGAAGGTTGATAACGCCCCATACGCCCAAGCCCGCTCCGAGGGCGATAACCAGTGTCTGCAATACGTCAACCGCGCTGTTGAAAAATTCCATTGATGAAAGCCTCCTTTAGTTTTTGTTTTGGGTTTATAAAAAAACAAGGCTCAAAATGCGCCTTGCGCTGGACATAAAAAAACCGCCATTCGTTAAATGGTGTTTCATTGCTGCCGAATGGCGGTCATGGTGGTGCCCGATAATGTTTATATGGCAATCCAATATTCAGTTGTAAGCTGCTCTTATGGAGCCAAGCTGCCTGCTATGATGCGGGTTTTTCCGTCATGTCGATTTCCGCTACAATATAGGAATCATCCTTCTTAAGTTTTAATCGCGCTGACAGGTACTTCTCAATGTCAAAGGTGTATTTGGGGTGAGAATCGGCGAGATAACGGTAGTTGGGGTGCTTTTCGATGTCGTACTTCCGGGACAGGAACGGCCTTTCGCCCCTGACTTGGAGTATGCAGCGTTCCCCATCCATCACCGCGATTTCGTCCACGGACATCAGTTCCTTGCCGAGTTTCTGGAAGTTCTGACCGTGGCTCTCCTGCGTACCTTTCGTGACGGAAGTGTTGTACATATCAATCGTTTCCTTGCCGAGCATCTTGGATATTTCCTCAAGCGTGGTTTTTTCCTTGCCTCCGAGGAACAGGGTGGTGTCCATATTGCCTATAATGGTGTCCATGTTGTCCTTGTAAATCGCCTTCAACTGGCTCTGCGCCTGCAAAATCACGCAAGCCGATATTTCACGGCTTCGGATGGTGGCGATGAGTTTCTCAAAGTTGGGGATAAGCCCGATGTTGGCGAACTCATCGAGAAGGAAGCGGCAGTGGACTGGCAGCCTTCCGTTAAAATCATTGTCGGCACGGTCGCACAACAAGTTAAATAGCTGGCTGTACAGCAGGGCAACGATGAAGTTGAAGCTGCTGTCCGTATCGGAAATGATGACGAACAGGGCGTTTTTCTGCTTGACCACTTCCTCATCCCCGGTATCGGGATTGATTTTCTTGTAGCCTCCGAGGTTGTCGAGTTCCAATTCGTCCTCGCTCATCAAGTCACGAACCTCCGCAATATCAAAGGGAGCAAGCCTCGCGCCGCATGAAATTAAGATGGATTTAGCTGTCTTGCCCGCTGCCAATTTGTACTTTTTATATTGGCGCAGGGCAAAGTGCTGTGGCGCTCGTTCCTCCAATGCCTCAAAGAGATAGTCAATCGAGTTTTTGAAGTTCTCGTTGTCCTCACGAACCTCCATTTTGTTAATCATCTCAACGAGGCTGTTCATGTTCTGCTCATGGGGCGGGGCTTCGTACCAGATATAGCCGATAAGGGCTTGGTACAGCAGCTTCTCAGCTTTCGTCCAGAATTCATCCCCGGCTTTGCCGTCACCCTTGGTGTTTTCGATTAAAGCCGTGACCAGCTTCAAGATGTCTTTCTCGCTCCGAATATAGGAGAAAGGGTTGTATCTCATACTTTTCTTGAAGTCGATGGTGTTGATGACCTTGATGCGATACCCACGCTTTTGGAGCAGAGTACCCACTTCTTGGAGGATTGTACCCTTCGGGTCAGTACAGACAAACGACACAGGAAAATCCTCCGATTCGCATTGCATGAGGTTGGGTTTTACAAAAAAGCGGGTCTTGCCTGAACCAGAGCCGCCGATGACAAGCACGTTCTTGTTCCTTGCGTACTTGACAGGTTTCGGGCGGCTGTTCATGGTCAGAGATTCCGTCTGCGTCAGAATGATGTTGTTCTTGGGGTTGGGGTTGATATATGGCTTGATGTCTTTTTCCGTTCCCCACCTGGCCGAGCCGTACTCCACGTCTTTGCGGTATTTCTTTGCGTTTCTGCTCCTAACATATATTACAAGACGCAATATGACGGCAACTATCAAAGCAATCGCCACGTCCGGCAAAGGAATGACATACGGCAGGGCATCGAGATGCAGTTTCGGGATTACCGTCATCATTATTATGAAGATAAGCGCATAGGGCATATTTGTTAGGAGCAGCTTCTTTATTTTCACCGTGTCTATAACTCCTGCCCCCTTTGCTTGTGCTTGGTCTGGTCAAGCACTTGGTTTTTGACTTTCTCCATGAGGTCGCGCAGCATCCCCAATAGGGAGGGCTTCTCGGTGGATTTAGCCATATGCTTGGACGTGTATTCCTTGAAAGCGGCGGCGATGGCATCCGTATCACGCGACTTGAAGAATACAAGGTGCTTCGGCGGGTTGCCCGTTGCGTCCTTAACCACGGCGAAGTCCACGCCGTACTTTCGGGCGATGCCCTCAAACGACTTGATGTTCTTGTCGCTGATTTCGATGTTGGTCACGCCATGCCCCTGCCGCACAAGCTGTTTGACGGTCTGCTTGCCTTTGCCCTCAAAATTCTCAGGCTTGGTCAGGTCATTGACCGCTTTTTTGCCGTTTTCCAGAAACAGCTTCATTGCTTTGGCGAGGCACTCGGCGGTCAGCTTGCCGCCTTTGATGATAAGACACACGTTTTTATCATTGATTTGGTCATTGTCTACAATATGGAATCACATCCTTTCATTGAATCATCAGCCGATGCTTCAACTTCGGCTAACCCACTATATCATTGAGCGTCATCTGCT
>JGI24702J35022_10003089_pt1 | contig 10065 bp, 7 predicted proteins | sample TergutTh196P4_FD_35022 | JGI IMG/M metagenome (IMG submission 35022)
AATTCTTTTTCTTTTTTCGAATACCAATATATGCCGTTGGCAAGTCGCACGAGCAAATCCGAATGTACTAACCTTTGCAGTGATTTTTTTACTGCATCCGGCGTCCCTAAAGCAGCGAAGTCGTCAAGAAAAAATATTTTTCCCCTCTTATATTTCCTTATTTTAGTTTCTATGTGATTTATCGTTGATTGCATATTGTTTTATTGTTTTATTTATCCCTGAAATATGATAAATCGGGGACAAAATTCGACTGCAAAAATACAATTAATTTCAAACGAAATAATACAATAATCATTTCTTATTTCTCTGTTTTCTCATACAAATTTTGTTTTGGTTTTTTTGTAAGTCTATGGGATCGTAAATTGAACCTAAGGCGTGTTCTTTTTTTCCGAGTTACTGTGTTTTTTTCTGTGTTTTGTTTTTTCTATTTTTGCGCATTCAAACACTACTCTTACAGTGTTTTTTTTACTACTAAATATATATTGTAAAAGGATATTAATTATCAACAATGTAATAATTTTAATAAAAATGAATATGCAAAGTAAAACAATAAAGTCCTGCAAGTGTCTCATCCTAATACTCGTAATCCCTCTCATCTTTTCCGCTTGCCGAAAAGATCCCGTAATTTATCCCCCCGACATTGAGAACCCCGGAGATCCTGAAAATACCTCCATTCAAGGTTTCTATTTATTGAACGAAGGAAATATGGGAAGCAACAAAGCCACGCTCGATTACTACGATTACGGAACCGGAGCATATCATATCAACATCTATTCCAATGTTAATCCTAACGTTCCCAAAGAGTTGGGCGATTTGGGCAACGATTTGAAAATATACGGAAGCAAGTTGTATGCGGTAATCAACGGTTCTAACAAAATAGAGGTGATGGAGGCTAAAACTGCCAGACGAATCGGGCAGATTGACATACCCAATTGTCGTTACATAAAATTTCATAATGGCTACGCCTACATTACTTCCTTTGCAGGACCGGTGGAATTCAATCCGAATTATCAACAATTGGGATATGTTGCTAAAGTGGATACCGCTTCTTTTCAGGTTATAGATAAATGTTTGACGGGTTTTCAACCGGAAGAATTAGAAATTGTAAATAACAAAATCTACGTAGCTAATTCGGGCAGTTACATGTTTCCTAATTATGAAAATACACTTTCAGTGATTGATCTCAATTCTTTTAAAGAAATGAAACGAATTAAAGTTGCCATAAATCTTCATCGTGTTTGTGCTGATAAACATGAAAATGTGTGGGTTAGTTCCAGAGGCGATTATGCCGGTATTTCATCAAAACTATATTGTATTGATTCTAAAACCGATCAACTTACAGATTCTATTAACATTGCAGTTTCTAATTTTCATTTAGATGAAGATAAACTGTATCTTATCAGCACCCATCTTAACTATGTAACAATGTCTGACGAAATTGGTTATGGGATAGTAGATGTGGCTTCTAAAAAAGTTGTTTCTCATAAAATTATTACGGATGGAACAGATGCAGAAATAAAAGTTCCTTACGGAATTACGGTAAATCCTGTTACTAAAGATATTTATATAACCGATGCTAAAAGCTATGTTACTCCCGGGACATTATACTGTTTCGATAAAAATGGCAAAAAGAGATGGGATGTGCGTACCGGCGATATTCCTGCTCATTTTACATTTATCAATAAATGAAGCAGAATGCAGAAATAATTAAACCTATACACAAAACCTTAAACTTTAGATTTTATATTTTACCTTAAATATCAACTTATGAATAAAACACACACACTATACTGCATTTTACTTTCTGCTTTCTGCTTTCTGCTTTCTACCTCTATTTTTGCTCAGTCGCCATTCATTTACAAAGTATTCGACTATCGTCCGGCGCCGGGACAATTTATCAACAAACTTCCCAAATATGAGACAGGCGATACTCAGGAAGATATGAATCGAAAAGCCGAAGAGAGTATTAGCGGTGAAAACAAAATCTTGATTTCTCTTGGCGGTTATGGTGGCTATGTAATTTTCGGCTTCGACCATCCTGTGGTTAATATAATTGGTTCATACGATTTTAAGATATTAGGGAATGCGCTTATTTCTACCCCTTCGGGCGCTCCACGAGACGGCGGAAGTTGCGAACCCGGTATTGTAATGGTCTCTTACGACACTAACGGAAACGGTTTCCCCGACGATGAATGGTACGAACTGGCAGGAAGCGAATACTCAAAACCCGAAACCATTAAAAATTACCAAATTACTTATTACAAATCTCAATCCAATTATCCGCAGTGGATAGAGGATGAAACCCTGTTTTTTGAAGGAACAAAACTTGCCGACAATGGTGTAGATATAAACGGAACAGGCACAAACTATTTCCTGTACGCTTATCCGTGGGGATATGCCGACAATTATCCAAACAACGATGAACGTTCCAACTTCAATATTGAATGGGCAGTGGATAAAAACGGAAATTCGGTACATCTTCCCGCTATTCATTTTGTGAAAGCTTATACGGGTGTAAATCAATACTGCGGCTGGTTGGGCGAAATTTCCACTGAAGTAATGGGCGCAGAAGATTTACACCCACTGAGTATCAGGCAAAACGAAACGGATAAAAGATTGTTATTACTTGGCAATCCTGTGAAAGATCAATTGATAATTGTTTCAGAAAAAATGCAAAACATTGATATTTACGATTATTTGGGAAGAAAACAGATGTCGCTGGAACTACAATGCGGAACAAATTATATACCTTGCAGTCAATTATCGCAAGGTATATATCTACTTGTAGTCGAAAATATAAGTATCAAATTTATAAAACAATAATTTTAATCTATTGAAAACGTTTTGACAATGAAAACTGAAAACTAAAACTCTTAAACCAATATGAAAAAATCAATTCTATTTTACTTTTTAATTCTTTTTTTATCAATACAATTATTTGCACAGCCGAGTGATACAACCATGTTGAATCTGCTAAACCCTACCTATCCTTCGTCGTTTGTTTATACTCCTAATGGTTACTGGATTGAAACATATAATGATACGGATTTTACTTTTTTTAAGTCTCAAATTTTCTCTTTTTCTCACCAAATTGAAGGTCCCGGTTCTGCAGTATATCAATGGCACGGTTTTACCGCTTGCAATAGTGGAGATAATGACAATCATTATGGTCAAGATTGGAATGATTATCAATGGGGGTGTATGGCTGGCGGCGGCATTAAGACAAATGAACAAGGAGAAATCATGAAAGACGCAAACGGTGAGGTGATAGTTGAAAAAGGATTGCCTTATTTGGTGGCGTATTGGTATTATATGATAGAACCTGAATGGTGGTTTTGGGGAATCGGAGACATTTTTTTGGATGAGCCTACGCATTGTTTACAAATTCTTTTAGATGATGGAGAAGAATATGAAGCGGTGGGGGTGTATATGAACATTCATCCGTGGGTATATTATGCAAATATGTTTGGGGATGGCAGTTCTTTACGACCACTCAATCAAGAAGGAGATTATTTCAAAGTTATCTTTCATGGGTTGAATCCTGATAATACGGAAAGTGGAAAATCGGTGGAACATATCATGGCTAAGTTTGAAAATGGACAACTTATTCAAAGTAGTAAATGGGAATGGGTTGATTTGTCTTCGTTAGGAGAGATAGGCGGCATTTATTGCACATTGAGCTCTACCATTGAAAATTTTGTGGGTCCAATATCCCCCATGTATTTCTGTATGGATAAATTACAAGTGCGCACCAAAGTAATCACAACGTTTATTCCTGTGTCTAATATAATAAACGTGCCAGATACCGCTATGGTTGGCAACCCGCTTACCCTTACAGGAACAGTAATTCCGAGCGATGCAACACACCAAATTATTGAGTGGAACGTGCTAACAACAGGGGAAACCGGCGCGTCTATCACAGGAAACAAATTAAATACAACAGGCATCGGAACAGCTGTGATTAGAGCAACCATCAAAAATGGCAGCGCTGAAAATGAAGATTATATTAAAGATTTTGAAATTGTAGTTATAAAATCTACTCAAGATCCTCCTAATGCACCCACCCTTAGCAGCAAAACGGAAACAAGTATCACATTAAACGAAATTACAGGTTGCGAGTATCGCATAAATGAAAACAATTGGCAAGAATCCAATATATTTAATAACTTATCGCCTAATACTACATACGGGTTTGAGGCACGAAAAAAAGAAACAGAAACCCATTATGCTTCCAACTGTAGTCCAATTGCCTATTTTACTACTGATGATTTGGGTATGGAAGATTATTGGTTTGATAAAGTACAGATTTACAGTTTTCAAAATTCTGTTTTTATCAAAAATGTAAGAATATCGAATCTAACTTCTCTACCGGTAATTGAAATATTGGATTTGTTAGGTCGTATGATTTACAAAGACGAAATAAAAGATACAGAAACGGTAATTACTTTTCAGTTTACACCCGGTATTTATCATGTAAGATTGATTTTGCATGATCATAAAACAACGATTTTTAAAAAGATTTTGATTTATTAATATGAATAATACTAAGATTTTTTTTGCATTCCTGCTTTTCTTTTGTAGTATGGGCAATTATACAAACGCCCAAAATAACAATTATCAATATCAGTACGAGGTTATTACAATGGATTCTACGTATGATCATAACGCCGATTTAACGATGGAAACCTATATGAAACATTTAAAACAGGAAAAAGATAAAAAAATGGATCAAGTAATTGGAAAATCCAAAGAGGTATTAACCTCCTTTTCGCCTTTAAGCCCATTGTCTAATTTATTGGTAGATATGCTTTTCGAATGGGGAAATAATTATTTGTTATCCAAAAAGATGGGGCAAGCCGACTTGGCTTTGCTAAATTTTGGAGGGATAAGAGCCGCGCTGCCGCAAGGTAATATTACGGTGGGCGATATTTACCAAATTTCCCCATTTGACAACACAATTGCTATCGTTTTTGTAAAAGGAAGCGAGTTGAAGAAGATGTTTGACAGTTTTACAGAAAAAAGGAATGCAGCTTTGGCAAATGTACAAACTATTTACCGCACAGGCAGATTGCTCTCTTATACCCTTGGCGGCGCTCCGTTAGATCTTGATAAAATTTACATCTTGGTTACTATCAATTTTATAGCATTAGGAGGAGATGATTTTTTAAGTCAAGTGAATTTTGAATCTGTAAATTATTTAGATATCACGCTGCGCGATCTGTTTATAGAAGAATTTAAGAAGAAAACAGCGGATGGTATTGAAATTGAAAGAGTCATGGACGACAGGGTAATCATTCGGTCAACACCGTAGAATTCAGAAACAAAGTCAATATAAGTATCTGATTGACTGCCATGGTTAAATAAATTACTACTTTATATTAACGATAAAACGTCTTAAATCAAAAAAAATCAAAGTTGTAATAAACTTAACTTATTTTAAACCCTTATTATATTATTAAAATTTTATGATATTTGCACCTTTAATTTTAAAAACCGTATGTAAATGAAATATAAACTGTTGTGCCTTTTGTTTATTGTATTTTCTCTTGAAACCGTAAAGGCGCAAATTTTAACCTTGGACGATTGCGTTCAAAAAGCCATAGAAATGAACTACGGCATTCAAATCGCCAAAAACTCAGAAAACATTAGTCGCGCAAATTTAAAAAGTTACTACGTATTTCTGCCCGCTATTTACGGAGATGCCAATCAAAGAAGCAATTACAATAACGGAATTACGAAAAATATGAGAGATAACGAAATTACGGAAAACTCATTTTCTAATGCCAATTCTTTAAATGTGGGCGCAAGCATAAATGTAAACTGGCGCATTTTCGACGGACTATCCATGTTTTTTACCCATTCTAAAAACAAAGCGCTGTTAGATATCAGCACATTGCAAACCGTGATGGAAATAGAGCAACTGATTGCTAATGTGAGCGCCGCTTATTTCAATGTGTGGGTACAAACCAAACTGTTGGAAGCCTCCGAAAATATTGTGGATATTTCTACACAACGATTTAATATTGCAAATAGTAAATATCAAATTGGCGCCATTTCCGGTTTAGAATACCGCCAAAGTAAAATTGACCTGAATGCTGACAACTCCCAACTCATGCTGCAACAACAAGCGCTTACCAATGCGTATATCTCTTTAAACAAGTTGATGAATAGCGAATTATTGAAAGAAAATTATGTGCCGGATACGTTAGTTCTATTGCCCCTTTTCAACTATAATGAAATAGTGGACAGCGCTTTGTATAACAATACATCGTTACTCATCTACCAAAAAGGAATAAAATTATCGGAATTGGATCTCAAAAACAGTTTGTCGCAATTCTTCCCTACTATTGATTTTTCTACAGGGTATCAATTTAATTATACCAACAATCCAACCTCTATTACTATATTAAATCAATCGCATGGGTTTTACTGGGGATTTACGGCGCGGATCCCTATTTTTAGCCGCATGGAAAATATGCGCAACAATAAAATTGCCAAGTACGAATTGCAAAACGCTGAATTACAATATAAAGATATTGAACTTAATGTATTGAGCGCTTTGGCAGAACTTTATAATGTGTATAAAAACAACCATACCTTACTAAATTTTGAAATGGAAAACGTTGAAATCACCTCTGAAACAGTTGATATTGCTATTGAAAAATATCGCATCGGTACGCTGTCCGGCGTAGAGTTTAGAGAGTTTCAACGCGCCTATATTGAAGCTGTAAAACGTTTAATGAACGCATCTTATCAAGCAAAAGTGTCGGAAATAGGTTTGCAATTGTTAAGCGGAAAACTAAAATAATATCCTTTATGAACATAAAAAAAATTATCTACATCTCGCTTCCCATTTTAGCAATACTCGCTTTTGTGGGATATAAATTTTTCTTTTCCAATAAAGAACAAACTGCTGAAGAACAAAGAGCCAAAGGTGGAGGCGTTATCTCAGCAAAATTGTATGTGCTTGAACCCACCTTGCTTAGTAATGGAATTACCGCTGTGGGAACGTTATTACCCAACGAAGAAGTTGAACTGATTAGTGAAGCCGCCGGTAAAGTGGTAGGTATCTTTTTTGATGAAGGAACTTCTGTTTCCAATGGGCAATTGTTGCTCAAAGTAGATGATGCCGAACTTCAAGCCCAGTTAAGACGCGCCGAGTATCAATTAGCACTCACCGGAGAACGATTGAACCGCCAAAGAATTTTATTAGAGAAAGATGCCGTGAGCCGCGAAGAGTTCGACCAAGTGCAAACCGATTATAATATCTTACAAACCGATATTGACCTGTTAAAAACAAAAATATCAAAAACGGAAATCAGAGCGCCATTTGCCGGAACAATCGGTTTTCGTGGCATTAGTTTGGGTAGTTATTTACAACTTAACACTATTATAGCAAGATTAATAGACCACAACAAATTGAAATTGGAGTTTGCGATTCCCGAAAAATATGCATCCATTTGTTTTACGGGAAATAAAATTAAGTTTCGCACGGAAGTCTCGTCCAATGAGTTTGAAGCCACTGTTTACGCCGTTGATCCCAAAGTGGATATTGCTACCAGAACTATTACCGTAAGAGGTCTTTACAACAACTCTAACAAAAAAATGTTAGCCGGTATGTTTGCCCGAGTAAATCTCATTATTGACCAGTCGGAAGAAGTGTTGTTAATTCCTTCAGAAGCAATAGTGCAAGAGATGGAAGGTAAAAAAGTGTGGATTATTTCTAATGGACAAGCATGGTCACAAGCCATTACTACAGGTTTTAGAAGCAACAATCAGGTGGAAGTAATTACCGGATTGCAGGCAGGCGATACGATTATGGTTACGGGATTGATGCAGGTAAGAGAAGGAGCGAATGTGAGGAATGAATAATGAACAATGAACAGATGTTCCCGTTGAGCGTAATTGAAAATAACCTCATGATCATCATTTAGTTTTGATTTTCGGAACAGATGCCGCTATCAACCCCAAAAACATCAATATTCCATTAACAATTAGTAGTTCAAACCCAAATTTATAACCTCCAAATAAAATAGCAGAATTTTTGGAAAGGAAAAACACAATTACCGGCATTAATACGGCAAAAACAGGAATTAAATAACGATGTTTTATTTCTCTTTTTGTAAATATTCCGAAAGCAAACAATCCTAAAATAGGTCCGTAGGTATAACCCGCAATCATAAAAATAATGCGAATCAAAGCGTCGTTATGAAAATTGCTAAAAATGAGGATTATGCCCAAAAATAAAAAAGACATCAGAATATGAGTTAATCTTCTAATGAGTGTTCGTTGTTTTTCGGACGTAGTCCATTTTTCCATATTCAAAATATCGAAACAAAAACTTGTAGTAAGGGCTGCAAAAGTGCCGTCTGCGCTGGAGTATCCCGCTGCAATTAACCCGATAACAAAAAAAACAGCCGCCACAATACCCAGATTATTAATAGCAAGAAAGGGATAAATCTGGTCGCTTTTCAGTGCTAAAAGATTAATTCCTTTTTGTTGCGCATACACCAAAAGTAATCCGCCCAATAACAAAAAAAACGCATTCACAACCAATAATATACCTGTAAAAGACATCATATTGCGTTGAGCATCTTTCAGCGTTTTGCAAGTCAGGTTTTTCTGCATCATATCTTGGTCCAAACCTGTCATGGCAATAGTAATAAACATTCCACCAAAAATATGTTTTAAAAAATAGTTATGCGCTTTCCAATCCGTTACAAATACTTTTGTATAACCGGAATTTTGCAATGTAGAAAAAACATCGGTAAACGACAGGTTAATATCTTTGAAAATAATATAGATAGTTGCGCCCAGCGCCACCAAAAAGAAAGTAGTTTGCAGCGTGTCTGTCCACACCACCGTTTTAATTCCACCCTTAAAAGTATATAAAAAAATAGTTAAAATCATCAAAATTGAGGTTGCCCATATTGGAATTCCCCAACTATCGAACAGAAATATTTGCAACACAAAAATTACTAAATACATTCTTAATGCTGAGCCAATTAAGCGTGAGATAATAAATAATATCGAACCTGTTTTATGTCCTTCAATTCCAAAACGTGTGCCGAGAAACTGATAAATAGAGGTTACATTCAGTTTATAATAAAGTGGTAGTAAAATATATGCAATGGATAGATAGCCAAGAATATAACCGAGTACAACCGCATAATAAGTAAATTGAGTATTCACCACATCGCCGGGTACCGACATAAAAGTTACCCCTGACAACGAAGCGCCAATCATGCCATAAGCCACTACAAACCATGGCGATTTCCTGTTTCCACGAAAATAAGTATCATTATTTGCCTTCCGTGAGGTTAACCACGACACAAAAAAGAGGATAATGGTGTAAACAGACAATAGAGAGAAAATGAGGATAGACATAGTGATTAGTGGGAGGAAATCTTTTAATTTTTAATTGAATATAGTGCGGCAAAAATATAGTTTTATAGAAAATTTAGTTTGTTTTTCTAATTTTTAGGCTAAAATATCACCTGCAATAAATTCACTAATCACTAATCACTAGTTCTTCATCACGCACCTTACGCTCAAGGCGTCCGCTTTCGTTATCTCTACTATTTCTATTTCGTCGCAATGATATTTTATGGCGGCGGCGGTGGCGGTGGTGCTACCTGCATCAGCACTCCAAAAGGCAGCGTAAGCATATATCATTTCAAATCTGCCTGTTGTGCTGTTGTAAAATCCTGCACCGCGCACATCAAAGTCGGTAGTGTTGATATAACTGTTGGGTTTTAGCCAAAAAGTAGTATTATTCAGGTCGTTAGCATCGTAGATTTGTAACAGTTTCCATTCGGCGGCGGTGGGCAAACGCCACCCATCGGGACAAATACCCTGTAGGGGTAGAGCGTGCTCTACCCCTACAGCCATCGCCGATTCGTAGGTATAGAGTAATCCAAAATCTATCTCGTTTTGTGGTATATTTTTGTAAGATTGGGCAAAAGGGATAGGGGTAGTGCCATCGTTGTAATTTTTACTTTTCAAGTTTTCTGTCCAGCACAAACCTTCTAATTTGGTTACTTTGTAAGGATTTCCTTCAATATC
>JGI24702J35022_10003090_pt1 | contig 10062 bp, 9 predicted proteins | sample TergutTh196P4_FD_35022 | JGI IMG/M metagenome (IMG submission 35022)
GTCGCCCTCGCAATGACGTTTCGAAACATTACTTGAATACTATCATATTCCTTTTTTAAACAACTTTATACGTGTTTTATTGTCTTTTGACAAAGAAATAAAGTGGTTTTACAGAGCAAAAAAATTAGAATTTGGACAAAGATGATTGCCGCTCCCGAAGGAATATTTAAGTAATAGGATAAGAACAGACCGGAAATACAGCCGGCAATACCTAATCCGATAGAATAGAGGATGATTTTTTGCATACGCGAAGTAAATAAATTGGCTGTCATTTGTGGAACCGTTAATAACGACATCAGTAGCATAATTCCTATCAGACGAATGGATGAAACGATTGTAACTGCAATAGCCAACATCATTAAATGTTCAATCAATGCCACTTTTACTCCTTGTGTTTTAGCAAATTCCGAATCAAAAGCGGTATAAAGTATCGGTTTGAAAAAAATCAGAAAAAGAATTGACAATACAATTGCAAGCATTCCTGCAAATCCAATGTCGGAAAGAGTGATTGTCAGGATGTTTCCGAACAAATAAGCAGATATGTTCGGAGCATATCCGGGTGTTAAATATATACAAATTATACCTAATGCCATCCCTAAAGCCCAGATAGCGGCAATAGCGGAATCTTCTCTTACATCCTGCCGTTTAGAGAGCCATTCTACGCCGAAAGCCGACGCTATGGAAAAAAGCAAAGCCGATAGAATAGGTGAAATACCCAAGTAAAATCCCAGTCCTAATCCTCCGAAAGAAGCATGCGTAATCCCTCCGCTGATGAAAACCAAACGGCGAGACACTATATATGATCCTGCGATTCCACAGGATATACAGGTAAATATGCTACCTATCAGCGCATTGCGAAAAAAAGCATATTGTAGTAAATCCATAGGGAGGCAAAAATACGATAATGTATTTAATTTTGCAAGCAACTATCTCCTACTTTAAAAAAAATTGTAACTTTGTGCATTTATTTTTTCTTATTAAATTCAATGATTGATAAACAAATCTATCCGGTTACGGATATTATTAGCAAGCCGTTCACACGAAAAGACGCGCATGGAGCAATTTCAATGCCTATTTACAGCAATGCAGCATTTGAGTTTGATACGGCAGAGGAAATGGAAGACGCTTTTCTTGGAAAAAGCGGCCGGCATACGTATACCCGAATTTCCAATCCTACCGTTGAGGCGTTTGAATCGCGTATCCAAGCCGCTTCAGGAGCTAAAAACGTTATAGCGGTATCATCCGGAATGGCAGCCATTGCAACTACTTTTATGACCATCGCTTACGCCGGATCAAACATTATTACGACCACACATTTATTCGGAAACACATTCTCTCTGTTTTATTCTACGTTAAAAGCATTCGGAGTGCAGGTAAGGTTTTGTAATTTATTAGATATTAATGATGTAGAAAAAAATATTGACGAAAATACCTGCGCCTTATTTTCAGAAATAATCACCAATCCCCACATGGAAGTCGCCGATCTGACTGCTCTGTCCGAATTAGCGCATAAGAAAGGCGTTCCTTTTATTGCGGATACGACGATTGTGCCTTGGCCTGCTTTTCAAGCCGGGCAATGGGGAATTGATATCGAAATAGTTTCCGGCACCAAATATATTTCCGGAGGAGCTACCGGCATCGGCGGATTGATTTTGGATCATCAAACCTACGATTGGAAACAATCGCCCAAACTCAATGACTTGGCTATACAAGTGGGAAATAAAGCATTTCAAGTCAAATTTCGCGGAGAGATCGGAAGAAATATTGGAGCGGTCATGGCGCCTCAAGTAGCTCATCTGCAAAATTTAGGATTGGAAACCTTGGAATTACGATTTCAACATGCTGCAAAAACTTGTCTGGAACTGGCGCATTTTCTTGAAACGCTACCTCTTGTGAAATCCGTCAAATATAATGGTTTATCAACCGATCCTTTTTACGCAATAAGTAAAAAACAATTCGGGGACTATCCGGGAGCTATGCTGACTTTCTGCCTGAAAAACAAAGCGGAATGTTATGCTTTCCTTAATCGTTTGAAAGTCATCCGCAGGGCAACCAATCTGTTTGATAATAAATCCTTGATTATACATCCCGAATCTACTATTTACGGTCCGTTGAGTCCGGAAATCAAGAAGATGGTGGATGTTCCGGACAATATGTTACGTTTGTCCGTCGGATTGGAACGGTTCGACGATTTGAAAACCGATATTTTACAAGCGTTGGAAAAATATGAATTATGAATTATGAATTATGAATATTATGAAACGGTTCGTTTTTCTTCTGGTATTTCTAAATAGTTGCCTGTTTGCATTTTCTCAGGCCAATTCAATGATTATATGCCAATATGGTTTTACATTTGAAATCAGTATGCAAAAAAATTGGGGCTATCTGCAACCGGTTGTATTAAGCGTAACACCCAACTCTTCGGCAGACGCTGCCGGTCTGCGCACCAATGATATCATCGAAACAATCAATGAAAAGCCCACTGCCGGTGAAAATATTGAAACGATTATCACTTGGCTTCAAGATTCGAATACTCAAATTCAATTGACCATTAGTAACTTAAGAGGTAGCCGGCAAAATCGGACGATAGACAAGGNTTGTCATCTGAATAATTCACTCTCAGAAAAAGATTTAGCAAGTGTTTATTCTTTTTATAGCTTGGAAGATGTACAAACCCATGCTTTTACCTGCCCTTTTAAGACTACAGTCCATCCGGAAAGCAATTTGATTCTGTATACAAGTTTTGGTTTTAGCGCTCCGGATCCGAATAATCCGGAATTGGAAAAAACAATTAACGCCGCTATCCAAAAAAGTTTGGAAGAAAAAGGATTGAAATATAGCGGGAATAATCCCGATCTGATTGTTCAGACCTATTATTCCCATGCGGCTAATCCAAACTTCAGGAATAATCCTCAGTCCGATAAACTTCCGGTAGTTAATCGTTACAATGTTCAATCAAGGTCAATGGAAAAATTGCCTATATATTATAATCCTTTAATTAATATCAATCAGGCAAAATTCTTTTTAAAATTAGGTATCCGTTTGATTGATAATAAGAAAAATAGCAATTCACCTGTTTGGGAATGTGAGGCCGATGAACTTTTACAATCCAATTATTCGCTTGACAATTATGCGGAATTTCATATTCCGTTGATGTTCATGCAATATCCTTATCCTAAATCAAAGGAAACCGCCCGATTTTTTTATGCCCGTTATAAATATAATTATACAGGTATTCATTACAATATGAATAATATAAAAGAAATTAGGGAAGTAAACGCATCGTCGCCGGCAGCTCAAGCCGGAATTCAAGCGGGTGACGTTGTCGAAAAAATCAATGGAATCAAATTTGTCAATAATGTTAAAACTGCAGATAACAATTATAAACAATTTATCTTTAAAACCACATCATTCCGTGATTCGAATACGCAATTCACCAATGCGGAAGGATTTACCCGATGTATGTATTGGGATAAAATGAAATATGCTTTGATACAGGATGAGTTCAGGAAACCTGAATTTTCAACGGTTTTCTCTTATTTATTTTATTATGCACCGTATATCAATTTATCCGGTACGAATATTGTCACTTTCAATATTAAACGCGGTAACCGGAAAGAAGAAATCAGAATAAAACCGGTGATTGTTTCGGAAGAGGTATTTCAANTGACGAGTGATATGTGACGAGTGACATGTTTCTTGTCACCCGTCACTTTTCACTGATTATTTCAAGGTTCCGGCTTGAGCTTCCTGAATCATTTTAGCATTCGGTAGAATAAAGATTTCAACACGGCGATTCAAGGCTTTTCCCGCCGTAGTACTGTTGTCGGCTACCGGTTGAGAAGAGCCTAAACCTTCAGCAACCATTCGCGAACCTATAATCCCCTGTCCTAACAAGTAATCTTGAACTGAACCTGCTCTTGCTTTAGAAAGAGGGATGTTGATGTTATCATTTCCTGAACTATCCGTATGNCCAAAAATTTGAACATCGGTATCAGGATTGGCTTTCAAGGAATTGGAAAATTGAGTTAGAGCGTTTCTGGAAGTTTGATTCAAAGTACTTGAATTAGTGGCAAAAAGAATACCTGAGTCAAATGTAACTTTGATGGCTTCTCCATCGTTAACAGATTCGACCTGAGCATCTTGAATCATTTCTAATTCTTTCTTTTGTTTATCCATTTTATTGCCGATTAAAGCGCCGGCTGCGCCTCCGACTACGGCTCCGATTCCGGCGCCCCAGGCAGCTCCTTTGCCGTCGCCAAGTAATGCGCCGATACCGGCTCCAACAGCCGCACCGCCACCGGCTCCTATAGCTGTTCCTTTTGCTGTATTGCTTGCGCCGCATCCTGAAAACAGAATGGCAAAACTAAGCATTAAACATGCGAATAAATCTACTTTCTTCATTGTAATAATTTGTTTATAAAAATTGATTAATAAAAACAACTGCAAATATTATACCAAAGTATATATAATACCTTATTCCAAAAAAAAGTTACTCTTCACCCTTAGTTCTTCTCACTCTTCACTCTTCACTTTCCACTGTCCAATCACCCTCCAAAGTATCAATATACGCTTCTTCCGCACGTAATACCATTAAAACATCATCCGGTAAGAAACTGCCGATTGCATCTTTCCGGGCTTGTTGAATAATGAATGTAATTAATTCTTTTTCTTCTTTATCTTCATTATCTTCATCTAAGTAATCATATTTCTCGTAGAATTCGCAGATAAGATCCAATATATAATAGATCGTATCGTCCGGAAATTTTTCTTTCAAATCTTGAGGAAGATAATTGTGGATAAATTCCACAGCGGCTTCATCGTCGTATTCGACCGTTTCATTTTGATCACTCATGGCTATTTTTCCTCCATAATTTTATTTTTTTCGACATTTTCATTTTCTTCGANATTTTCNTTTTCTTCGGACGCAGGTTCTTTNTCTTCTTCAAATTCCGTTAAACCGGATTTTATTAATAAGTTATACCANTTCATTACTTTTTTTATATCGGAAGGATAAATCCGTTCCCGATCGAAATTNGGTAATACTTTTGAAAAATAAGTTCTCAGTTCCTCTGTAGAAATTGAAGGAGAAAATGAAATTACTTCACCGTTCTCCTTTTGTTTAATGGACTGAAGTACCCGNTCNAANCTAACATTGCCGTCATCAGTATAAAAAGAAATATCTCCCAGTGAAATAATTTTGTCTCTTGGATAGACAGGGATTCGCTTTTGGTCTAATAACGATTCGGCAATAAATAAATTTTCCCTTTTGGAAATTAGTTTAAAAAGTCCCGATTTTCCGGAAATAGATAGTATTTCTTTTAACATATTCTTAAAATCTTTATATATTTCTCCTTGCAAAAATAAGAAATTTATTTGATAAATAACGATGAATTGCATATTTCATGCGGCTAAATGTTAAAATATGTAAAAAAATTGGTATTTTTCTTTATTTTTCCTTTATTGATGTTTATTTTGTTAAATAAAAGTAATACCTTTGAGACCACTGTTTAAAACTATTTAATTTAAAAATATAAAAATCTAAGTGCTATGCCTAATTCGATGACTCGAAGATCATTTCTTCAAAAAAGCGGAACTGCTGCTTTAGGATTGACAATTGTCCCAAACATAGTTATGGGAAAAAACTTTAGCGGTATCACGGCGCCCAGTGACAAATTAAATATTGCCGTGGTAGGTCCCGGTGGTATGGGTGGCGCCAATATGGATGCAGTAAAAGACACCGAAAACATCGTTGCTCTTTGTGATGTGGACTGGAAAAAAGCTGCCACTCGATTCGAACAACATCCTAATGCAAAGAAATATTGGGATTGGCGTAAAATGTATGACGAAATGGGCAACTCTATTGATGCCGTCATCGTTGCTACTGCCGACCATACGCATGCTATTATTGCAGCCACAGGTATCACTCTCGGTAAACATGTGTATGTGCAGAAACCGTTGACACACTCTGTTTATGAATCCCGTCTATTAACTAAACTGGCAGCCAAATACAAAGTAGCTACCCAAATGGGAAATCAAGGTGCTTCCCAAGCCGGGGTACGCCAAATATGCGATTGGATTGCTGCCGGTGAAATTGGAGATGTAACAAAAGTAGAATGTGCTACGAATCGCCCCATTTGGCCGCAAGGTTTGGCTGCTCCAACACAAGGACAGTGGGTCCCTGAAACCTTAAATTGGGATTTATTCATCGGTCCGGCTAAAATGATTCCCTATCACAGTACTTATCACCCATGGAATTGGCGTGGATGGTGGGCATTTGGTACGGGTGCCCTCGGCGATATGGCTTGCCACATCATGCACCCGGTTTTCAAAGGTTTAAAATTGGGATATCCTACTAAAGTACAGGGTAGTTCAACAGCGTTGCTCCCCGATTGCGCTCCGGTTGCTCAAAGTGTAAAGATGGTATTCCCTGCTCGTCCGCAGTTTAATACCAATCGGGTTAAATATCCTGAAGTAGAAGTTACTTGGACGGATGGCGGTATTCTCCCTGCCTTCCCGAAAGGATGGGAAGAAGGCGCTCCGCTTGATAGAGGAAATGAAGGTCCCGTTGTTTTCCATGGAACCAAAGATACCTTNGTATGCGGATGCTATGGNCGTAGCCCGAAACTGGTTTCCGGTCGGACGCCTAATTCACCTAAGACACAACGNGAAATATCTGTCAGCCACGAAATGGATTGGGTTAGGGCTTGCAAAGAAAGTCCTGAAAATCGAATTGAGGCAGCCTCTTANTTTGCTGAAGCAGGTCCGTTCAACGAAATGGTGGTTATGGGTGTATTGGCTGTTCGCCTTCAATCCATAAATAGAGAACTGCTATGGAACGGTGAAAATATGGAATTTACCAATATCAAAGATAACGACACTGTTAATGTGTTGTTAGAAGATAATTTCATCGTTGTTGACGGAGACCCGCGTGACAATTCACGTAGAGCACGTTCGAATGCCAAAGCGGTTGCTCAGGAATTAATCAAACATACTTACAGAGACGGGTGGGCGTTGCCGGCAATGCCCTAAATATTTGATTCCATTTAGTGACGGATGCTACTTTCCAAGCATCCGTCACTTTTGTTAATAACGATGAATTGCGTATTTCATGCGGCTAAATGTTAAAATATGTGAAAAAATTGATATTTTCCTTTATTGTTGTTTATTTTATTAAATAAAAGTAATACCTTTGAGACCGCTGTTTAAAACTATTTATTAAAAAATATAAAAATCTAAGTGCTATGTCTAATTCGATGACTCGAAGATCATTTCTTCAAAAAAGCGGAGCCGCGGCTTTAGGATTAACCATTATCCCGAACGTGGCTATGGGAAAAAGTTTTAGTGGTGTCGCCGCTCCAAGCGACAAACTGAATATTGCAGTTGTGGGTCCCGGAGGTATGGGTAATACCAACCTTCGCGCAGTAAAGCCCACGGAAAACATCGTTGCTCTTTGCGATATTGACTGGAAAAAAGCCGACCCTATGTTTAAAGCTACTCCGGAAGCAAAAAAATATTGGGACTGGCGAAAAATGTATGACGAAATGAGCAATTCTATTGATGCCGTTATTGTTGCGACTGCCGACCATACACATGCCATTATTGCAGCCACAGGTATGACTCTCGGCAAACATGTGTATGTGCAGAAACCATTGACGCACTCGGTTTACGAATCTCGCTTATTGACTAAATTGGCAGCTAAATATCAGGTAGCTACTCAAATGGGAAATCAGGGCGCATCCGGTGAAGGTGTTAACCTTATGTGCGAATGGATTTGGAATGGCGAGATTGGCGAAGTTACAAAAGTAGAATGTGCCACCGACCGTCCGATTTGGCCACAAGGCTTACCTACTCCGGAAAAAGCGGACAAAATTCCTTCTACTTTAAATTGGGATTTATTTACAGGTCCTGCTGTCTTGCGCCCCTATAACGCAACTTATCATCCATGGAACTGGCGTGGCTGGTGGCCTTATGGAACCGGAGCGCTCGGCGACATGGCATGTCATATCATGCATCCTGTATTTAAGGCATTGAAATTGGGATATCCAACTAAAGCAGAAGGCTCATCAACGATGGTTTACGAAGATTGTGCACCACAATCGCAAATCGTTAAATTAACATTTCCGGCTCGCGAGAATTTACCAAAAGTTGCATTACCCGAAGTTGTTGTATACTGGTATGATGGCGGCGTAATGCCCGACCGTCCGGAAGGATATCCGCAAGGAAGACAATTAATGAATTCCGGCGGCGGTTTATGTATTTTCCATGGAACGAAAGACACGCTTATTTGTGGATGTTATGGAGGAGGACCATGGTTATTATCTGGTCGTGTTCCGGAAGTTCCTCAAACTCTTCGCCGCATAGGAGGAGCCACTCGTGAAACCAGGGTTTCTCACGAAATGGATTGGGTACGCGCATGTAAAGAAAGTCCTGCAAACCGCGTAAAATCTGCTTCCGACTTTAGCGAAGCAGGTCCATTCAACGAAATGGTTGTGATGGGCGTTTTGGCTGTTCGTTTACAGGGATTAAATAAGGAATTGCTTTGGGATGGCGAAAATATGAGATTTACAAATATTGGAGACAATGAAACCGTCAGATTTATGAAAAAAGATGGATTTATAGTAATTGACGGAGATCCCAAATTTGACAAAGTATATACAGAACCGGTTAATGCACAGCAATTGTCTGCTGAACTTATTAAGCACACCTATCGCGATGGGTGGTCGCTACCGGCTATGCCCTGATAAATTTGAAAAATCCCTTGTGGATTTTTGTAATAATAACATATTAAATTATTTATAGAACTCGCCCTGATAATCAGGGCGAGTTCTGTATAACCATTAAAAAACAAATGATATACAAATGAAAAAAGTTAGTTATTTTGTAGTAATTGCAATGGTGGCCGGTTTATTTGCCGCATGTACCCAAAAGAAAGCCTCCCAAACTGACGCTGGAGTATCAACAGAAGCAGAACCATGGGAAGCAATAACTATCGCAACTGTAGAAACAGTTGTACCGGCAACAGATACAAGTCCTGAATACACTGTTTTGGATAAAACACAATACAGCCTTTCCAAGTTTGCCAAAGATAAAGATGGATTTTACATCATTTTTGATGGAAAAACCCTTAATGGTTGGAGAGGCTATAATCGTGACGATGTACCTGTACGTTGGTCAATTGACGACGGAGCGATTAAATTTACAGGAAGCGGGGGTGGAGAAGCTCAGGAAACAGATGGTGGAGACTTGATTTTCGGGCATAAATTCAAAAATTTTGAATTGACCTTTGATTGGAAAGTATCCAAAGGCGCTAATTCCGGAGTTTTTATTTTAGCTCGTGAAATTAAAGGAGAACAAATTTATTTATCAAGTCCCGAATATCAGATTTTAGATAATGAGAATCATACGGACGCAAAAGAAGGTGAAAACGGAAACCGTCAATCGGCTTCTTTGTATGACATGATCCCAGCCAAACCGCAAAATGCCAAACCTTTTGGAGAATGGAACACCGGAGGTATCACGGTTTTTAAAGGGTCGGTATTCCATAAGCAAAACGGTAGAACCGTTGTCGAGTATCATTTATGGACTTCGCAATGGAATGACTTGATTAACAATGGCAAGTTCCAACTGGGAGGCGATTTTCCGCTTGCACACGATTTGTTAATTAATCTTGGAGGAAACGAACGTGAAGGGTATATTGGTTTCCAAGATCATGGCGATGATGTTTGGTTCCGTAACATCAAAATTAAGATATTAGATTAATTCTGGTGACGCGTGACACAAGTGGCGGGGTGTATTGTTAGTAAAGCAATTCGCCCCGCATTTTTTTGTATCTTGCAAGTTCTTGCTTTCAGCTTATAAGTCTACGTCACATGTCATTCGTTACTCGTTACTCGTTACATTTGTTTTCAATTTGAATAAAAATCATTACCTTTGTGCCGTTTTTTTATTTTGAAATTATGACTAAGCGGTTTGCAGAATATAGCAAATTAGATTTATCCGATATTAATCAGGAGATTTTGAAACGGTGGGAAGAGGATGGCGTTTTTCATAAAAGCGTAG
>JGI24702J35022_10003091_pt1 | contig 10062 bp, 8 predicted proteins | sample TergutTh196P4_FD_35022 | JGI IMG/M metagenome (IMG submission 35022)
GCCAGAAACGAGGGCAAATCCCCGGCCGGGGCGAGTATTTCAGGCTTGCGTGATGAATCGTGCGTCATATTTCCGCAACATTATGCCTTGTAGTATGCCAGATGCCACTCCACAAACTTGGCGATGCCCTCAGCCAGAGAGGTGGAGGGCGCAAAGCCGGCATGGCTGCGGAAATCGTCGATGTCTGCGTAGGTGGCCTGCATGTCGCCCGGCTGCATAGGCATGAGCTTCTTTATGCCCTCGCGTCCGAGCGCCTGCTCCAGGGCGGCGATAAAGTCCATGAGCTTCACGGCATGGCTGTTGCCGATATTGTAGATGCGCCAGGGCGCGCTGCTGGTGGCCGGATTGGGGTTTTCGGCGCGCCATGCGGGGTCGGGCACGGGAATGAGCGTGACGACGCGCGCCACAGCTTCGACGATGTCGTCGATGTAGGTAAAGTCGCGTTGCATGTTGCCGTGGTTGAAGACTTTGAGAGGATCGCCCCTGAGAATGGCCTCGGTGAAGATGTGCGGGGCCATGTCCGGTCTGCCCCAGGGGCCGTATGCCGTGAAAAAGCGCAGGCCTGTGCAGGGCAGGCCATACAGGTGGCTGTAGGCGTGGGCCATGAGTTCGTTGGCTTTTTTGGAGGCCGCGTACAGGCTGACAGGGTGATCCACGCTGTCCTGAACGCTGTAGGGCAGTTTTGTGTTGAGACCGTAAACGGAACTGGAGGAGGCGAAGACGAGGTGCTGCACGTGATAGTGACGGCAGGCTTCCAGAATGTTGCCGAACCCGACGAGATTTGACTGGATATAGTTTTGGGGCTGTTCGATGCTGTGGCGTACTCCGGCCTGGGCCGCCAGATGCGCCACATGGCTGAAGTTGTGCGCCTGGCATAGGGTGTTCAGGACTTTGCCGTTCGCCAGATCCATCCGCGCGAAGGTGAAGGCGGCGTGCTGTTGCAGCAGCGCCAGGCGATCCCGTTTGAGCTGCACGTTGTAGTAGTGGTTCAGATTATCCAGGCCGACAACGCTGTGCCCTTGCAGCAGGAGGCGCTGCGCCAGGTGAAAACCGATGAATCCCGCAGCGCCGGTAACCAGAATGTGCATAATGTTCCTTTTTTTGCGTCTAGACCTGTAAAGATGCTCTGAATGTGGTCAGGTCGTCAATCCCCAGGCGTTCGCAGGCCACAGGCAGATCTTCCGCCAGACGGAAAGCGAAATCCGGACGGGAGAAATTCATGGTGCCGGCTTGCACGGCGTGTGCGCCGACCAGGATGAATTCCAGCACATCCTCCACGCCGGCGATGCCGCCCACGCCGATAACCGGAATTTTCACCGTCCGGCTGACCTGCCAGACGCAGCGCAAGGCCACGGGTTTGACGGCCGGGCCGGAAAGTCCGCCGAGGATATTGGCCAGCAGAGGCTTGCGCGTTTTGACGTCAACGCCCATAGCGCTCAGGGTGTTGATGCAGGTAAGCGCGTCGGCGCCCGCGTCTTCCACGGCTTTGGCGATGCGTGTGATATCCGTCACGTTCGGAGAAAGTTTCACGATAACGGGCGTGTTTCGCGCGGCCTGTTTGACCGCCTGCGTCACTCCGGCGGCCATGGCGGGTTCCTGGCCGAACAAAATGCCGCCTTCGCGCACGTTGGGGCAGGAAATATTGACTTCCAACGCGGCCACGCCCTCCTCGGCGGAAAGGATGTCCGCAAGCGCGGCGAATTCTTCCGGAGTGGCGGCATACAGGTTCGCTATTACGGCGGTTTCGCGCCAGGGAAGCTTTGGCAGCGTGTGCTTGAGGAACGCTTCCACGCCGTCGTTTTGCAGGCCGACGGCGTTGAGCATGCCGCAGGCGCATTCCGCTATTCTGGGCATGGGATTCCCTTTGCGGGGCTTGAGGGAAAGTCCTTTGACCACCATGCCGCCCAGGTTCGCAAGAGCTCCGTAGGGGGCGAACTCCGATCCGTAGCCGAAGGTGCCGGAGGCTGTCAGGATGGGGTTTTTGCAGCGCAACCCGGGGGCGAGGGAGACGGAAAGATCAAGCACGTTTGTCGGCATGACGGCACCTTAGTCAGTCAAGAACCACATGGTTTGCCCAAAAAACGGGACCGTGATTGCACGTCTGCACAGGCCAATTTTTTTTGCCGGGCACGGGCCATGCGTCGGTGGTGGTGGTTACGCAGCCGAGGCAGGCGCCCACGCCGCAGGCCATGCGCGACTCCAGCGAAAGCTGGGTGCGCAGGCCGGTTTGTGCGGCCAGTTTCTGCACAGTGCGCAAAAAGGGAAAAGGGCCGCAGGCCAGGGCCAGGCCGTTTTTCCCGGCGTATTCTTCCATACGGGCGCGCATGACGGCGATAAAACGTTCCAGATCCGCCGGGCCGTTTTCCTGCATGGCGGCTACGTCAATCCGCGCGCTTATGCTGTCCGCCGGGTAGCAGGCGAGCGGCGCCCGGTGCCCGAACAGCATGGCGATGTTCCAGGGTTTGGGATGCTTTTGCGCGTAGCCGATAAACGGCGCAATGCCGACCCCGCCGGCAAGGAGCAGGGCGGGGCTGTCCGCTTCCATGACGAAGCCGTTGCCGAGCGGGCCCCAGGCGCGCACCGCGTCGCCGGCCTTGAGTCCGGCAAGGCGTTCCGTGCCGCGCCCGGCCACCTGGATAAAGCATACAAGATCGAGTTCTCCGGCGCGGCTGATGGAAAAGGGGCGCGCCCAGGGAAGTTCCGATCCCCAGCTTGCGGGACGCAGCATGACGAACTGGCCGGGTCTGTAGTCTTTCCAGGGCGGAGGGGAAAGACGCAGGGCAAACGTGTGCGGGGCGTTTTCACGTCCGAAGGGAACCAGATCCAGCACAGTGAGTTCAGCGAATTGTGAGGCGAGCATGATGCAAAAAGCTATAGCCGCCACAGGCGGATGTCAATGCTTCCCGGCACGGGGCTGTTGAAAATGCTTTCCGCCGTATGGGCGATAGGGTATGCTTACGCGCATGCATACACACGCTTATGAAGAACGCCGGGAAAAGCTGCGGGGGCTGCTGCGCGCGCGGGGGCTGGACGCATTGCTGGTCAGCCATGCCGCGAACCGTTTTTATCTGTCAGGTTTTGAGCTGCACGACGGGCAGTGCAACGAAAGCTCGGGCCGCTTGCTTATAAGCGCGCACGGCAAGGACTGGCTGTGTACGGATGCCCGTTTTTTCGAAGCGGCTCGGCGTATTTGGGATGAGGAGCGTATCGTTGTCTACCAAGGGGATGCCTTTGCGCGGATCGGCGCGTTCATCAAGGACAAGGTCCGGGGAGTGACGGGCTTTGAAGCCGAAGCGCTATGCTGCCGCGGCGCGCAACGGCTTGGTCTGCGGCTGCTTCCCGCCGACGGCTTGGTGGAGAGCTTGCGCATGATCAAAGACTCCGGGGAAATCGCCGCCCTGGAATGTTCCTGCGCTCTCAACCACAAACTGATGGCGCAGATTCCCTCGCTGCTGTCCCCCGGCTGTTCCGAAGCGGAACTCGCCTGGAACATAGAACGCTTTTTCCGCGAAAACGGCGCTGCGGAGCTGGCCTTTCCCACCATAGCCGCCAGAGGGCCCAACGCGGCGCTTCCCCATTATGAGCCTTCAGCCCGGACGCTGCTGGGCGAGGAATGTCCCGTGCTGATCGACTGCGGCGCGCGCCTGGATCGCTATTGTTCGGACCAGACCCGGACCTTCTGGCTGGGCGGGACGCCTTCCCCGGAATTCTCCCGTACGCTTGACCTGGTGCGGGGCGCGCAGGAGACGGCCATCCGGGGCATCCGTCCCGGCATGAGCGGCGCGGAAATATATGCCCTGGCCTTTGCGTTTTTTGAGCGGCACGGCGTGGAAAAAGCCTTTACCCACAGCCTGGGACACGGCATAGGCCTGGAAACGCATGAAAGGCCGTTCCTGAATCCCCGCAACCCGGCGCCTGTGCCGCCTGGCGCCGGGTTTACCGTGGAACCGGGCCTGTATTACCCCGCATGGGGAGGCGTGCGCTGGGAATACATGCTGGTGATGGAAGAGGACGGCGCGCGGGTTTTGTAATTCGTGAGCGGTTCAGTTTGCCGTCAGACAAGCAAGGCGCGTTTTTTTGGAACAGTAAAATATTTGTGAAGTTTTTCCAGAACTTCATCGAGATTGATGGGTTTACCCACATGGTCATTCATTCCTGCGGCCAAACATTTGTCGATATCCTCCCGGAATACGTTGGCGGTCATGGCCACGATGGGGATCTGCCCGGCCTGCGGGACATCAAGCGCACGGATGCGCCGCGCGGCTTCATAGCCGTCCATTTCCGGCATCTGCAAATCCATGAAGATCAAGTCATAGCGGTCCAGCGCGGCGCTGAACATACGCACCGCCGCCGCGCCGTTTTCCGCGCAGTCGATGGTCAACCCGGTGGGTTCAAGCAGAGTCAGAACAATTTCCCTGTTGAGTTCCACATCTTCAACCAGGAGCACATGGCGGCCGACGAAGGAGACGCATTCGGCCGGTTTTTTTTCCTCCGCCCCCGCCGTTCTTTCCAACCCCAGGCATTCGCTGATGCAGTCGCTGACGCTGGAAGGGAACAGGGGCTTAGCCAAGAAGGTATCCACCCCGGCGCTTTTGCCCTCGTTTTCCAGAACGCTCCATTCCGTGGCCGAAATCATGATTACGACGGGGGAGGCGCTTTTGTCCTCCTTGATCCGGCGGGTCAGCTCCATCCCGTCCATGCCGGGCATTTGCCAGTCGATGAAATAAACGCTGTATGATCCGTTTTGCGCTATCCTGTCCAAAGCTTCCTGGCCGCCAAGAGCCGTATCGCAGACGAAGCCGATCTGGCGGGCCATTTCTTCAAAATATTCCAGAAATTCCGGCATGTCGTCCACCACCAGCACCCGGATTCCGGCCCATTGAAACCCTGAGGCCGCGTCTTTGCGCGGGGAAGCCGTTCCGCGCCCAAACCGGACTGTGAAGATAAAGGCCGCTCCCTGATACGGCACGGACTCCACCCAGATTTTCCCGCCCATCATCTCGATGATGCGCTTGGAAATGGCCAGGCCGAGCCCGGTGCCGCCGAATTTGCGCGTCGTGCTGCTTTCGGCCTGCTGGAAGGATTGGAACAGGCGGTCATGCTGTTCTTCGCTGACGCCTATGCCGGTGTCGGTCACTTCAATGCGCAGGATAACATGATCGCCCTCCTCTCCCTCATGCTGCGCGTTGAGGCGTATGGCGCCGTCTTCCGGGGTGAATTTGACGGCATTGGAAAGCAGATTGGTGATGACCTGGGACAGGCGCTGGTCGTCGCCCAACAGCATATCCGGGATATTCCGGTCAATATGGACGCTGAAGCGCTGCCGCTTTTCCTCTATTCGGAAATTGACGACATTGACGACCCGTTGGAGCATTTTTTCAAAACTGAACTCCACCAGGGACAGCTCGAATTTGCCCGCCTCAATCTTTGACATGTCCAGAATGTCGTTGATCACGCCCAGCAGATGGATGGAGGCGCTCTCGATTTTCTCAAGGGCGTAGTCTTTTTTCGTCGGGTCGGCGGCCGCCTTGCCTATGGCGGTCATGCCGATGATGGCGTTCATGGGCGTGCGTATTTCGTGGCTCATGTTGGCGAGAAAATAGCTTTTGGCGGAACTGGCGCGCAGAGCCTCCTCCCTGGCATGAGACAGATCGTCCATCTTCTGCCGCAGGGTCGCCGCCATGCTGTTCAGCGCCGAAGCAAGCTCGCCTACTTCATCCCTGCCGGCTATGGCCAGGATTTTATCCAGGTGTCCGGCGGCAAGGTCAGCCGCAAAGCCAACGCCTTGCTGCAGGGGCCTGGTGATGGAGCGGGTAAGCAGGACGGCGAAAGCCGTCGCTATCAACACGGCCATCAGCAAGCCTGTCTGCAGGCGCAACGAAAGCTGCGCGATGGTGTCCGCGGCCGTGTCGGACAAGGACATGGTATTCTCTATGCCCATTGCGGAAATGCGGCGAGTTGCGGCGATAAGCGTGTTTTGCAGGGCAGAGCGTTCGGCGTCGGCGCTGTGCCGTTCGCGCCACAGGTTTATGCAAGCGGTTCCATGTCCCAGAAAACTCCTGGCTGCGTCGGCTGCGTCGTTGACCAAGTCTTTCAGTTCCCTGTCCTGGACGTCCGTTGCCAGTTCGCCAGTCATGGCAATGACCATGGGAATGTTTCCCATCGCTTTTTCAGCCATATCCTGGTCGTCCAGGCTCAAATTCCTGGCAAATTGAAAGCGCAGTTCGTTGAACAGCATCATAACGTTGTAGCTCCGTTGGAGCAGATCGAGCTTGGCCTCGACATTGCTCTTCCGCCGCACAATGTCGGCGCCATACTCGCCGGCAAAGCTGTTCATCGAACTGGTGAAGCCGTCCGCCGCCCTTTCCATGCGGCCTATGGCGCTGATCATTTTTCCCGTGACTTCATGCGTGTCGCCGCAAGCCTGGCTGTATGCGCGCAGGGTGGATTTGACCCTGGCGAAGGCCTGCGCGAGTTCTGCGGGCATGTTGCCGGCTGCGGAGGCGGAGGAGACTTCTTCAAGATGCTCGGAAGCTCTGCGCAGCTTGTCCCATGCGCTGTCCCACTGCTTGCGGTCGCGGGTTCCGGCATACTGGTTCATTTCGCTCACGGCGGCGAGAATCGTGCGTTCAACGCGGGCTATGCCCTGTATTTCAGGCATGTAGTATTTGGCTATGATTTCGCTGCCGCTTCTCACTCCCGCTAGTTCGGACATGACATACAGGGATAAGATGATCATGATGGCTATGACTAGCCCAAAACTTGCGCCGAGTTTTGCCCACAGTTTCATTCATGCTCCTCTTGCATCAACTATGGTCCAATATTTTCCGGCATGCGCAGGCCCGTTCCGCCGCGCCCGATCATTTTTGCCAACCTACCGTATCGGTACAAAAAATTTGCCCACAATGGCTTGGCCTTCAGGAGTCAGCACGAATTCGAAAAACTTCTGCACATTGCCCGAGGGCATCATGGTGACCAGCACAAGAGGCCTGCTGAGCAGGTATTTGGCCGACGCCACATGGGCGCGCTCCGGTAGCATCCCGTCAACGGCAACGGTTTTCGTCCTCGGCGAGGCGATTGAGATGGTCGAGAAGGTAATGCCTCGCGGTTCTTCTTCAACAGCCCAGATGCAGTCCATGGGGTCTTCTCTTTCCTTGACCGGGCCGTATGCGCCTCCTTCCAGCACAATGTCCTTGATGACCGCCAGCGTGGCCCTGCCGCTCTTCAGGTGTTCCGTGAAAACCACAATTTCTTGATCCGCGCCGCCAACGTCCTTCCAGTTGGTGATGCGGCCGCTGAACACGGCCTTCAGTTGGGCGCGGGTCAGGGAGCTGATCGGGTTGCTGGGATGCACATGCAAGCCAAGAGCGTCGAAGCCGAAGATCTGCCAGCCGGCCACGGCGGCTTTTTCGCTGTCGCTCAGGGATCTGGCCAAGCCTCCCAGGGAAACCTTGCCCTCGGTCACGGCCTTGAAGCCGGCTCCGGCGCCCGCTTCGCCGATGTTTCCGAAGGCGACGCCGTTTTTGGTCAGAAAAGTCTTGGCCAGTTCGGGCATGAGGGAATACGCGATGGAGGAGGCCCCTTCATACGACAGGGTGGACTGCAGAGCCGGGTTGTCCTTGGGAGCGCCGCCGCCCTTTTCCATAGCGGACGAGCGTGTGGACAAGGGAAATAATGCACAGGCAACACACAGGACAAGAGAACAAAATATGCGTTGTCGCATGGCATCGTCTCCTTAAAATTAAATTACGATCAACATGTTGTCGAGGCAGACTGCTTCAGCGAAAACGGCAGAGCGTTCCTGAAAGCGGCGCCGAAAAAACTCTCATGCGTGATGGGCAAATGCTTTCTTTGCCATGCCGAAAACTCTCCATAACAAAGAGGCATGCCTTATGTTTTAAGGACTGTGTTATGGCTTTGTTGCGCGACGCTCCACCACAAAAGGAAATTTTGGACATGGCTCGCCGTAGCGCGCTTTTCACTCAGACGCTGTCGCTCGTTCCCAGAGATGTTTTACAAAAACTTGAGCGCCGGCGCAAGGCCGGCCGCTCCTCGCGCAAGTGCGGCTTTCAAGGAGCAAGGCCGTTATGGTTTTCCTCCAGGCGTTCCATGCGCGACGGCCCGCCGCCTGGAGGCGGCGGGCGCGCGGCGTCATGGCGAACTGATCCCCTCACGATCGATAAAGATATGCGCAAACCGGGGCTTGACCGGAACCCGCTATATGCTGTAGAGCGCATATATGCTGGAGAATTAATAACCATATTCCCTATGGAGTCCCGTATGCGTATCCTGCGTTTTTTGGTTCTCATGACGTTTCTGGCGTTTCCTTCCGCCGTCCTTGCCGCGGACAGCCTGATGATGGCCACCACCACCAGCACCCAGGACAGCGGCCTGCTGGATTACCTGAAGCCTCTGCTGCTCAAGGAAACGGGCATTGACGTCAAATGGGTGTCCACCGGCACGGGCAAGGCCCTGGAGCATGGAAAAAATTGTGATGTCGATGTGCTGCTCGTGCATGCTCCCGCTGCGGAACTGAAAATGGTCGAAGAGGGTTTTGCCGTTGACCGCCGCCAAATCATGTATAACGATTTCGTGATCGTCGGCCCCAAAAACGACCCTGCAGGCATCAAGGGCAAGAGTGTTGCCGACTCTCTCAAAGCTCTGGCGGATAAAAAGATGGTGTTCGTGAGCCGCGGCGACAAGTCCGGCACCCACCAGATGGAGCAGAGCCTGTGGGTCTCCCTGAAGATGCCCGTGCCTGACAAGGAAAGCTGGTATGTGCAGCTCGGCCAGGGCATGATGGCCACCATCAACGCCGCTGCGGAAAAAGGCGGCTATACCCTGGCCGATCGCGGCACCTGGATCAAGTTCGAAGCCGTGCAAAAGGAGAAAAATCCCCTGGACATCCTGGTTGAAGGGGACAAAAGCCTGCTCAACCAGTACAGCGTGATGACCGTAAACCCCGCAAAATGTCCCAAGGTCAAGACCGAACTTGCCAAGAAATTCGCGGACTGGTGGGTATGCGCTTCGACCCAGAACCACATCGCCGCCTTCACGCTTGAGGGCAAGCAGCTCTTCTTCCCGAACGCCGCTCCTCCTTCAAGGTGACGCTAGCCGCATACCGGGGTGGAACTCCTGAATGTAAAGGACGGCAATGAATTTCTTCACGGAAGGGTTTGCACAGGCATGGGCGCTGCTGACGGCGTTTGATCCGGAGACCTTTTCCGCCGTGCGCGCCACGATGACCTCTACCTGTTACGCCATGGCCGCCTCGCTTCTCATCGGGCTGCCAGCCGGCTTTGCTTTGGGCTATTACAGCTTTCCCGGTCGGCGCGCGCTGCGGATGGTGTCGGATACCCTGCTCGCCTTTCCCACCGTGCTCATCGGATTGCTTGTGTACGGCGTTATCTGCCGCAGGGGAGTGCTGGGCGATTTCGGCTTGCTCTTTACCTTGCCGGGCATGGCTATCGGGCAGACCATTCTGGCCCTGCCCATTATCATTTCTTTGACGGCTCAGGCGGTGGAAACGCTGGACGCGCGCTGCCGCCAGACCCTGCTCACCCTTGGAGCGAATGACCGCCAGGTGGCTGTGGCGACGATCCGGGAACTGCGTTTTTCGATCATGGCCGTGGCCGTCACCGCGTTCGGGCGCGTGGTCACGGAAGTGGGCATCGCCATGATGCTGGGCGGCAATATCAAATGGGAAACGCGCACCATTACCACAGCCATCGCCCTGGAGACCAACAAGGGCGAATTCGCGCAGGGCATGGCCTTGGGCATTGTGCTGCTGACCATGGCCTTTGTGTTGAATTTCGCGCTCAGCTTTTCGCGGCGCAGAGACCGCGCCTAGTTTTTGTTTGTACCGTCGGCAAAACGCTATGAGTGTACTGTACAGAATCACGGGTCTTGTGCGCCGCTACGGAGGACGCGTCGCGTTGCGATTACCGGAGCTGGCGATCAGCAGGGGAGAAGTGGTGGCCCTGACCGGGCCGAACGGATCGGGAAAGAGCACGCTGTTGCGGACCCTGGCCTTTCTGGAGCCGCCCGAGGAGGGGGAGATCG
>JGI24702J35022_10003092_pt1 | contig 10060 bp, 10 predicted proteins | sample TergutTh196P4_FD_35022 | JGI IMG/M metagenome (IMG submission 35022)
TTTAATAATTGCATTTTAGTTCTCCTTCTTTAAATACTTAACTTATTGATGTTTTTTTGAGCAATAAGGCTGTCAAAAATTGCGCGCGTAACGATGATCGCTGTAAAAAAAGAAGCGAGAATACCGATAAATAAAGTAACCGCAAAACCTTTAATGGTTCCTGAGCCAAATTGATACAAAACTGCTGCCACAATTAGTGTAGTTACATTAGCATCAACAATAGTTACAAAAGCTCTTGAATAACCAAGATCAATAGCATTTCTGATTGTTTTCCCAGAGGCAATTTCTTCTTTAATTCTCTCAAATATTATGACATTGGCGTCTACGGCAACTCCCAATGTTAAGATTAATCCTGCAATACCCGGTAATGTTAGTGTTGCCTCGAAGAAAGTTAGGGCAGCAAAAACAAAACCTGTATTTAAGATTAAAGCTAGAATCGCTATTGCTCCAGAGAATTTATAATATAAAACCATTGTCAGAAATACTAAAATAAACCCTACAATGCCAGCAATCATTCCCTGTTTAACGCTATCACTACCTAAGCTGGGACCTACAATTCTTTCTTCACCAATAGAAACTGGAGCAGGGAGGTTACCAGCTTTAAGCACAATTACTAGATCATTGCATTCCTGAAGAGTGAAGGATCCTGTGATTTGTGCTTCACCTCCGCGAATCCGATCTTGGATATTGGGAGCAACATAAACAGTATTATCAAGCACAATCGCTAATTGACGACGAATATTTTGCCCTGTTATTCTTTCAAATATCCGTGCTCCTTCTCGATTAAATTTTAAGCTGACATGTGGTTTATTCTGGTTGCTAAAATCGCTTTGCCCACCCATCGCTGTTCGAGCATCAGTTAAATAATTCCCAGTTAGTTCAGGGTTTGAATAAATGATATAAATCGGGAGATCAGCACGAGGAGCAAGAGAATTTTCTCTGCTGAGAGCTACTTGAAAACCAGCAGGAATTGCTTTTAAAAACTCTTCATCTTCCAATAAGTTTCGGATTAAGGGCTTATTTTCATGACTGACACTCATCCCTTGGCTTCCAGTTCCAACTAAATCGGAAAAAATATTCGAAAACCATTGAGGTGAATTAGCTTCTAATGAATCAGAGGCAAATAAATCTGGATTATGAGATGTGTAGTCTAAAACATTTAAAAATTTATAATTATGATAATTTTGTGCTAGCCATATATCCATTTGATTAATGACTTTGCTTTGCTCGTCCCCAGTAGCAACAAGTTTAAACTCAAGAAGAGCTGTTTTACCAATCAAATCTTTAGCTCTCTGAAAATCTCTTAGTCCAGGTAGTTGGACAACAATTTTATTGTCACCAACTCTTTGGATAAGTGGTTCGGCTACTCCAAATTGATCAATCCTATTTTGAATCACTTGAACTGCAGCTTTAACTGCTTGGTCATGTTCTGTCCTGGGAAGTTCTGAGAGATCAACATAAAGATTTATTTCCATACCTCCGCGTAGATCAAGTCCTAATTTAAGCATTTTCTCTGTCCAAAAGGTAAATGGTTTTTTTAGGTGTACTTGATCAAGTTCATCCCTTTCTTTTGGCAAAAATAACGGTGACAAATAGAAGAGGGTAACTATTATGAATAGAATAATACAAATCGTTCTAATTGTGTTTCGATTCATTGAATAATACTTCCTTTTATACTAATTTTTTTTTTAGGATATACAATAATTTTAATCGCGTTTTTTTAGTCAAGTGATTAATTGATGTTTTCGATTTTTTTTTTTCAAAAAACCTTGTTTTTTTAGAAAGTGATTCTAAATTAGTATTGTATTCTGAAAGAATATGCTCTTTATATTTTTTTTTATATAGAAATTGAGTTGCTCATTCATCAATTTTTATAAGGATTCTCTTCCCCCTTAACAAAAAAAAGAGAAAGGTAAAAAAAAATATTGATTTATTTTGTCTGTTTTGAGAAATGGCATCTATCTGGAAAAAAAGTTGTAATCCATGAAGGATAACGGAGGTCAAATGTCTGGACACAATAAGTGGAGTTCCATAAAGCATAAAAAAGGAGCTGCTGATGCTAAAAGAGGAAAATTATTTACACGATTAGGGAAAGAAATTGTTCTAGCGGCTCGTGATGGAGGAGGTGATTTAACGACTAATCCCCGTTTAAGAACAGCTGTTCAAGCAGCAAAAACAGCAAATATGCCCAAAGATAACATCGAAAAAGCAATAAAAAGAGGTACCGGGCAAATTGAAGGAGCAGTTTATGAAGAGATCACATATGAGGGATATGGACACGGAGGTATAGCAATTTTGATTGATGTTACTACAGATAACAAGAATAGGGCCGTTGCGGAGATTCGTCATGTCCTTTCCAAGTATGGAGGCAACCTCGCAGAAACAGGTTCCGTAGCCTATAATTTTGAACGCAAGGGTGCTATTGAGATTAAAGCAGAATCTCTTGATGAAGATGAGTTTTTATTGAAAGCTCTTGATTTAGGTGCCGAAGATGTACAAAAGAATGATGAAATCTTTACTGTTTATACATCAATTGCAGATCTCTATAAGATTCTTTCAGCTTTTGAAGAAAATGGATTTACAATTGAGAAAGGTGAATTGACTAGAGTTCCAAAAGTTTTAATCAATGCTGATAGTGTTGCTGATAAATTATTAAAACTAATAGATAAAATTGAAGATATAGATGATGTTCAAACTGTTTATGCCAATTTTGAAATTTCAGATGAAGTGATGAATAAACTAAGTGAAGAATAGTTTAATTATTATTATTTGATAAGATGATTATCTTAGGAATTGACCCTGGTAGCCGGAACTGCGGATATGGGATCTTACATATCGAACAAAATAAGATCCTTGCTGCTGGCAGTGGAATTATTAAATTAGCAACTAGACTTAATATTAATGATAAATTATTACTACTTGGACAAGAGATTCAACTTCTTCTTCATGAATACCAACCAGATTTTTCCGCAGTAGAACAGATTTTTTACGGAAAGAATATCCAAACAGCATTTATTCTCGGACATGTTCGAGGAGTTATTATTTATAAGCTTAAAGAAGCGAATGTAAGTGTCTTTTCTTACTCACCACGGGAAATAAAACAATCCTTAACCGGAAAAGGTAGTGCTAGCAAAAAACAAGTGGAATTTATGGTTCAAAGCATTCTAAAACTAAAAAAGCCCGCTCTGGAAGATGCTGCAGATGGTTTAGCTTGTGCACTTTGTTTATATAACAAAGAAAGATTACTCTTAGGAAAAAAATAAAAAATGTATGCTTATTTAAACGGGATACTCAGTGAAAAAATTCCCGACTATGTTGTTGTTGATTGTCAGGGGATTGGGTTTGAGCTGAAGATCCCACTCTCAACTTTTGCTCAGCTTCCCAATGTCCTGGACTTGGTTAAATTATTTGTTTACTGCCACACAAATGAAGAAGGCACGAAATTGTATGGCTTTTACACTAAACAAGAAAAAGAACTCTTTATACTGCTAATTAATGTCAATCGAATTGGTCCTAGAAGCGCTTTAGCTATTCTCAGCTCCATATCTGTCAGTGATTTTATAACATGCATCCTTACCAATGATCTAAAATCTTTGTCAAAAGTTCACGGAATTGGAAAAAAATCTGCAGAAAGATTAGTCGTTGAACTAAAGGATAAAGTAGAAGAATTTTATGAAAATTATGTTCCTCTCTCTTTTTCTGCTGGTTCACCCAAAGCAAGCACGGGAATTCCCCTATCCATTACTAATGAGGTTGAAGCAGCACTTCTTGCCTTAGGGTATAAAAATTATGAAATTCGGAAAGCAATTCAATGTGTTAAAATAAATGAAAATAATAATACGGAAGAATTTGTGAAACATTGTATTAAATATATTTATTTACAAAGGAATGAATCGTGAATATTAGAGAAGAAGCCTGGATAATTGTCTGTAAAGTATTAAAAAATGATATGTTTTCTGATAAATTATTATCTCAAGCTAGCAAGAAAGCAAACGAGAAAAAGGAAAATATTGTTTTATTATATCATTTGGTTAAAGGAATGATCAAAATGAAATTACATTTAGATTATGTCATTTCAAAATTTGTTGATCCAGAAAGATTTGCCAACACTGATCTCAGAATTAAAGCTCTATTTTATCTTGCTTTTTATCAATTATTATTCTGCAAAAGTATCCCCGATCACGCTGCCGTTAATGAAACAGTGGAAATAGCAAAAAAAAATTTTTCTGAAACAGTGGCCGGGTTCTTAAATGCCGTCTTAAGGGAGTACCAAAGGAATCCCCAAATTACTTTACCGGAAGAGCTTTCAGCTCGTATTTCAATTGAATATTCATTTCCTCAGGACATTATAATTAAACTACTCAGCTCATGGAGCCAAGATCAAGTTGAATATTTATGTATGTATTATAACGAACCTCCTAAGCTATATCTAAGAGTAAATAAACTTGCTACCAACAAAGAGAAGGTTAAAACTTATTTTCGTAACCGTGGTGTAATATTATCTGACAGTCTGGCTTCTCCAAATATGCTTATTTCAGAAGATGCAACAAGTATTTTAAATGACATTACTTTTGAAGAAGGATATTTTACGATTCAAGATATTTCTGCAGCGATGGTAATTGAATTATTAGATCCACAACCTGATGAATCAATTCTTGATTTATTTGCTGGTAGGGGAACTAAAACATCATATATTTCAGAATTAATGAATAATACCGGTGAAATAATTGCTGTGGATAAGATTCCTCATAAAATTAAAGAAATGAAACAGACTTTATCTAGAGTTCAAGCCAGAAATGTTCAACTGATTAGTGAAGATGCTTTTAAATTTGGACCAGTAGCCCCGGTGTATGATCGTGTCCTTATTGATGTTCCTTGTACAGGATGGGGTGTTTTTCAAAAAAAAGCTGAATTAAGATGGCAAAAAAAGCAAGATTTACCGGAATTGCTTAAATTACAAGAAAAAGCTTTACACCAAGCAGATCTATTTGTTAAACCAGGGGGATATTTAGTATATAGTACATGCACCATCAATCCAGATGAAAATGAAGAGCAAATTAAAAAATTTATGAAGTCTAATACTAAATATGATTTGCTACCAGCAGAAGATTTTTTGCCACGGACCTACACGGAAAATGGTTTTTTTAAAACCACACCTCATCTTCACCATATGGATGGAGCATTTGCTGCTAAATTAAAGAAAAAGATTAAATTATGAAAAAAATATTACTTCATATAGGGGCTTTTTTTTGCGCTGTTGTAACTCTATTATGCTTTATGGTAGGAATTATTCATATCGCTGGTAATTATATGGCAAGAACAATAAATAGTAAAGACATTGTGATGATTCCGAATATCGTGGGTAAACAGTTAATCGAAGCAAAAGAATTAATTAACCAGGCTCATTTAAATTTTTCGATTCTTGACTATGAACACCATGAATTCACAGAAGGTAAGATTGTTACCCAGATTCCTGCCTCTGGGAGATCAATATACCGAGACCGTACGATTAGTGTCATCGTTAGTAAAGGACCAAAACTATTATTTGTTCCTGCTCTAGTTGGTCTTTCGTTTAGTAGTCTTGATGATGTTTTAAGGTCATATGAGCTGAAGACCGGCGATGTTATACAACACTATTCTCAAGATGTGCCTGCTGGGTATATCATTGAAACAAGTCCGAAAGCAGGTTCTTCTATCATGGCTGGAAGAGCAGTTAATGTGGTTATCAGTATTGGCCGGGATCCTTTAGAAATTGATCAATCAGCTATCGAAGAATATTATTTCTTTGATGAAGAATTATTTTAAAAATAGGAAGATATGATGTCCAAAAAAATCTTAATCAATCAATTATTCCTGATTGTATTAATTATTGTTAATTTATCTTGCGGAACTTTAAATAAGCTGGGTCCCAAAAAACTTAACGGAAAGATTAACAATCTGAGAATAATTAATAACCAATTAACTTTTACTTCTCCCGATAGTTGTTTTGCACTCATTAATTACAAGAATAGGGTTAATAATGATGATCATTATCGCGGATGGACCGCAGGAGAAGGAAAAATATCACACTCTTATTATTTACCAGTTACAGAAAAAAATATTAACTACGAAATGAGATTAAGTCTATTTACTCCTCAAAAAGTAATGATCAAAGATACTACTTTTGTTTTTTTGTCGTCTGCTCCCCATTATAATTTTCTCAAAGTGCATTTTATTGATGTTCAACAAGGAGATGCGATTCTTGTTCAAACACCAAATGGGAAGAATATTCAATGTGATGGGGGGTATGGATCACGAGGAACATCAACATGGCAAGGAGGAGGTGCAACAATGGCACTCAATTATTTGCTACAACAGGATGTTTTATCTCTTGACTATATCATTGAAACTCACCGTGACCTTGATCATTATGGAGGATTGGATGATATTTTGCGAAGCAGTATCCAGTTTAATCAAGCCAATTATATCTCCAATACTACTCCCCAAGGGTATCAAACTGGAGCAACACTTATCCTAGGTGAGGTAAAGATCAATTTTTTAAATTTTGGATTACCAACTGATGTGGATAATGATACCAGTATTGTACTCAAAATAGATTATGATCAAGTATCGATATTATTAACTGGAGATGCTACGGGAGTGGTACAAAATAGATTATATGATCTTGGATTTGATCTTTCCGCGGATGTTTTAAAAGTAGCCCACCACGGAGCTCATACTTCAAATACAACTGATATGGTATTTTTAAACAAGGTTTTTACGCGCTTTGCTCAAATAGCTACACTGTCCTTTGGAAAGGGAAATCCATATGGTCATCCAGCTTCCTTGAGCCGTTTCTCTCAGTATCAAGTATACGGTACCAACCAAGTAAACTCTACCCCAGCTACGGGAGTATTTAGTTTTGATTGTGGAACAATTCTTGTTCAATCAGATGGGAAAATGGTTTTTGTTTCCACGGAAAGGTAATAATGTTTATTGGTTAAGAAGAAAGAATAAAGACGAGATAAATTTTAGTAATAAATAATAAAAAAGATTAGTAAAGAGGTAAATCATGTTCCAAGGTAGCGGAAAACAATTGCAAGATCTGCAAAAACAAATGAAAAAGATGCAAGATCAATTGATGAAACAACAACAAGAGTTAGAAACAAAGGTCTGGACCGCAACCTCCGGTGGGGGAATGGTTAGTGTAGAAATGAACGGTAAATATGATGTCCAAAGCATTAAACTTCATAAAGATGTTGTTGATCCTGAAGATATTGAGATGTTGGAAGATTTAATTGTGGCCGCTTTAAAGGAAGTTCATCAAACGGTCGCAAGAGAGATTGAAAATGATATGTCCAAGCTTACAGGAGGGGTAAAAATTCCAGGATTATTCTAATACAATAGTAGTATAACAATACTGATTTGTAAAATCATAATTGATGAACATCTTATTTTATAAACATAATATAGATTAGTTTTTGCTATTGTAAAATTAGTTTTATTGGTAGCTACAGTGATTTGTAATTAGCAATAGTTGATGAGTATGAAAATATATTATATTAGATTACTAAATGTTATAAAACGCTAATCAGATATTTTAAACATGAGTTTCAACAGCTAGAAATCACTGAAATATTTTTATGATATAGCTATTAAGTAGTAAAAAAACACAAAAGAGAATTTTATATGTCAGCCAATAAGTTGATTCATGGTGATAATTTAGAGATCATGCGTGGGATGGCAAGTGAGAGTGTTGATTTGATATACCTTGATCCGCCATTTTTCAGTAACCGTAATTATGAGGTGATCTGGGGCGATAAGGGTGAGGTGCGGAGCTTTGAGGACCGGTGGAGCGGTGGGATGGATCACTATATCGCTTGGCTAAAAGAACGGGTGGTAGAAATGCACCGGTTACTGAAACCGACGGGGAGTATCTTTTTGCACTGCGATTGGCATGCAGATGCTTATATTCGAGTGGATATACTGGATAAGGTGTTTGGGATGAAGAATTTTCGGAACCATATAATTTGGAAACGAAAAACAGGGAGAGGCGAGACAAATCGAAAATCAAATAAATTCGGGGTAATTTCAGACAGTATCTTTTTTTACTCAAAAAACCACCAGAAACAATATAAGTTTAATAGCCAATTTTCCTTTGAATCAGAGGGATATTCCGGCTATGTAGAGAAATTCTTTATTCATACCGATGACAAAGGTAGGAAGTATAGAATTGCAGATTTATCGAGCCCTAACCCTCGTCCTAACTTAATGTATGAATATAAAGGGTATCAACCACCAAAAAAAGGCTGGGCTATTTCATTGGAAAAAATGGAACAATTTGAAAAAGAAGGTCGGTTACACTTTCCAACTGACCCAAAAGGTCGAATCCAAAGAAAGCGCTTTTTAGATGAATTAGAGGGAAAACCAATACAAAATATTTGGGATGACATTGAAATCGTTACAGCACATTCTAAAGAACGCATAGGTTACCCGACTCAAAAGCCGGAGTCTTTATTGGAGCGTATCATCAAATGTGCTAGTAATGATAGCGACATAGTATTAGATCCGTTTATTGGTGGGGGTACAACGGCAGTAGTAGCGGATAAATTGCAGCGTCAGTGGATTGGTATTGATCAGTCTGTTCAAGCGATCAAGGTGACGGAGATGCGTTTGCGGAAGAGTGTTTCGGCATGGAGTTTACCGTTTACGACACAGCTTTTTAAGTATGATTATGATCTGTTACGTTTTAGTGATGCGTTTGAGTTTGAGAGCTTTATCATTGGTCATTTGGGAGGAGTGAGTAATGCTAAGCAGCGTGGGGATTTTGGGATCGATGGTAAAATGCAGGATGGGACACCGATTCAGGTGAAGCGGAGTGATAATATCGGTCGTAATGTGGTTGATAATTTTTATGCTGCCATTCAACGGAGCGATAAACATTTATTTGAGACTAAAATCGGGGATGGTAAGGTGGTGGGTTATATCATCGGTTTTTCTTTTGGAAAAGGAGCAATCGAAGAGGTAGCTCGTTTAAAGAATAAAGAGAATGTTCATTTAGAACTGGTGCAAGTGGAGAGTATCGTTCCGATAGCTAAAAAGCCGACCTTGACGCTCTATGTATCAGAGGAATATCGTGATGAGAAAGGGCTGAGCGTGTTGAAGTTTGTAGGTAAAGGGGTGAGTGAGACAGGAATCGAGTTTTATGCATGGGATTTTAATTATGAACTTGAAAAGGGCTTTTGTCCGGATGTTTTTTTTGACAAACAAGGAATTCAATTAAAATGTTTTGCAACAGGTGATTTTGTAATTGCTTGTAAAGTTTATGATATTAATGGTTTAGAAAATTTTAGAAAAATGCATTTGCGTTTGAATGGAAAAGTTAGTGTTTGTGAATAATATTATTGTAAGAGGAATAATTAATTAATATGAATTGTCTTTCAGATTCAATAGCTACCTTACAAAAAAGCTTACAAGTTTTACCAGGAATTGGCCAAAAAACAGCTCAAAGGTTAGCTTATTTTATTGTTAATCAACCCAAGGAGAAATCGCAATTCATTGCTGATTCCATCATTAATGCTCTTCATCAATGTAAAATCTGTTCACTTTGCTTTTTATTATCCGACACTGATCCTTGCCCAATATGTGCTGATCAATCACGGAACCAAGAATTATTGTGTATTGTCGAAAACTCTCAGGATATTTTACTCATCGAAAATACTAGGGAGTACCAGGGAAAATATTTTGTTTTAGGAGGAGTTTTATCTCCCCTAGACGGGATAGGACCAAATGAGATTCATCTTCAAGAATTAAGTACTCTTATTCATAGCCATACTTTCCAAGAAATAATAATTGCTCTTACCCCTTCAACAGAAGGAGAAACAACGATTCAATTTCTCGCTGATTTTTTTTCAGGGGAAAAAATTACACGGCTTTCTATGGGTATACCGTTTGGTTGTGATATTGAATACACTGGTAGCAAAACAATGTTGACTGCTTTTCGTAGAAGATATCCCGTTTAAAAAAGAGGTCTAATGTTCACTGGCATCATTCAAGAAATTGGGTACTTAAAACAAACGAT
>JGI24702J35022_10003093_pt1 | contig 10060 bp, 5 predicted proteins | sample TergutTh196P4_FD_35022 | JGI IMG/M metagenome (IMG submission 35022)
CAAAACCAATACCCGATCCAAAGGCTGTTAAGCAGAATCGGCTATTCCCCACAAACCTTGTCTATCAAGCAGGAATTCAGTCAATCGGTTTCTTTTAGCATCCCCCCCACCAGCATGGAGGTGTATCTCTTTTTTCGGGATGCTATCTATTCTTCCTATTCGCTGGAAGAAATCAACCTCTTTGCTCCGGAAAACGACGGGCTTTGCGTTGTACTGGTGGATGCGCGCTGGAAGGCGGAACAAAGATGGCAGGGGGACCGGAGCGGATTGTATTGCTTTGCCGCCTCGTTTGACCGTCCCGCATATTTTTCTGTCAATACCGAAGATATCGATCCGGGGGAATTACTTGTTTTCTATGCCGAATATCTTATGCCGGGAGAATCGGTAACGGTACAAAGCAATCTGCCGCTGAGTCTCCAGTTCAGCCCTTACGGCAGAAGGCAGATGATCGCCCTTGCGCCTATCAGCTACGATATACGGCCGGGGACCTATGGAACGACGCTCACTGCCGGAGACGCAAGCCAATATTTTAATATTACCGTCAAAGATAAGGAATTTGCCATCCAATATGTGAGCATGGATCCGCAGATCGTTGCGGAGACCAGGACGGAAGAAACCAACAAGGAGTTTCAGGACAGAATCAATCCGGTCCTGACCGAACAACTGCCGGAGCTGCTATGGGAAGGCAGGGCCGCGCTGCCGGTTCCGGAGAGCCGGGTACTTACCTTATTTGGCGCCCGGCGCTATGTCAACGACGACGTTAATTCTTACAGGCACTCCGGTTTGGATCTGGAGGCGCCAGTCGGTACGGAAGTCAGGGCGGTCAACAGCGGAAAAGTCGTATTCGCCGATTATCTGGCGTATACGGGAAATACCGTCCTGATCGAACATGGCCTGGGTTTAAAAAGCTGGTACTATCATATGGATGAGCTTCTGGTCTCGCTGGGGGATTCTGTCGCCAAGGACGATGTCATCGGCCTCGCCGGACAGACCGGCTTTTCTGCCGAGCCGCATCTGCATCTGACCTTATCGGTGGGTGCTGTTTACATCAATCCGGTGACCGCCATCAATCAAGCCTTATTTGCGGAACCTCTGCCGTAGAAGGGGACCGGATTCCGTGTAGGCTCTGCGCCCGGCGCGATACTTCCCCGCGCTATGTTTCGACGCGCGTTGCTTCCCCATGAAAGAGCCTTATATTGTAAAAAATAGAAAAAACATAATATATTGTAAAATTTTAGAAGGAATAAACCCCCTGCCGTAGAACTTTAGTTGTACGGAGTTTTCCGTGAATTGCGTTCGGAAAGGCGGCGTGGGTTATGCATCAATTACAGCGGATTGGGCTATGGGGTATCACGATATTGCTGTTGCTTGGCTTCTGGGCAGGGCTCTGGTATCAGGGGCGGAGAACCGGGGATTCCTTTATAACAGCCGGGGAAGAAAGGGGAGCGGCAGGCGAATCAGGCGACAGTCTGGAAATCTCGCGGGACGCAGACGGCAGGGAAGCGCCGGGGAAGAGCCCGGCACAGGGCGGATCAGATACGCAAAGCCCGGCTGCAGAAGCATACTTGCTTTCGGATCCGGAGGAATCAGCGCCGGAGGAGCTGGCGGTTCACGTGGTGGGAGGCGTGGCGTCGCCTGGCTTATATTTCCTGCCGCGGGGAAGCAGGATCTATGACGCGGTTATGATAGCGGAGCCGGAGGAAGGCGCGGACTTGAGCAAAATCAATATGGCTTTACCCTTGGAAGACGGGATGCAAATCCGGATACCCCTCATCGGAAAGCTGGCGGACTGGGGCGGGGAAGCCCTGATCCTGAGATCAAGCGAAAACCAGGAATACGTTCAAGGCGCTACGGAACAAGGCGGCGCAAGCGGCAAAGTGAATATCAACAAAGCTTCGGCAAAGGAATTGGAGACGCTGCCGGGGATAGGGCCGGCTTATTCGCAGCGGATCATCCAGTACCGGGAACAAAACGGCGGGTTTAAAAGCATCGAAGATCTGATGAAAGTCAAGGGGATCGGCACTGCCAAAATGAGCGACCTGCGGGACCTGGTGGTATGTTCCTAAAGGATTTCCTGCCGGAGATCTCCCTGCCCTCCGCAGCGCTTGCCTTTATCGCGGGAATCGCCCTATGCGGATGGCTGGCTTGCTGCCTAAGCCCGCTTCTGGCGGCAGTGCTGCAGATGGCGCTGACGGCGATTGCCGCCGCCCTGATTCTTCTTCAGGGAAGGTTGAGGCAGCGGAATCTGGACATGAGCAGGGAGGCGATAGTCAGGCTGCGTTTCTATCTGAGCCAGGGTATGCTGCTGCTGATGTTTTGTCTGGGATTCTTGCAGATGGCCGGCGCGTCCTGGCCTTCGGAAGGGGGAAGGCGACTGCCCGAAGGCTTCTCAGTCGCGGGCGCCGGCGTCGTCGAGGAAGTGAAGGCGCTGAAATCGGGCGCCTATAGCGGACCCCGCTTTCAGATACTGCTTCGGCTTCAGGAATATACAAGCGCCGCCGGAAGCGGGCAAGCCGGCGCGGAGGAGCTCCGACTCTGGGAGCGGCAGGGGAAGATCCTGCTCACGATTCATTTCGGGCTTGGCGGGGAGGGAGAGAGCGGTGCGCGGGATTTCGAACGGCGCTGCATAGCCGGCGCGCAGGTACGCTTTGTCGCAGCGATGAAAGCGGAAGAAGCGCCAAGAAATCCGGGAGAATTTGATTATGCCGCCTATCTCCGGACAAAGGGCGTGTATTGTCAGGGAGAGGCGCAAGGAAGGGATATCACTCTCACGGGGGAGGCCTCCGCATACAGGCGGTTTCTGGCGGATTTGCGCAGCAATCTCGACCGGCAGCTTGAGGCGTATCTCAGCCTGAAAGCAGGCGCCATCATCCGCGGCTGTTTACTCGGCGATTCCTCTTATATGGAAAGGGAGGACAGGGAGATATACAGACAGGCCGGCATATCCCATTTGTTCTCGGTATCCGGCACACATGGCGGCATTCTGCTGGCGGCTGCCTTTCATCTGGAGCGATTCCGGTTTTTCCGTAAGAGAAAAGCGCTCTGCCGCATTCTGGCGCTGGGGCTGTTATTTTTCTATCTGTCTTTGACCGGCTTTCCCCTGTCGATGAAGCGGAGTTTTATCATGGCCTGTATGACCCAAGCCGCGATAGGGATCCGTCGCAGAAGCGATACCCGCAGCGCCCTGGCGACAGCGGCGCTCTTCTTGCTGTGGTTCTCACCGCAGAGCCTTTTCAGCGCCGGTTTTCAGCTTTCTTTCGGCGTCGTACTCGGCATTGTCCATCTCAGCCCCTGGCTCGGAAAACGCCTGCCGCCGCTGCTGGCCGTGCCGGTCGCGGCCCAGCTCGCTTCGCTGCCGATACAGGCGTATTGGTTTTATCAGATACAACCTCTGGGTTTCCTGATCAATTTATGGGCGGTATCCATCATGCCGCCTTTGTTGCTTTTATCCGGTTTTTCTGCCCTTGCCGGCCAGATCCATTCCGCTGCCGCGGCCTTCTTGTGGCAAGTGCCCGGCTTTCTGGCGGAGATATTGGACCTGGTCGCCGGTTTCTGGGTGACCTTGCCTTTCGCAACGTATACGATCGGCGAACAGCCCTGGCCGGCGTATATGATAGGGGGCGCTGTCCTGTGGCTGTTACCGGGATGGAAAGAGAAAGAAAGGGCGCTCGAACAATGGATCGCGCAACGTCATGAACAAAGGCAGCGGCATGAGGATTGGCGCCGGTGGCAAAGCTGGCGGCTTGCTAAAAAGCTGCAGAGGGAAACCGGCGAAGGCGCAGGCGGGGCAGGCGCAGGCGGGGCAGGCGTTTGGCCGGCGGATCCGAAGCGGCGAAAAAAGGATTTATTGCTGGAAGTCTGGTTGCGTCGCAGGCAAATCGTGTTGTTATGCGCAGCCCTTTATCTGACCGTTCGTATACTGACGCCCCATACGCTGGAGATCACTTTTCTTGATGTAGGACAGGGGGACGGCCTATTTTTTGTAAGCCCTTCGGGGAAGGTTTGGATGGTGGACGGGGGCAGCAGCAACGTGAGCCATTTGGGCTACTATCGCCTGGAGCCTTTTCTGCGAAGCCGGGGGGTCAGCCGGCTGGATTATGTCTTAATCAGCCATGCGGACGAAGATCATATATCCGGTATACGGGATCTCCTCCTCTCAGGCTGGCGGCTAAAGTATATGCTCATGGCGCCCCAGGTCGTAGAATCTAAGGAGGGGGAGGCGCTGGCGGCGCTTGCGGAGGAAAAAGGAACGGCAGTAGTCCGGTTTTCGGCCGGACAGCAGGTCCGTGACGGAGAGCTTGTCCTCCGCTGTCTGTATCCGGAAGGCGACGAGACAGCCGTCAACAGTAATGCGTTGTCCATCGTCGCAGAGCTGCGATACAAACAATTCTCCCTGCTGCTGACAGGGGATATCGACGCGGATACAGAAGACAAGCTGCTGAAGCATTTGCCGGAGACGAGCTTGCTGAAGGTAGCCCATCACGGCTCCGGCGGCAGCAGCGGCACGGCTTTTCTGGAAAAGGTAAAGCCGCTGGCTTCCGTGATATCCTGTAGCAAGAATAACTTGTATGGGCATCCCCATCCGGATACACTGGAACGTCTGAAGGAGGCGGGCAGCCGCCCGTATTTGACGATGGATGCAGGCGCTGTGCGGGTGAGGACAAACGGAAAGAGCTTCAGGATCAGCGGTTATATTCGGTAGTGTTTTCATATAGTATATTCGGGACTGCCACGAACTGTGATGAAAATGTAGAAAATTATACATGCTTATCCCATAAGTTTTGTAGAAATTCAATATGCAGTATTAGGGATTTGCGGGTAAAGTATCAATCATTCACCGGGCTATACTGATAGAATAAGAGCAAGCGAATCCCTGAAGCCGGCTTTGAACGAAATGTCACGAGTAGTAGAACGAGTTGGGTCTGTGATAAACAGGGTAATGAAAGGAGAATGGTCATGCGCAAACTCATTGCAGTAGCAGCCGGTAAATTGGAGGTACAAGACGTCGCCATGCCCGTGCCGGAAGGCGATCAGGTGTTGATTCGAATTCGTGCATCCGGTATCTGCCATTCGGACCTTCATATTGCTGAAGGGGACTGGCAGCATACTATGGGCTTAACCTACCCTGCGGATATTGGCCACGAAGGGATAGGCGTAGTGGAGGAACTGGGGCCTGACGCGGGAAAACTGGTCAAAAAAGGCGACAGGGTCATATTCGGCCTTGGCGGCGCGGGCGGCGCCGATTGGTGCGGCGCTTGCGAGTATTGTTTTGCGGGAAAGACAATGCACTGTAATCATTCAGTACAGCTCATGGGAACGTATGCGGATTACATAGCGGTCAAAGAAAAAGCGCTTGTCATTTTGCCGGATGAGATCAAAGATACGGATGCGCCCCTGGCCTGCGCAGGTTTGACCTCCTATAGCGCTATCAAGAAAATCTTCAAATTCGGCGTTTCCGCGGGACAAAAAGTCGCCATCATCGGTGCGGGCGGCGGCGTGGGTCACTTTGCGGTACAATTCGCAAAAGTCTTTGGTTATAAGGTCATCGGCGTGGATATCGGCGCGGAAAAGATGGAATTCCTGAAGAGTATTGGCGCCGATTATGCCGTGGATGTCGCCGAAGCGGATAAGGTGATCGGNGAATTGGGCGGCGTTCACGCGGCAATCGTATTCAGTCCTTATACNGACAGCTTTGAACTCGCGCTCAGGATCGCCAGGAAAGGCGGCGTTATCGTCGGCGTCAGCCTGCCTGCCGAGACAGAGAGGCCGATACCCATATACGAATTCATGATGGTCTTTAAGGACCTGACCTACATGGCTTCCTTAGTCGGCAATGTGGAGGAAATGCGGGAACTGATCGCGATTGCGGCGGAAGGCAAGGTGAAAACCGAGGTTTCCAGAATCGTCGGCCTTGGCGAAGTTGGCGAGGTTTTCGCGGATATGAAGGCGGGAAAGATTAAAGGCAGGGTGGTTATCGACCTGGTTAACAAATAATACCGGGAAACATAACAGCGGGCGTCCGGCAGGGCGTCCGCTGTTANCGCTAATCCATGGACAAACGCGACAGAGGTCCGGGATACGCCGTCANGCCCCGCCTGTAGCCTGCCGGTATAGACGTCCGAATAATTCGATCAACAGAGCCATTTTATAGGCAAAAGAAATGTCGCCGGCCATCAGCTTCAGTTCCTCAATGATTTCCATGCATCTGTTGAAGGGCAGCTCTTCAAAGCGGGCAAAGGGCATTTGATGGATCGTTCCGATGTTCGTCAATTGGCAGCAAGGCGCATTAGCGATGTAAAGATAGGCGCTGTGGGAGAGTTCGATGGATACCACTTTTAAAGGCGCTTCCATCGCACCGGATAAACGGTGAAAGTGATAGAGAAAGAGAACGCAGCTGTCGCCCCTTTCAAAGGGGTGTTCCCGGCCGTTGATAAACAAACGCCCTCTCCCTTCTTCGGCAAAGAGCATCTTCACGCCTTCGTATTGGATGTAAGGCAGATCGGTTTTCACCGATTGCCGGTAAATACGGAGATCCGAGGGCAGGAGCTTCTTTTGCGCATGATTCCGGCTGAAGCCGGTCTGCAGTGTTTCCGTGGCTTGCTTTGTGCGTTTCATTGGCTGTCCGCCCCTGACATGAGCTGCGCCCGATATTGACCGGGCGTTAACCCGTATTCCTTTTTAAACAACCGGATAAAGGTATGCACATTTTTAAAACCCGAATTGACGGCAATATCGCATACCGGCAAGAGACTGACACCAAGAAGGCCGCGGGCGTATCGAAGCCGGAGCGTCGTCATGATGCGGCTGAAGCTGGTCTTTAGCCCATAACGGGCGCAAAGGGTGCGGTTGATACTGTCTTCGCTTAGAAAAAGAGCTTTTGCGCCGGTTTTACTGTCTATCGGTTTTGTGAAGTTCTCAAAGAGATAAGCCATAATTTCTGAGAATTTGCTGTCAGCGTGCTTGAGTACCGGGCCGCCGGGCGCTTTCATCTTTTCTTTAAATTCGTCGGGGCTGCAGCCTTTGAACGTTTTAAAAGCCCGGTAATAGGCGGTTTCACTGGAAAACCCGGCCAGATACGAAAGCGTCCGCAAGGAAACGTTGCTCTGCAGCATTCCGCCATAGGCGCAGTTGATCCTCGCCCGGTTAAGCACATGCCAGAAGCTGTGCCCGCATACCTGCCGGAGTTCCCTGTTGAGCTGCGGCACGCCGGCGCCGAACCCGGCGGCTACATCCTTAGGCGTCAGGTCCTGGACGCAGTTCCTGTAGATGAAGGTTAATAACCGGGCGCAAAGCGGTTCCTCTTCGGCAGCCTTGATACGCTTTTGCCGCAGGCTCCCAAGAAAGCATATCTGGCTGAGCTGCGCCAGAATCGAATACCGGATCATATAGCTATAGCGGTCGCGCCTGTCCGCTTCCTCCCGATAGGTATCCAGCAGACGTCCCGCTTTCTGGCTTTCTCTGGAATCCAGGGCGACGCCGGCAAAAGAGAAAAGATCCGCATCCGCCGCCATACTATTGAAGCTCGCCTGATCAAGTAAATACATCATTTCCGGATAGGGAAAGAGCAATAATTCGAGTTCCAGAAGCTGGTCCTCTCCGGCAAGGAATTGGAACACATGATTGGCGTGGAGGATGAACAAACTGCCGGCTTCAACCGGATAGGGAACAGTATTCACACAGACCGTCCCGCTGCCCTTTCTCAGATAAGCGATCAGGCAATCATCTTCCCAGAATACAGGGGAACTGTCTGCGACCTGGTAGGGGATGCATTGATTATACATGGTGAAATCAGCGCTAAAATACTTGACGGGCTTTGCGGTCAGCATGGATACGGCATTCGTGCGGTTCAATGCGATTCCCCCCTTTGGTAATTGAGGATACAAAAATGCAAAGAAAACCTGCAAAAAGTATTTCGCAGGCTCCTTTGCAAGAACGGCAGGCTAAAAAGTCCCCTTTCCAACCCGATGGCCGCCGCGACCGGTCTGACCGCCTGCGGCTCGGAGCTACTTCCTTTACAGTATACATCGTGTGAGCCGCATATTTCAAGAAGGAAGGCGAACCGGGCAAGCCGCGTTCGATCACCGGAAACCTACACTATACATGACAAGAAATTGATTGTATTATTGTATTGACAGCGTGGATTGGTGAGATAACGCCATCAGTTATTCCGGAAAGGGGGCATGGTTCATTATCCTATATACTTAAAAGTACCGGATAGCATAATTGCGTACAACTCCGAGCCGCAGGCGGCCTGACCGGCTACCGCGGCCAATGGGCGATAAAGGGAACTTTGTGGCCTGCCATGTTTGCAAAGGAGTCTGCGGTTATCAGAGGCATCATAGGGCATGAGAGAAAGGGAAGCCTTAGGCGCCGGTTTATATGCCGGTCCGGTTCCTGATAACTGGTTATAACGCAAGACAGCAGGCTGCGTTCTGCAGCGAAAGGAGTATGACGTATGTACGGTTATGTTGGGAAACTGCTATTTGTGAACCTCAGTGACGGCTCTACGGAAATCCGTGATCTGAAAGAAGAAGACGCCCGCAACTTTATAGGCGGTTACGGCCTGGGCGCAAAAATCTTGTACGACGAAATGCCGGCCAACACAGATCCTTTCAGTGAAGCGAGCATGATGGGCATTCTCTCGGGACCTTTCAACGGCGCCGGCGTTATCTTCGGCGGACGTTATATGGTGGTGTGTAAATCACCGGTCACCGGCGGATGGAATGACGCCAATTCCGGCGGCTTCTTTGCGCCGGCGTTAAAAGGCGCGGGATTTGACGCGATATTTGTGAAAGGTATTGCCTCCAAACCTTCCTATATCTTTATTGACGAAGGCAAAGTAGAAATCAGGGACGCAGGCGTCCTATGGGGCAAAACGGTGGAGGAGACAGAGAAAGCCCTGGCCGGACTGCACGAAGGCCTCATCCGTTCCATTCTCATCGGACCGGCGGGGGAAAACCTGTCCCTCATGGCCGCTGTTATGAACGACGGGCATAGGGCTGCGGGGCGCGGCGGTCCGGGCGCAGTGATGGGTTCGAAAAAGCTCAAGGCGATCGTGGTCAAGGGCAGGAGGGAGCTGCCTGTGTTCGATAAGGAGAAAGTGAAGGAAAACAACACTTTCTATCTCAACATTCTCAGGGGACCCGCAGCCGGCTTTTTTAATATGTTTGGTACCGGCGGCACCGGTTCGGGCTTTGTGCCTTCCACCCAGAGCGGCGACGGCGGCGTAAAGAACTGGTCCGGCGCCGGCGTGGTGGATTATCCCGCCGATAAAGCGGCGCCTGTAAGCAGCCAGGGAATCGACAGCACCAAGGTGAAAAAATACGCCTGCGCAAACTGCCCCATGGGCTGCGGCGCGTTCCACGACATGCCTTCGGAACGCTGGGACCTGAAGAATTCTCCCAGGCCCGAATACGAGACGATGGGCGCCTTTGGTTCCATGATGCTCAACAGCGATGTGGAATCTGTTTTCCGCTGCAACAATTTATGCAACGAGTACGGATTTGACACGATTTCCGCGGGAAACACCATAGCCTGGGCTATGGAATGTTTCGAAGAAGGCGTGCTTTCCGAAGCGGAGCTGGACGGGATCAAACTGAAATGGGGCGACGGCGACGCCATCGCGGCGATCATGGAGAAGATGTGCAAAGCAGAAGGCGTAGGCAAGATCCTGATGATGGGTTCCCGCGCCGCCGCGGACCATTTCGGGAAGGGACAGGAATTCCTGGTTACCGCGCAAGGCATCGAAGAACCNATGCATGACTCCCGTTTAGCCTACGGTTTGGCGCGCACCTATCAGTACGACCCAACGCCCGGAAGGCACGTCAAAGGCGGCATAGGTATGGGAATACAACATACGGCAGGCCATTCCATCGACTACCGGGGAACCGGGTTCGCGGATATGACAGGCGTCGTAGGTGTGGAGCAAATGAACGCAGCTGGGCTATGTATGTTCGGCAGCATGATTTTAGGCCCCTTCGTGAAGATGCAATTCGAGGCCGTCACCGGCTTCCGCTATTCGGATCCGGAGTGGATCGCACTGGGGCAGCGGATATTTACC
>JGI24702J35022_10003094_pt1 | contig 10058 bp, 8 predicted proteins | sample TergutTh196P4_FD_35022 | JGI IMG/M metagenome (IMG submission 35022)
AATGGAGACCGGAGACCATTTCAAAAACGGGGCGAGTCCGAAAAGCCATACGAACAGGGGAAATCTTTTGCGCAAAGCGGTCTTTTTAGCCTGGTTTGCCGTCATTGCATCCGCAAGCGTATGTATGGCGCAGGAAAACCAGGCGATAACCGAAAGGTTGAAACAGAATTATGCTTCTGTTATTTACTATGATTTTAATGGCGGATGGTATGGAGTTAAGTTGAACGGGAAAGAGGGCGTCTGTGATTTGTCCGGCAAAGAAGTTATCCCGTGCAAATATGAAAGAATAGTTAAACATGAAGGACATTATGGTGTTTGGATAAATGGAAAAAAAGGCTCCTGCGATTTGACGGGCAATGAAGTTGTACCCTGTAAATATGATGATGTGGTTAAACACAGCAGTTATGGTGGATATTATGGTATTAGGTTGAACGGGAAAAAGGGCGCCTGCGATTTGGCGGGCAATGAAATTATCCCATGCAAATATGATGATGTGGTTTTACACGAAGGATATTATGGTGTTAAATTAGACGGAAAAGCAGGCGCCTGCGATTTGTCGGGCAAAGAAGTTGTACCGCCAAATAAATACATATCCATCATTCTATCATCAGGAATATTTAAAGGTAAGTTGACTGAAAATGGCAGTTATGAAGATATTTCCGGATATACACAATCACAGAATAGCCTGGCATCAAACACCGGCAGAACAACACCGGCAACAGCCACCCAGTCAGGCAGCAGCGCCAAAACGTCCCCGGCAGTTACCCAGGAACCCCCCCGCGTGACCATTGTAAACAACACCGGATATACAGTCTATTATGTAAACATAAGCCCCACAGATGCCACCGACTGGCAAGACGATGTGATGGGCAAAGAAGTTTTACTCAATGACCGGTCGGTCACCGTCAAACTGGCTGATCCGCTCCATATTGCCAACCGGTACGATATCATGCTGACCGACGAAGATGGAGATACCTATACGAAATGGAATGTTTTAATCGGTCAAAACAGCAGCATTGTGTTCACACTGGCTGATATAGATATAGATGATACAGACCCGCAGCCTGCCACCGCATCATCAAACAGCGCGGGAACCACCCCGGCAAGCAGTACCCGTTCAGACAGCAGAACAGATAACGGTTCAGTCACAACGACTACCCAAGTCACCTGCATGCTTTGTTACGGCTCCGGGAAACAGATGTGTCAATGCTGTGCAGGAACAGGTCAACAGTACAGGAACAGTCTGATGGGCGTCTATTTCATTAAGTGTGCATGTTGCGACGGAGCAGGAAAGATAACTTGCAGTTACTGTAAAGGGCAGGGCCATACGGTTGTATCTTCCACCTATACGCCTTCTACGCCGCAGGGAAGCGGCAGCGGTTATTCCGGTACTTCGACTATGCCTGTTGTACCTGTTTCCATGCCGCAGGGAAACAGCGGTTTTGGCAGCGGCACGTCCGGCAGCAACAGGATCGTATGCTCGCGTTGCAGCGGTACAGGCAATTGCTCATCCTGCGGCGGAACCGGCAGGGGGATGAGTTGCGGCGCCTGTGGAGGCAAAGGACAGCGGGAAATTGTCAATACATACACCACCGGCACATCCTGGGGCGCCTGCCCAACGTGCTCCGGTAAAGGATACCACGATTGCACTTCATGTTCCGTCAGGGGCAATGGCAAGTGTTCGCAATGTAGAGGATCAGGCTATTTATAATCCGATGGATGCGCTTGTGACGGAAGTGGATAATAAACAGTTCACAGGCAGTTGATACAACCTGTATCTTTGACCGAAAATCTATACATAAACGCAGGAGTTTGCCGGTGATCCGCTTTCTACCCTGCGTTTCTACTGTCATTGCGTGACTTTTTATTTACTATTTCTGCAATTATTAGGAATATTTATTTATCTTTGCACTTGATTTTACTGAACAAGATTAAAAACCAATACCTTTTCTATTTATTTAAGAGGTAGTTATATGTCCATCAATAATATGAATCTATTACAAAAGAAATTGGCGCAATACGATGCTCCTCAGAAAGTGAAAGATGCAGGGCTGTATCCTTATTTCCGTGAGATAGAAAGCGACCAGGATACGGAAGTGACGATCAACGGAAAAAAAGTGTTGATGTTTGGTTCGAATGCCTATTTAGGATTGACAACCCATCCTAAAGTAAAGGAAGCGGCTATTGATGCCATTCGAAGATACGGTACGGGATGCGCCGGTTCACGTTTTCTGAATGGGACACTGGACATTCATGTCGAATTGGAAAAACGGCTGGCTGAATTTGTTGGCAAAGAAGACGCCATCTCTTTTTCGACAGGTTTTCAGGTAAACCAGGGCGTATTATCTTGTATAACAGGACGCAAAGATTATATCATCTGGGATGAGCTGGATCATGCATCTATCATCGAAGGCATACGCCTGTCGTTTTCTACCAAGTTGAAATACAAGCACAACAATATGGAGTCGCTGGAAAAACAACTGAAAAAATGTGTAGCCGACAAAGTGAAACTGATTGTGATTGACGGCGTTTTCAGCATGGAAGGTGATGTGGCCAATCTTCCTGAAATTGTACGCCTTGCAAAGAAATACAACGCAAGCGTGATGGTTGATGAAGCCCACAGTATGGGTGTTTTCGGCAAAAACGGACGCGGCACATGCAATCATTTCGGGGTTTCCAAAGATGTAGACCTGATTATGGGGACATTCAGCAAATCATTTGCATCGTTGGGCGGATTCATCGCTTCCGATAAAGATACGATCAACTTTCTGCGTCATCAGGCGCGAACGTATATCTTCAGCGCCAGTTGTACGCCGGCATCGGTCGCTGCCGCCAATGCAGCGCTGGATATCATGTTGAACGAACCTGAACGCATCGAGCACTGTGGGATTTGACACATTATGCTTTGGAAGGTTTCCGCCAGATGGGATGTGAGATTGGTCATACTTCCACCCCGATTATTCCGTTATTCATTCGCGATAACGACCTTACATTTCTTATTGTGAGGGAGCTTTTTGAAGCAGGCATATTTGTTAATCCGGTTGTTTCGCCGGCTGTCGCCTCGCAGGATTCACTGATCCGTTTTTCCATCATCGCCACGCATAGCAAGGCGCAGATTGATTATGTACTGGAGGCTATCCAAATGCTATTTAAAAAACACCATTTGATTCAATGACCACTGTTTAATCCATATGGAACCTGTACAAAATACAGATAGTTGCCCTGCAGGCAAGAGTTGTTGTTTCGACAATGCAATCAAACTCAATACATACGATTGGTTGAGCGATATTCCCGGAAAAGAATATGCAACTGATTATGTAGAAGTTTTGTTTAAAAATACACGCAAAGGATATTATATCAACGATTCCAAAATCCTTTTGAAAAAAGGAGATATCGTTGCCGTTGAATCGACGCCGGGACATGATATCGGCGTGGTTTCGTTGACAGGGAAGCTGGTTCTTTTTCAAATGCGTAAAAACAATATACGCGAAGATGCTGAAATCAAGCGTATTTACCGTATTGCCAGGCAACCCGATATGGATAAATACAATGAAGCGAAAGCGCGCGAGCATGAAACGATGATCCGTACGCGTCAGATTGCCGAAGATTTGAATTTAGCGATGAAGATCGGGGATGTCGAATACCAGGGGGACGGTAATAAGGCTATTTTTTATTACATAGCAGATGAGCGGGTTGATTTCCGGCAATTGATCAAAGTACTGGCCGAAACGTTCAAGGTACGTATCGAGATGAAACAAATTGGAGCGCGCCAGGAAGCCGGACGAATTGGAGGGATAGGCCCCTGCGGACGGGAACTCTGTTGTGCATCATGGATGACCCATTTTGTATCTGTCGCCACAGATGCCGCCCGTTTTCAGGACATCTCCATGAATCCCCAGAAGCTGGCAGGACAATGCGCAAAGCTCAAATGCTGTTTTAATTACGAAGTGGATGCATACGTTGAAGCGCAAAAACAGTTGCCTTCCCGTAAAATTACGCTGGAAACCAAAACGAACACATATTTTCATTTTAAAACAGATATCTTCAAGGAAGAAATCACCTACTCAACAGATAAAACATTGGCTGTTAATTTGGTCACCATTTCTTCCGACCGGGCTTTTGAAGTGATCAATCTGAATAAGAGAGGCATCAAACCTGATACATTAGAACCTGAAAATAAAACCCAATCCGCAAAAAAACAGGAAACGCATGATATTTTGGGCGATAACGTAAACCGGTTTGATACCATGAAAAAGAAAAAGAAAAAACGTCATGCCAATCCTGAACAGAATGTTTCCAGAAATCCACATCCATGAGATGAACGGTTGTTTTCGGTATATTATGTTGATTTTTCTAAGTATCACCTGTTTATCGTGTACAAAACCTGTGTATTATGAAAAATATCAAACCATCGACAATCATTGGAATAAAGAGAAGGAATACTTTTTTAGCTATGAAATTGAAGATACTTTGTGTGCGTTCGATCTGTCATTGGAAATTCGGAACAACAATTTGTATCCTTACCAAAACTTATGGCTTTTTTGCGCCGAAGAACAACCCGGAGGCATTATGTTGCGCGACACAATCGAATGTATGCTGGCTGACGACTTCGGGAAATGGGTTGGATCGGGCATCTCTATTTATCATTTAAACGTACCGCTACGAACAGGATACACATTCCCCCAGACAGGAACGTTCACATTGCATATTCGGCAGGGAATGCGCGATGACCGTCTGATCGGCATTCAACAAATCGGCGTGCGGATTGAAAAAAACTTATAAACTTTCCTTCCGTCCCGCATCTATCCGCAAAAAGATAAATAACAGAATCGTAAATCCCCATATCGATGACCCGCCATAGCTAAAAAAGGGTAGCGGAATGCCGATTACAGGCGTAAGACCTAACACCATCCCAATATTCACCATCATGTGAAAAAGGAAAATAGAAGCCACACTATATCCATAGACGCGTCCAAAAGTGTTATGCTGTTTGTCGGCCAGCGAAATGAGCCGAATGATCAGCGCACTGAAAAGCCCCAATACCGCTAATGAACCCCAAAATCCAAACTCCTCGCCAACCGTACAGAAAATAAAATCGGTATCCTGTTCNGGTACATATTTAAGTTTTGTCTGTGTGCCATTTAAAAACCCTTTGCCCCATAACCCTCCGGAACCAATGGCTATTTTCGATTGATTGACATTATAACCCGGACCGGTCGGGTCATTCATTATGCCCAACGAAACTTTGATACGCGTCTGTTGATGATAGCCCAGTACATCAAATACTTGATTTACCGAAAAAAGAAATACCAAAGACAGGACTGCAAACGAAGCAATCAGGATATAATGCAAAACCAAGTTTTTCAATGTTAAAAAAACAAGAAGCATCGTTATCAAAACAATCACTCCTACAATGATCCATACAAAATTAACCGGCATGTAAAGAGATACGATAAATCCGGTTAATAAGGCAAAAACCGTCATATAAATCATGATCTGTATGGCTATTTTATCCTTGCGCAGGAAAAATACGAGGGAAATGATAATCAAAAGAATTAACACAGATACGACTAATTCCCCAACAGGAGTAATCCCAATCATATCTTCTCCGAATTTCATGATGATTACGAAAAAAACGATTGCACACACGCCGGCCAATAAAATGAAACCTGACATCCCTTCACGGTACAGCACCAAAGCAAATGCCAGAAAAACCAAAGCCGAACCGGTTTCTTTTTGCAGGATAATACATGCCATTGGCGCTAAAAGCAGTAAGCAGGTTGTGATGAAATTATTGAAGGTTAGTAAATTAAAATTATAACTGTTCATCAGTTTCGCCAATGCCAGCGCTGTGGCAAATTTGGCAAATTCGGCGCTTTGAATTTGTAACGGGCCTATTACCAGCCACGAACGCGAACCTTTGATATCCGGTGCAAAGAAAATCGTCACAATCAACGAGGCAAAAACGATGCCGTAAATCACATAAGAAAATGTTTCGAAAAAATCTTTATCGAGCATTAAAATAATAAAAACCAATACAAAAGATGAGCCTATCCATATCAACTGCAAACCCGGACGTCCGCCAGGATCGAATAAACCTGTCGATTCAAATTCATAGCTTGCTCCGCAAACGCAAAACCAGCCGGCAACGATCATCAACAAATAGAGACCGATCGTGATCCAGTCTACCGATGTCCATACATTTGTGTTTCTATTGTACATTGTAGGGTAGTATCACCGTATTCAACACCTTTTCTTCGGTCCATCTACTTTCATATCGCACTTCGCCATAGAAGAATTTTTCCAGCATCAGACGAGCCAGAGGAATGGCATTATCCGCCCCCCATCCTCCATTTTCGATAAAGACGGCGATGGCAACCTCCGGCTTTTCAAAAGGAGCAAAACTGATACAGGCTGAATGGTCTTTTCCCCTGTAATTTTCTACTGTCCCGGTCTTTCCGCACACTTCGATACCCGGAATATTAAGCCCCCAGCATGTTCCATAAGTAACAGCGTTGCGCATGCCGTGTATGATGCCCTCGAAATGTTCGGGGTCGATCGTAGTCCATATTTTTTCCGTATAAACCGGGTCCAGCGCCTCTGCTTCTATTTCCCTGACTACATGGGGAGGAATATAATATCCCCGATTGGCGATAATGGCAGCTAAATTACACATTTGAAGCGGTGTAGCATCCACTTCTCCCTGACCGATTGCGATTGAAATGATGGTATTTGAATTCCATCGTCTATATTTATTGTCATAGAATTGGCTGGTAGGCACATAACCCCTGCTTTCACTGGGCAGGTCAATCCCTAACCGCACTCCGTATCCCAATGAAGTAATATGCTCCCGCCATTGATCATAAGCCTCCTGTATGGAAGGATAAATTATTCTGTTATCTAACATGTCATGCAATCCCCAACAAAAGTAAGCATTACAGGAAGTAGCGAGCGCCCCGATTAAGCTTACCGGCGAATCATGCGAATGGCACGCCGGTCGTCCTCCATTGTAGGGGTATCCGCTAAAACAGGTATACACTCTTTGAGGCGTAATAATTCCTTCCTGCAAAAAGACAAGCCCCTGAGCGGGTTTATACGTTGACCCCGGCGAATACCTTGCCATGATCGAACGATCCAGCAAAGGTCTTAACGGATCATTGTCCAACATGGTAAAATTCCTGCCCCGTTGCCGGCCAACCAATAACGCAGGATCATACGTAGGAGATGATACCAAACAAAGGATTTCACCCGTTTCCGGCTCAATCATCACCACACTCCCTAATTTGTTTTGCATCAACTTTTCAGCATACGCCTGCAGTTCGATATCAATGGCTAATTTCAGGTTTTTCCCTGTGACCGGCGCTTTATCNTGGATTCCGTTTTCATAACTTCCCTGGATTCGTCCATGTGCATCNCGCAGCATAATTTCGATTCCCTTCTCTCCGCGCAATCTTTTCTCATACGAATTTTCTACGCCTGACCTTCCGGAAAAATCTCCCGAAACATAGTAATTATCATTTTCTATGTCTCTCCTGTTCACTTCGCCTACATTTCCCAGTAACAACGCTGCATTGGGATACCTGTAATTTCGGATGGTGCGGGGTTGAATATAAAAACCGGGAAATTTATACAGTTTTTCCTGCAACACCCTGCATTCATTGGATGACAGCAGGCTCATAAAAACCTGGGGAACATAAGAAGAATAACCCGGATTCATACTTCTGTTTTGTACGTCGGAAATTCGTTTATCAAAATCCTCTTGCTTAATCCCAAGCGTACCACAAAAATCAAGTGTATCAAATGGTTGAANCTCACGCATAATCAACATAATATCATAAGAAAGCTCATTGAATACCAAGAGATTATCATTCCGGTCATAAATGACTCCACGCGCCGGATAAAGGATTTTCCTCAACAGCGCAATATTTTCTGCCGTATTTTTATATTCATTGTTAATCAGTTGTAAATCAAGTAAACGAACAGCAAATATAATCACGATGCACAGGACGGCTCCGATAATGACAAAACGTCGTCCTTCATAGATGTATTTTGATCTAAATTTCTCCACTTTTCCGTTCGATATTAAATGCTTCCACAATAAAAATGAGCAATGTAGTCAAAATCACACAGGCAACAATACGCAACAGCAGGAACATCGGATCAAACAACGAAATGGATTCGATCGCAAACAAAGAGATATGATGGATCGCGACTAACACTAACACATACTTCATAAAAGCGCCCGTCCCCAAAGTCCGGTACGAAGGAGAAGATTCTTCAAGTAATTCTTTGCCTGAAAATGAATACAAAATCGGATCGCGAAACATACCGGCAAGCGTACATGCCGCAGCATGTATGCCTAATGTATTGGTAAAAATATCCATGACGACACCCAAAATAAATGAAATGATAATCGCTTGTGAACGCGTAATATTCGTCGGCATTTTCACAATGACATAGAGATATAAAAGNGGNGTGGCTATCCTGAATAAATGGATATTATTGAATATTAATACCTGTAAGGCAACATAAAACAAAAAATAAACTACTATTTTTGAGATGCTCTTAATCATTTTTTCTCGCCTCCTGTTCTACCGTCCATTGTTCATTTTGCAAATTATTTTTAACAATCCAGACATTTGACAAATTCCGGAAGTCTGTAGCCAATTTTATTTTTATTGAATAAAAACCTGAATTCGTAGAGATATCGGAATTTGCGACCGTACCCACCATGATGCCCGAAGGAAAGATGGCTGAGTAACCACTTGTTACTACCTTGTCGCCTTCGCGAAACTCCGTATGGGTGGGCAGTTCTTCCAAATTGGCGTACTGTGCGTCCCGGCCATCCCACGCCAATGTGCCGTAATAATTGCTGTTGAATAGTTTACAACTCAACCCCCATTTGGGATTCAGCAACGGAATGATCACCGAAAACCGGCTGTTCACTTTGTACACGATACCCACCACTCCATGCGTCGAAATCACACCCATATCCGGCTCGATACCATCCTTGAACCCTTTATTGATTGTGATGTAATTTAATAAACGCGTGACGCTGTTATTGACCACTTCGGCGGAAATAAACTCGTAAGTACTTAAAATTGAATCCGTCGCCATGCCATCGTATGATAATGTACTGGATTGTATCGCCGCCAATTGATGTTGCAGCGTTAATATCTCCATCTCTAACTGCCTGTTTCGATCAAATAACTGCTTGTTTTCGGTACGTAAATTAAAAAAAGAGGACACAGCGTTCGACGCAGACATGATCTGTCCGGTAACGACATTGGCTGAGCTAAGCATTACATTTCGCTGATACGCATTAAAACGAAACAAAAGCGCGAACGATATAATTTCACAAAATATAAACAACAGCCAATGCCTTTTTCCGATAAGGAATTCAAGCAGTTTTTGCATACAGCAACTACAATCTTACGATTTAATAAGAAACTTAAATTTATCAATATTTTTTAAAGCAATACCTGTCCCTTTAACGACTGCATGCAACGGATCTTCGGCGACTTGAAAACGGATATTTATCTTATCGGTAAACCGTTTGGCAAGTCCGCGGATCAAAGCGCCTCCTCCTGCCAGATAGATGCCATTCCGTACAATATCAGCGTATAATTCCGGAGGGGTTTGTTCCAATGCGCTCAAAATGGCTGTTTCCATTTTTGAAATGGATTTATCTAAGCAATGTGCAATCTCCTGATAGGAAATGGGAATCGCCATCGGCAGGGCTGTCATTTTATTAGGCCCATGAACAATGTAATCGTCAGGGGGATTCTCCAACGAAGTTAATGAAGAACCGACGTTGATCTTTATCTTTTCAGCCGTACTGTCGCCGATTCTCATATTGTGCTGAAGGCTCATATAATCAATGATATCGGAAGTCAAATCATCGCCGGCGATCCGGATGGATTTATTGGTTACGATTCCTCCTAACGAGATGACGGCTATTTCGGTCGTACCTCCGCCAATATCCACAATCATATTTCCTTCCGGTACTTCAATATCAATACCAATACCAATCGCTGCAGCCATGGGTTCATAAATCA
>JGI24702J35022_10003095_pt1 | contig 10058 bp, 15 predicted proteins | sample TergutTh196P4_FD_35022 | JGI IMG/M metagenome (IMG submission 35022)
TGTAATTCGGCTAATGATTCCTGTAGCAAATGTAATTCCATGCGCGTATCTTCGTTGATTTCGTTCTGGTCGGCTAAAATATCATCAACGTATTGTCTTAATTTATTGACGTCATTTTGAAGTTCTTTAACTTCATCGGGCGCATATTGATTAAGTATGAGTTGACGCATTGCAACAAAAGCGCTCATGATATTACGATTCTGCTTGATGGCAATATTAGAAGTTAACACGCTGCTTAACATGGAGATACCCAATTCAGTAAACGCAAAAGGAAGATATTTAATATTTCCGCCTCTACTTTTGTTCAAGGTGCCAAATTGGCATCTTGAAAGTTCTTCTTTCGATACCTCAAACATAAAATCATCGCCTTCAAAACGTTCAATATTGCGCCTAACCTGTCGTTTAGGTTCGCAGTATTCGTTCCGTATATCTCCGCCAAATCAAAATCGAGCATTACCTTGTATCCTCTTATTTCATAAATCTTGTTTTGAATCGGTAGTAAGTCCATGGTTCAATCGTTTGATTTAGCAGTTAATTCAATACTTGTGCCGCATTTCGGGCAAATGATACTCCCCGAAGCAGGAGCCTCAAACAGTTCAACCACCGGGACATTGAGAGCGGCGGCAATCTTTTCAAGGGTCTCAATCGTTGGATTGCCTTTGATGTTCCGAGTTAATGATGTTGGATGAATTGATAATAACGCAGCAAGGGATTCCATTAACATTCCTTTTTCCTTGCAAATCTCTTTAATTCTAAATTTCATATCTATACATTTTAACGTTGAGGCAGCAAAGAAAATTATAAAAGCATTACGTTGTAAAGAAAATTATAAAAAAAAGCATTAAAAAGTAAACGAATGGCAAAAAAAGTAGTCCCGCCGGAACTTTTATTTTGCAATATTACCTTTTTTATAACTAATGATAAACAGCGTTTTCTATATTAATGCAATGGTAATGAGATTATTTTCATTTTATTTAGTGCAACAAATTGAATCAGATTGCAGTAGGGTGCATGACGAGGGACAAAAAAGGGACAAAAATTTGTTTGTTTAAAAATATTGTCTTAACTTTGCAGCGCATTTTTGAACGATACGATTATGGCAATAATTTATTCACTTTCTCAAAAGACTGATGAAAAAGGACTGGCAGAAATATTAATCCGATATAAAAGCGGAAAATTCGCTGCCAGAGCAAAAAGCGGCATTTTTATTCTCCCCGAATGGTACGATTTTGTTATTGGTAATAACCCTGATACTCCCTTTAAAGGCAAACGGATTATTACCGAAGCCATGAACTTATCCAAATCATATCACGAATTTCAGAAAACCGAACTTTCTAAAATCCAATCCACTATCAGCGATGCATTAAAAAATCCATCCATTGACCGGCAAAATTCATCATGGTTGCTTGATTGTATTGATAGACACTTCGAGCGAGGCGAATATGCGCCGATTATAGAAGAACCGGTAACGAAACAAACCTTCTTTGATGCTTTTGATGAATTTTTACAAAAACGCAAATTATCAGATGTCAGAGAAAGAGACTTTAAAGTTCTAAAAAGAGCCTTGCAAAGATATGAGCTATTTGTAGAAGAAAGCGAACACAAACCCTTCAAATGGGAATTGGACTGTATTACTAGCGAAACAATAAATGACTTTGAAACATTTCTACTCGACGAACATACTTTATTTGACAAACACAAAACTATTTACAAAAAATTTCCGGCGATAATCAATTCAAAAAGAAAAACTCACAAACCGCAACCGAGAGGGAGGAATACGATTAACGCTTTATTCAGGAGGTTGCGCGCATTCTTCAATTGGTGCTATGACGTAGAAAAGACAACTAACCGACCATTCAAAAACTACGAAAGCGCGCCGGATTTATACGGCACGCCGGTTTATATTACCATTGACGAGAGGAATACAATCTACAATACCGACCTTTCATCACGACCGAACCTTGCCATTCAACGAGATATTTTTGTTTTCCAATGCCTTATCGGATGCAGGGTTGGCGACCTTTACAAGATGACCAAGCAAAGCGTTATAAGCGGAGCTATTGAATATATTCCCAGAAAGACAAAAGACGGTCATCCAATAACGGTGCGAGTCCCGCTCAACGATACAGCCAAGTTGATACTTAAGAAATACGAATCTGATGACGCCAGGCTACTGCCATTCATCAGCGAACAGAAATACAACGTAGCCATTAAAGAAATTTTCAAGATTGCAGGCATAACCCGGACGGTTACTATTATCAATCCAATCACGAGAGAGGAAGAAAAGCGACCTATCAATGAAATCGCATCATCGCACCTGGCAAGACGTACCTTCGTTGGAAACCTTTACAAAAAAGTAAAAGACCCTAATTTGGTAGGCGCTTTATCGGGTCATCAGGAAGGAAGCAAAGCATTTGCCCGCTATCGTGATATTGACGAAGATATGAAAACGGAACTTGTTAAAATGCTAGAATGATATGGAGTCCGAATCTGCTAAAATTAAATTATCACATCCAAAGTTGACTTCAGCTTTGATAAATATCCCCGCATTTATCGCTGAGGACTATTTTAAAATGTGCGATTACAATTACATCGAAATAAACGGATATGGAGAATTCCCAATCCAAAGACTCCACTGTGCCGAGATGATGCGTAATTACATCGGATCGTTCGGAATTACCGATGATAATTATTGGGATATAATTGTAGTAAACGTTATGCCAGAATTAAGCGAATACGCCAAAGGATTTGCTGTGGGTTATAATAAAGATTTTACCCCATTTATTGATACGATAGAAGCAAGAAAAGAAACAGTTTTTAACATCGCATTCAAGGGTCATAGGGGATTATTGCATAGGCATAAAGGCGATAATGTGGAATTTGTTAATTTGTTTGATAGTGGGTTTTATGAAGGTGAGAGATATAAAGCTTGGGAAATTATATTACAATCTCCAAATGAGTTTAAACCATTTTTCAGCGAAAAAACGCCGCGGCCGGAAAGTCAAGAGCCGCCGAAAGCCAATGATGAAAAGCCCAAACAGTTTGATTTAAACCTTAAGTCATTGAGCCTTATTTTTCAATTCTGTATTGATACCGCCGTGTTTTCGGCTGACCTCACAAATTCTGATTTTATAACGTCTATCGCCGAGGCTGATTTTAAGGCGCTGTTTGAAAGGGAAGGAACGACTAAAACTAAGTTGAAGTACATTATTTTTATTATTCATCATTTTGTCGCCGAGAGAGAATGGTATAAAACAGCTGCCACCAGCATTGGCGTTACTCCAAACGCTTGCTCCGGCGCTAATGTTGGCGATAGAAATGATAATTGGAAAAATAAAGCTAAGAAACTTATACAAATTAAGTAGCCGCCTCAGTCTCGCCACAGTCGTCTCAGTTTAGATATTTTATAACGTGTTGATATTCAGTAATATTGACACGTTATTTTTTTTTAAAATTCTATCATCTGCCACAGTCATGCCACAAAAACCACATCGTAACTTTGCACCTGCCAAACAGCCGAAAGAAGTGCGCACCTTTCGGGGAAGGGCAAAAGTTATTTTTTTTTAAACATGGATTTAATTGATTTTATCACAAACAATGCCGGCATCAACATTACAATAAACGCCGGACAGCTAATCGAGGCAATTGATTATTGCGTGAATAGGACACGCAAAGAACTGGAGCAACAAATTACCGATGCCAATACGGAAACGTATCCAAGCGTCGATCGGGTTGCTAAAATACTTGATGTTGACAAGAGTACGCTTTGGAGATGGAACAAACAAGGCTACCTTACGACAATTGAAATCGGCGGCAAACGCCGTTATCGGATGAGCGATGTTAAACGAATTTTAGAAGGAGGGAAGCCATGAACGCAAAAACAACAGGCGCCGCCGGATACCAATCACAGGCGCCGCCAATTAAACGAAATCAAGCAGTAAATACAGGCGGCAAAGATAAAGACTTTACCGGACAATTCCAAATCTGCTATGAAAGTTTCTACTCTCCGAAAACCATGGCGATGGTAGAACACGAAACCGGAATAATGCGTCCTAACATTTGCCGCTATGTCGGAACTCTGAAGAAGGACGGAAAAATACGGTTAATCAAAACGGACACTTGCCCAATCACTAAATGCAAAGCAGGGTTCTATCAGACCGACCGGGCGATTAATCCAGGCAGCTATGTAAGCGCGCCGGTTGCCGCGCCATTACGACACTCAATTCAGACGCCAAAACAACCCGCTCCGAATCCAAAGGCGAAGAAGCCGGATTTTAGTTATTCACTTTTTAATGATTGTACAGAATATGAGTAAGTATTCAACTAAATTAATCGATGAGTGCGGATATGAACCGCCTGATTCTTTTCCATATCTCAAAATCAAAAAAGAATTTTGCGACCTGGCGCACGTGTTGCCGCCAGAAGATTTTGTATTATTGTTTAAGGCGATTTCTGATTATCATTGGGAAGCAAAAGAGCCTGATAATCTTACTGATTCAATTGATTTTTTATTCAATTCCTATAAGACTTTTATGGATAACACATTACGCAAATACATCCTTATGTGTAAAACAAATTCAAGCTCTCAAGCCAAAAGATGGGAAAAAGAAAAAAGCAAAAACGAGTAATTACGATACGTGCGTATACGTGCGTATACCTGCGTATTCAAAACGTATACGTGCGTATACGGTATATTAAGTTAGAATCTAGGCGTGCATGTGCATGTGTATGTGCGTGCGTGCGTGCACCTACACGAGAGAGTACACGCTAACATACATTAAAGGCGCCTATAGGTAGTTATTGTATACATTAACTCCGACGCCAGGATATTATTGACTACATAAACGCAAGATATTATGATAATTGAAGAAAAAATAAAAGTCTCTCGTTTCAAAAACTACTTTGCCAAACGAAGCCGCCAGGTAGATTTGAAAACACACCTTCTGTCAACAGAATGGAAAAATGACTTGATGGCAATACGGCAAGAACCAGACAAAGGAAAACGAGACGAGATGAAAATGAAGTTGCCAGCCATAACCCCATCCGGCATATTCAAACGTCACTGTAATTCTGGCATAGTCAGTTATAACGGATTTATTTGTATGGACGTCGACAGCAAACAGAACCCACGTATAAACGATTGGGAAGAGCTGAAATCAACGATATGCCATTTACCGGGGCTATGGTACGCCGGACTGTCGGCAAGCGGTAACGGGCTGTTTGCATTGTTCAGGGTAAAATACCCGGAGAGACATAAAGAACATTTTGCGGCGCTGTCCATGGATATGAGAAACCTTGGAATCATCATTGATGAATCAGGGAAGGACATTTGCAGACTGCGCGGCGTCTCGTTCGATGAGAACCCAATATTCAACTCGGACGCCATTCCGCGAGAGATACCGGTTGAGGAGGCGCATGTGAACGCATGTGAACGCATACGGCCATACAATAACCTAAATAACCTAAATAACCTAAATAACCTAAACAACCTAAACAACCTAAATAACCTAAACAACCTAAAGGTTGAATCGAGTGAACGAACCTTGCACAATGTACGAAAGTTGGTAGAGAAAATCCAAAACTCCGGAACCGACATAACAGACCACTACCCTAATTGGTTTGCCGTTGGTCGATCCATCGCTTCGGAGTTCGGAGAATATGGCCGGGACTGGTATCATATTGTCAGCGCACAATCATTGAAGTACAAACCGGATGAATGCAACAGGCAGTATGATAAATGTTTGCGGTGCTGCTCCAGAACTAATATCAGTACATTTTTCTATTTCTGCAAACAGTTCGGAATAACACTCAATAGCATTAGTAATTAGATTTATTACAGTTATAGTACAGATATTTAGTTTATTGAGCTTAAATAGTCTAATTATGTGCATAATAGAAGAAATGTTTGAACGGATAAGAGAATACAACTCGAAACCGAAACCTAACAAGCGCCGACAAATCGGCGCTACGGAAATAAATTTCCGTAAGAGCAAGAAAATGATAATCAAAAATCAACAAAAAAAAATTCAAACAACATGAATGAGTATCAGACAATTTTAGGAAATACACCATCGAAAAGCAACAACCACTAAAACCCCTAAAACCCCAAACGGGGATATAAAAACCCCTAAAACCCCTATGTCGGAAATACCGACATGCCACTTCACCGCAATCAGATGCCAACCCCCGCCGCTGCCCTCGCAGGCTTCGGGCGTGCGGCTACTCGTATTGGCTTTAATATCCCAGTCCATCCGGCGAAAGGTCGGCAACCGCCGCTCCGCGCGTCCTTGCAGGCCGCACATCGCTAATTGATTTGACGGTAATATTTGCAGTCCATCCGGCGAAAGATTTGGCTTGTATCTTCTACGATACGCAAACATCCCTGCCACGACAGCGACCAAGTGCGCTAACCTGCTATGAATGCGGTAACCCCGCGAAGTCCGAACAATGCCGCCTATGTTCGCAAGCTCTCACAGTCAGCAAGCTCGGACTTCGCTACTCTTTTCGGGCAAACGTCCAACGTTAGCCGTAACATCCTCTTATCGGATAAACGTCCCAAGTTGGCATACATACCCTTATTGGCGGTAACCCCGTCGTGCGGCACATTGCATTTACGCCCCCGCTACTCTTCGTTCCGCGTTGGCGTTGCAAAGAGCCGCCCGACTACTCTAAGCGTCCAAAGATGGTGAGGCAACACCTACGCAAACATCCTGCAATGCAAACAGGCATTTCGCAAGCGAAAAGCCTGACATACGCCTTCTGCTTTTAAGCGCCCGCAAGCGGGCAGAGCGGAACATTTAAAGAGAATTTGCATCCCATTGTAGGACGCGCCAGCGCCAAGCCGTGCAAACGTTATTGATAACGGGCATCATGTGCTCGCCCATGTTTTTGTCGGGAACTAATTGGCGACTTTATCATATTTCAACTCCTGTTTAGTCGAACCCGCTATCAATAACTACGGTTTGGCGCAAGCGCTAATGAGCCCTTTTCGATTTACCCTCCCTTACGAGGATTTATGCTAGACAGTTGGTTCGTGAAATTTCGCCACATCCTCGCAATGAAATCATTTCCAGCAAGCTCCCCAAAGATTTATAAGGTAGACTCATCTATTCATCCCCCCCCGCCCCCCGATGGGGGGTGTGTGCGCATCGGCAAATTATTCCATATCTCCAATTAACAACATGGTTTCACATATCACACTGATTGCTTTTAGGCCCCCCGTTGGGGGAGAGCGGTATTTTTATTGTCCCACCCACCCAAATAAGGTAGCGAAAAAAATGATAAGGTAGACTCATCTATCAATTCCCCCCCCTCACCCCCCGTTGGGGGGAGCTTTTTCGCGATTTATTTATCCCCATTATGCTAACGCAGCGCAAGCGCTTTGTTTGCATTTCATAAACATCAAAAAATGTTGATATTCATCAACAAAATTTTGACATTTATGAAACGCCATAGCCGTTTAGCTTCGTTTCGGCTTTAGTCTCCTCCTGTTAATGTCCCCGAATCAATCTTTATTTTCTATGCGCGAAAAATTTTTACCTCTCTGTCGAGTTTCGCAACCTTCGGTAATTACATACTTTTGCCGATTTCCATTTTGGAAACAACCACCTATTTAACCCAAGTTAATCCGGAAGAAACCCAAGTTAATCCGCCGGATAATTCAATTAATCCGCATGGTAATTCAATTAATCCGATTTCCACGCCGGTAATGAAAAAAAGGGGATGCAATCGTTATCGCATCCCCTGCCCTGTTTTCATCAATTATTTTTTTTAGGGCGTGTTTTTTAGGTCTGAAATTGCCGCCTCCCTTTGCTCATTTAGTTGATATAACCTTGTGAGCATTGATAGTGTCCTCATCATTTCCCATCCTACATCATAGATGTGTTTTGAATTATAATCCTCGTTGCTCATACCTGCGAATAAATCAAAAAACATTTCTACAGATGTTTCTATACCGCCCCAAGCTAAGAATTTTTGTATTACTACAATCATCTCGCTTTCGATTTTCTGTTGCCTGTTTGTCGGCTTTTCGCTATTGCCTGTTTCGTTGGCCGACGTCAAATTGGCGCTACTCTCCTTCATGCCGCCTTGATTGTTTAATTCTTTGTTCATAGTTCTTGATAATTAATAATATAAGTGTTTTCTCTATAATTGTCCTCGCATCGTTCCTCGCTATCATACAACAGCATATCGTAACCGTCAGGATGATAACAACGCCCTGATATCCCTATACAGTCGGGTTTCCAATAATGGCAGCCGCCGCATGTATTTTTTTGATATTCAGTCTCTTTTGTCATGATGTTATAATTAAATGATTTCCAACTTATTATCTAACGTTCCTATAAATTCGCCATCAATGTAATAACCGATTGGGCGCCCGCGTTTGTCTATAATGCGTATGCGGGTACGCCATTCGTCCACACCTACTTCTATTAGCAGGATCACATCTTTTACCGCCCTTTTGCCGCTTATTATCGACCTGGCGCCGCTTATCTTTGTCAATGCGGCTACTACCTTTGCTACTGCATTACCATTCGTCCCGAAGCATCTGCCGGGGTCATTCCATTCTATTCTCATGTCTGTACGTTTTTAGTCGTTTCTTCATCATAACCTTTGATTATTCCTTGGATGCAATTCGCACGCATCATCTCAATGCAGATATTTTGATAACTGCAATTTTGGCACTTTAACATTGCTTCCTCCATAAGCGATTTTACCGCCGTTTTGTCAATTTTATCTTTCATAATTAACTGTTATTTAATTGTTTATACTATCCTAATGATGTTCCATATCTTGAATTGCCGGAACTCCTTTTTTTCTACATCCCAATACAATAGGCATGTTTCGTTTTGCTTGCGATTGCTTTTGCTCCCGCTCTCCTTTGCCGACATACGCTTTGCCTGTAGGGTGCCGAACGCCTGCCGTACTTCGCCGTTTACCTTCTGGTAATAAAATTCTACCACTTGTAAATACATCCTGATTTTGAGCTTGCAATTCATCCATGACTTTCTCAAACTCTCACCAAATGACTTGCCCGTAGATTTGCGGATCACCCAGGCCATCTTCATTAACTCACTTAGAAATTGTTTCGTTTTCATAGTTTGCTGTTTTATTGATTGTTGATAAAAATATTATACTTTATTTATTAATTTCATGGTGCAAAGTTAGCATGTATAGTTTTACCCGCCAAATTATTTTAGTTAAATTTTTCGTCTCAAATGTTAAATAAACATAAATAATTATACTTTCAATATTTATTTTTTCTTTTTTATTGTATGTTATAGTTTTATAGTTATCTTTGCGGTGCTTTAACGATATAGTATTATGAATTTTAGAGAAAAAATTAAAACAATTTGCAGTAATCAAGGAATTACGCAAAAAGATTTAGCCGATAAGCTGAATATTACCGATATAAGCCTAAACAAATCATTGCGAGGCGATTATCCGCAACTACAAACATTGGAACGTATCGCCGCCGCTCTCAATGTCCCGGTGGTTGAACTGTTTGAAGCCCCTGCTTCGGGCAGCATCATTTGCCCGAAATGCGGAACGAGTATTGAATTAACCGCTAAATCAAAAGGTTAAACCATGGACTTACAACCAATCCAAAACAAGATTTACGAAATCAGAGGTTACAAGGTTATGCTTGACTTCGATTTGGCATTCCAGTACGGAATTGAGACAAGAGTGCTAAAACAGGCCGTAAGGCGTAATTTTAAACGATTTCAGGGTGACGACTTCATGTTCGAAGTAACGAAAGAAGAACTTTCAAGATCACAATTTGTGACCTTGAACAAAGCCCGTGGTATGAATATAAAATACAACCCCTTTGCCTTTACTGAATTAGGTGTGGCAATGTTAAGCAGCGTTTTGAATTCCGATGCCGCTATAGAAGTTAACCGTAATATCATGCGCGCATTTGTTCTCGTTCGTCAATTGTTGCATAATCCGGTCATACATGAAGTTAAAGAACTTCAAAATGACGTCTATAAATTAAGGCAATACGTTGAAGATATTATCACCGACCAGAACGACATCAACGAAGATACGCGCATGGA
>JGI24702J35022_10003096_pt1 | contig 10057 bp, 6 predicted proteins | sample TergutTh196P4_FD_35022 | JGI IMG/M metagenome (IMG submission 35022)
CCCCCCCAAAATAACATTCCAGTATTTAATTAAGAACTAAACAGTAAGCTGTCCCGAAATTCCCTGCACCACATTTAAGTAATTAGTATGTACCTCAAAGAGAATGCTATGCAATGCGGCAGAGCGACGAGGACCATGATGCGTAAATGGATTATGCTGTCAGGAAAACTGTAGAGGTATAAACAGAATGTAGGTAGAACTTCGTACTACTCAGGCGGTAAATTTGAATATGAAAATGTCATGCAGATTCAGAGAACAAAGCATTTATGTAGTGTCATCTGTGCCTACGAGTACGATCGTCCCTTCACCGAATTTCTCCAAATGGCGACTTTTGTTGTGCATTATAGGGCCAACCGAATTTTACCAAAACACATACTCAATATGGACGGTACAGATTGATGTTAACAAAAATTACTACTTTTGGTATGACGATATTCACATATTCCATTAAACCACAATTGTTATTTTTCCTACCGCCACGCTGTCCACAGGATGCCCACACTTGATCTAAAAGTATTGCTGCTCACCAAATTTGATCCTCGTACAAATTGTTTCAGAGAATGTAATACTTCATCCAAGGGCTTAACTGCATTAATATCGACATTTTCTTCCACCTTGAAATAGGGAATTAATTGCTGTTCTTTCTGATAACAGTTCGCAGCACTTACACAGTGGGAACCGGTAATAGTGCAAAGTTTGGCATTGTTAAGACCGTTATAATATCAGGGAATTAGGAGAATGAATGAGGTTACGAGTGATGTAGCACTGTTGAAAACGGACACTTATTCTGTATAACTTTAGACTTCATTTTTGCACATGATGTATTTTGCAAAATTATTGCTAACGAAGCTGACTTCGGTTGCCACATGGTCTAAGGTGTGGGTCTCCAGCCTCTCGCTTGGTGGGTTTGCGGGTTCGAATCCCGCCGGGAGCATGGATGTTTGTCTGTTGCGAGTGTTGTGTGTTGTCAGGTAGAGGTCTCTGCGTCGAGCCGATCACTCATCCAGAGGAGTCCTACCAACTGTCGTGTGTTGTTGAGTGTGATGGTGAAACGTCGATAAGGAGGAAGCCCTGGCCCACTGGGGGCTGTTGCACCAGGGGAATGGGGGTATTTCAAATGATTATCTTTCCAGTTGAATAAATATGACATGTGTTTGGAGGCTGCATGAAATGCATCTGTAATGAAGATGATGTATCAGGTTCTTGTAAGTGCCCTTAAGAGCCTCTCAGTTACTGCTGGCCATTACCCAGCCACATTGCCAGAAAAGAAGTCCGTGTATGCCAGGTTGTATTTTCCTGCTACCAGGATAGATTAAGTTGACCAGTCTGTATGTAGTATTTATTGAAACACCAATATTGATCTGGTTTATGTTTAGTATGAGACGGTATGTGTAGTACCATTTAAATTGTATCGGCCATTTTTTGCATTCTACTGAATGTGCAAATGTGTAAGGATAAACTGCATGATATAATGTTTGAAAGTCTGATATTCATGAACACATCCAGTAACACTGCAGTAGGCTGTATGTACCAAAAATGTTCTCTGTTTAAATTTCAATGCTCAGGATTGTTACCTGTACCACCGAGAACTAAGGTCCAAGGCTGGGTAATTTTTATATCCAGCCAGTAATCCAAGGGTTAAAATCAACAGTTTTCACATACACAGTGTACATAAAATACCCAATATTCCCTCCTACATGTTTTCGGCGGTCGGCTGCCTTCTTCGAGGAGCAACACTGAAAGCATGTATGATTTAAAACCTAACGAAGCCAGTTTACACACACACACAAGATGTAACATCAATATCCTGCTTGTTGTAATGTGCAATAATTCGCATTTGTATTGTATTTGTTTTTACAACTTTATATAAATGGTTGAGAGCAAACTATTTATCTTTAAACTTTAACAAAACAAATTATGTACTCTTTACAACTAAGAGGAATACGTCAGTTAACTTAAAAATAAGTTTTAATGATAATTTTATCACCAACAGCTCCTACACAAAATTCCTGGAGGTGACAATGAATAATACTTTGTCTTGGAATAATCATATTGATTTACTTATGAAAAAGTTAAGTAAGGCCTGTTATGTAATTAGGAATGCCAAAACATACATCTGCCTCGTCATTAAAAGTGGTTTATTATACTTTTTTTCACTTGGCTATGAGCTATGGAATTATATTTTGGGGAAACTCATCGCATAGCTCCATTATTTTTAGAATAAAAAAAAAAGCAATTAAAATTATGGAAGGATGCAGGAACAGAGTTTCGTGTAGAAATTTATTTAAGAAATTACAAATTTTGCCTTTAACATCACAATATATGTTATCTTTATTAATGCTAGTAGTTCAAAAAAACTTCTTTTTAACAAACAATGAAAATCACAATTTAGGCACTAGACAAAGAAATAATTTATACCTTCCTCAAGCAAACTTAACCATTTATCAAAAAGGAGCTTATTATTCAGGGATAAAAATTTTAATAAATTACCCTTGGAGATTAAGAATGTTGCTGGTAACCAAAAAAAATTTAAAATTGCTTTGAAAAAATTTTTATACACTTATTCATTTTACACAATGGAAGAGTACCTTAGTCAACTGTGAATTAAGTACTGTAACACAAGATCTTTATTATAGTGGTATATTGATGTAAGATTCTGTCTATATAAATATGTAAGTACTCTTGAATTGTTTTTAAGTTCTGTCTAGGTAAATTATGTATGTATTCTTGATTGTTTATTCTGAACTGATCACATTTCCTTGTATAAACTTCATTTGTCTTATTTATCTCTTATAATCACAAATCATTATTATATGTATCTTATTGTCAACACTCATTTTGTACTACGCCTGTTGTTATCTAATGACAAGTTCTACACCATCTCTGGTGAATATCTGGAATGCCAAATAAAATATTATTATTATTACTATTATTATTATTATTTGGGGGTGTGGTTACACAATTTCATGAGAATGTTATACACTAAGTCTGCGATGATTAAGTAACTGAAATTTGTTTGTCCCACTGGATAAAACACGTAGTTCTCTTGGCGCAAGTACCTGCCCTTCTGACAGCATAATCAGTTTCTCCAAGTTAGTTTGTCCACAGTGCTACCAGCCATTCTGATGGTTTTGTCAATTCTTTAGCCAAATACCTTCAAGTTGTCTTATCCACAGTACCAGCTGTTCCGCCAGCTTTGTCACTCTGTCCAGGTAAATACCTTCAGGTAGTCTATGATCTGCTTCATTCAGAGTTTGTCATGCATGTATGTAATCACTGAATCATATTACATAACTTGTGTAATCAGTATGGCTTAATTTAATAGCCTACAACAGATTGCCATATAAGATGAATTTCAAAGTTGTTTGGATCAGATATTGGCATGCCTGTTTTCTCAGAGCCAGCATGGAAGTAATGAGATAGTATCCACTTTAAATAAGGCCACAAACTGTTTGTCTCGATTCTGTCTCCACTTACCATCCCCAGATATATAACCCCTTGTTTTGGTGAGGATATTCTAGGTTGGTGGGGGTTTAAGATGACCACTTCTACACCTCCTGTCTGCAAAGGGTCAGCCTGTAGGTGGGGCAAGAGTCAGAATACAGGAGACAGCTGGTAAGGATGGGGTAACTGTGCAGAGAACAGGTGGCTACTAAAGGTGTGGCGGTGCACGTCTGTTTCCCAGATGGTTGTTAGTTTTTTTGATGTCATGTAATATTACAAGGAACATAGTATCAAATAAAAGAAGAAGAAAAACCTTTGTCATTTTTCAAATTTTCAGTAATGTCTAGTTTCCTTAAGGTCATGCAGTAGCTGATCACGTCTTCTTCCTTGTCTTCCTATCCCTTTTATCTTTCCATTTATATGTTTNCCTTCAGCATGTTTTAGAAGGGTACTTCCTATGCAAGGAACGACCAACTTAGCCTTCCTTTGTTTTATGTATGTATGATGTTCCTTTTCACCTTGGCTCTGTAATACTTCTTTATTTTCCACTCGATTGGCCCAACTGATCTTCTTCACCCTCTTCCAGCACCACATTTTGAAAATTCCGAGCTGTGTCTGCTCTATTTTTTTAAATATCCAAGTTTCAGCACTGTACAAAGTTGTGCTCCAAATGTAACGTTTTACTGGCTTCTTCCTTACATAGTCCAAGTTTCTGGTGTTAAAAGAGTCTTTTGCTTGTTTGATGCTTTTACCATGGCAATTTGGGACGTAATTTTATGCATTCATCTCGCATCATTTGTTATCATTCTGCCCAAATAATTGAAATATTCCAAATTCTACAGTTGTTTTTTATTTTTCAAGTTCTGTACTGTAGATGATCCCTTGAGATTCTTATCACCTTGGTTTTTTCCACATTAATTTCCATTCCATAAAGTATGCATTAAAAAATTAAACTGCATAATTTAAATTCCTGTCTGCAGCAGACTACACTGGGCATTTAATTCTGATGCCAGAGGGTTAGTACCAGCTGCTAATACAGAGAGGTCTTACTATCACATTCATGAGCTTGGAAGCAACTGCATACAAAGCCTGGATCTACTGGCAGTTTGTTCCTGCATTTAAACTTTCCTTCTTACATAGCAATGTAGCTTCAAAGTAGGCCTCATACTTACTGACTATATCTCTTGACAAGTAATGATGTTTGTTTTGAAATAGTTAACAGTTCTCCCATGAGAATTATCCATAATTCTTGCAGATAAATTGGATTGCCCTAGATTTTATCTTCAGTTTATTACCAAAATAATGGTATGAATTAATTTACCACAATGGACAGAATTTGTGTCTTTAAGAATCACAGGCCTTTGATTTTGCATGCACATACTGCAATTTAAGGGCATGCAGGGGAAACTGCAATTACAGCATGTCTAAATTTGTAACAAGCATGTTATTATGGATGGTTACATTCCTACTTAATGTAACCCAAGTCTCTCCCAAGAAAAGTATACAAGTCCTCATATGTTGTGTTTGCCCAACTGTGAACGTGTAATTAAAAAAATTTTCCNCTCTTTTGTGTACTGTTATTTTTTTTACTACAGAGGGCAGGGGTGCTGTAGGNCGGATCGAGTGCTACAATGTGCAGACCTTTTGTACCCTTATGTTATCAGGCAATTTATAATGATGGAGGGANAAATAAAAAATAATCATATGAAGACCAGACAGAATTTATAGTATGATATGTTTNTACCTCACAGAGAACAACAGAGTTGCTCTGATGAGAAAGACCCTTTGGCGACGGTAGTGTTAGTACATGGCTGTAGCGTACGTTGCGAACTGCACACAATCCACCTGCAACCCAGTTCGCAGAGTGTCAGGGTCAGTGTTGGTCGAAATTTAGCCAGTAATACATAAAGAAATGTTTATTTGGAAGATTATTATTATTATTATTTTCATCATCATTAAAAACTTCAATTTCCAGTATTTTTTATTTAAGTTTTGCAAAATATTACTGCATGCGTCATTTGATCTGATGAAGGTAAAATAATGGATAATACTGGTATTTTTTAAAAAAATTTAGATTATGCAGTATGTCTTAAGAATGCAGAAATTTCCCTTCTTCCTAAATATGTAAAACAAACTTCTAGGTTTCTTTTCTTATGTGACTTCGTTTTGGATAACGCAGGTTCTTAAACGTTAAATCATTAGCATTTATTTCCTCCGTGGTGGACCTCATTCAAAGTTAATCAGTGATAACCCCTCCGCAAAGTTCGGGTCATTATTTTATGAAAAACAGCAGATGAACCAATCAGCTCTTATGTACGAGTAACAAAAAGCACTCGCATTCTGCACTAGACAGACCAATCAGTTAATGATTTATGCAATAAATAAAGGTGAAAATACATATGATAACACCATTAGAATTTCATTTTACATATTAAGAACCAAGGACATTTCCTGGATTCCTAAGACATGCTGCATAATCAATGTTTAATTTTCCGCAAAATACCGTAATTTTCTAAATTATTTTTTTATATAATCCATGCCAAAAAATTAAATATCCAATTATTTAGCCACTTCACGTCAATTAATGATTTAGCCAATAAGTCTCAACTAGTTATTTAGCCAATGAGAAAAAAATAACTTTTTAGCCAGTGAGAATTAAATAATTATTTAGCCAATAGGAAACAATTAGTTAGCCAACGAGCATCAACTAATTATACAGCCAATAAAAATCACCCAATTATTCAGCCATTGGGTATCATATAGCTATTTAACCAAGGCACACAACCTAATTATTTAACCAATGAGCATCAAATAATTATTAGCCAATGCGCATCAGCTAAATATTTAGCCACTGTGCATCACTGAGGTACAATTTGAATGTAATGCGAATTCCCTCCTCGTCGATGTTCTACATCACTCCTAACCTCCTCCATTCTCCTAATTCCCTGATACTATAACGGTCTTAACAATGCCAAACTTTGCATTATTAGGGGTTCTGACTGTGTAAGTGCTCTGAATTATTATAAGAAAGAACAGCAATTAATTCCGTCTTTAAAGGTGGAAGAAAAGGTCGATATTAACCTGTTAACTGGGCATGACGTATATATACGTAATCGTAATTCTCCAATTCAGTGGGTATGATGGAGTATTACGTCCTCAATCTTGCTCCACTAATATCTCTCGAGTATGACGAGATATGACTTATGAATTAGTACTGTTACATAGTCTACGTTTTTTCCTGTATGAGGCATCACCAACCGCCTTCATCTTGGCAGCCACCGCCATCCACGATAATAATTTCAAACACTGTACGCTCTACGGTCTAGAGTGATAAAAATGGCAGCGGAAAGTTACAAGGAGATGAAGAATCTACTGACAGATGACAATATCTACAGAGTTTTAGACACTGAAGATGAAAGTGACGTATTCTCTGAGCAATCTGGTGACTTTTGGTTTAATACAAGTGAGGAAGATTCAGAAGGGAGATTCGGATACAAGTAGTATTGTGCATGAAAGTGAATCNTATGAAGAAGTGTCAGATTTTTTGCAACCTTTTGTACCTCACGGCATGGCGCGTCCAAGATTTGCATTTCTCAGTGTAAGTGGAGTGAATGTGGACTTTGATGGTGAAATTAGTGTTCTGGAATGTTTTCGGAAATTTATTGATGAAGATATGTGGCAGTTGTTTGCTGAACAAACAAATATATACGCCAACCAATTTTTGGCAACAAATACCAATTTGAAACCACGATACAGAGCCAGGAGTTGGATGGATACAAAGCCGACTGAAATGAAAACCCTAAATGGACTTCTCACACTTCAAGGTATTTTACAGAAACCTGAGAATGGAATGTATTTCTTCAAAAGAGAAAGTATTGTGACACCCTACTTCTCACAAATAATGAGAGAGAAATGTTTCCACCTCCTCATAAAGTTCCTTCACTTTGCCGACAGTTCCAAATTTGACCCTGATCAGTATCACAAGAAACTCTATAAAATCCAACCAATCCTTTATCACCTAAAATCCAAGTTTTCCTCCGTATACACACCAGAACGAAACATCTGTGTTGACGAGTCTCTCCTCCTCTGGAAAGGACGACTGGGTTGGATTCAGTACGAACCAACAAAGCGAAGCAGGTTTGGAGTGAAAATCTACAAACTCCACGAAAGTAGCACAGGCTATGTTTGGAACTTCATAGTATACACTGGTAAGGATACCATTTATGGTCAGAGACACCCTGGGGAGCAGACTTCTTCGAGGATTGTGCTGGAAGTAGTCCATGACCTACTTGATAAGGGCTACTGTCTTTACTTGAACAACTGGTACACCAGTCCAAAACTTGTTGACACCTTATGCACCAGAAAAAGAGATGATGTTGGAACAATGAGGACCAACAAAAAAGAATTCCCAAATTTTGTGAAGAGGGCTAGACTAAAAACGGGAGAAACAGTAGCAGCATTCCGCAAGAAACAGATGATCACGAAGTGGAAAGACAAAAGGGATGTCGTACTTGTCAGCACATTTCATGATGATAGCGTGGAGAATGTGACAACTAGACGAGTAATCCAGAAACCATCTGTCGTATGTGACTACAACAAAAACATGGTGGGTGTTGACGGGAATGATGGCCAACTGCAAAGCTACAAGTTGGCTTGAGAACGTCTAAAGAAGTACCACCAGAAGATGTTCCGCTATCTCCTCGATGTAGTCTGCCTGAATGCATTCATCATATACAAGAAGAAGGTTGGAGGCATCTCTAGGTTGGATTTCCTGCTGACATTAGCAGAAAGCCTGTCTTCAATGGGTGGAGTGGTGGAACCTGCAACTAGGGGTCGCCCATCAAAATCACCCAAACATTCTCAACTCCTTGGACGCTGCTTCCCAGACATGGTGCCAGGGACATAAAAGAAGAAGCCTACCAGGAGATGTGTAGTTTGCTGGGCCAATGGAAGGAGGATAGGGTCATATTGGTGTTCTAACTGTGAGAAGGCCTTATGTGCAGTACCGTGTTTTCAAGTTTACCACACAGATAACGATTAAAAAAAAATTTGCAATAATTGTGAGTAAAAGCTGCATTTCATCTTTATATCAGGTTTTCTTTACATATTGAAAGAAACCCCTATTATGTTTGCTCACCTTCTCTTGCTTGAAAGAAACTAAGAACAACAGGCATTTAAATTAAATACCAAGGGCAGGTTACACCAGCAGCCCGCAAAAGACCCAGTTAAGAGGTTAATGCAGTTAAGCCCTTGCATGAAGTATGACATTCTCCAAAACCATTTGTACGAGGATCACATTTGGTGAGCAACATTACTTTTAGTTCAAGGGTAGGTAAACCGGTGGACCACGTGGCGGTAGGAATAATGACCGTGGTTTAATGGAATTTGTGAATATCGTCATACCAAAGCATTAATTTTTGTTAACGTCAATCTGTACCGCCCATGTTCAGTTTCTGTTTTGGTGAAATTCGGTTGGCCCTATAATGCACAACAAAGGTCGTCATTTGGAGAAAATTGGCAAAGGCACGACCATACTCGTAGGCACAGATGACACTACATAAATGCTTTGTTCTCTGAAGCTGCATGACATTTTCAAATTCAAATTTACCACCTGAGTATTACGAAGTTCTACCTATGTTCTGTTCATTCCTCTTCAGTTACCCTGACAGCGTACTTCATTTACGCATCCTGGTCCTCGTCACTCTCGTTCTCTTTTAAGTACGTACTAAATACTGTAGTGGATGTCCGATAAGGGGCTGTTCTTCCACCTAATATACTCAGACTATCACCACAGGTGAGAGATATCTATATCTATCCAGTAAGGTAGGCTGCCATCATACATCTAACAACTTAACGAATACAAAGACTCAAGGACAAAAGAGTTCGATCACTAATTTAGTAATATATATTATAAGTTCACGAATATAAAAAGAATTATGTACAATTTAGATTTACAGGTTGCTACAAGAGGGTAAAAATTACTGAATACTTGTCTTTCTGTTGCTCACGTTCAAAGTACGTAATTTAGAATTTGGAATAGTGTAACGAAGAATGTCCGAACTTCACGCAACTCAGAATAATTTAGGTTCTATAAACAATCAACACAACTCACCTGATAATATCAGAAGACAGAAAATTATTACACACATTTAAATCAGACTTTAACACTTGTACAGTAATTATAATCTTTTTCTCTGGATATACAGCTGCCAATAATCAAAGTTTTGTTGCGTGTATCGTACAGCGTGTGTGCGTTACCAGGAAGTATAGGTTTAAATATCAGTAAAATTCTGAGGCAAACATTCCTGTATAGTTGAATGAACTAGTGCTCCACGTTAGGGGTAGAGATAGTTCTAAGTACAAGTTGCTGAGTTGTGACTTCCTATATCGGTGAACGATCGTTACTTTTCACAAGTATCAACTTAATAAATTTACTTATAATCTAGTTTAACATATAAATAAGTAATTTGTATCTAATCTAACATTCATTACAATACTTAAATGTTGTGCAGGGAATTTCCAGACAGCTTACTATTCAGTTCTTAATTAAAAACTGAAATGTTTTTTTTTTTTTTTTTGCTGTTGGAAAAATTGGTTTTGTATGCGTCCAGTG